>FUFK010039467.1_pt1 | contig 25552 bp, 26 predicted proteins | sample 1021851 | NCBI WGS metagenome assembly FUFK01 (sample SAMEA51879418, study PRJEB19060) | metagenome | reverse complement strand
TTGGTATTAGTATTCTGGGTGGGTTTNTATACGGTCTTATGGGGTTCGACAGAGGNTGGTGGTAACTGCGTAAGAAAAGACGGTGGACANTANACGTTTGAGTGGCTTTGTGCAGACAACGGTATTATAATACTAGCACAATCAGACAACATAAAGAACTGTTACACCTGCTTTCTCAAAAAGTTTAGCGACTGGACATGGGAGCAAGAGAAAAGATTAGGTATACGTGAAGACCCAAAGTATATCACATGCCGTAGATACAAAAGAGTGCAAGCAAGGAATGGACAGCAGGTGTGCTTGTACAAAGGAGCAAATGATACATATACGCTAGTGGTAGAAGGTCAGTGTCCAACAGAGTACCGTTGCAAATATAATCCTTTCGGTAAAGAGCCTAACATAGACAGCGTAGTAGACTCGCTCAACGATAAGTTTAAGAGGTAACATGGAAATAGACCCAGTAATATTTTGGAACGTAATCCTCACACTTGTTATAGCTCCTGCTATATGGACATTTCGTAACATGATGATTGAAGTGAAACGCATAGATATACTTCTCAACAGAACAAGAGAAGAGTATGCCTCACGTGCAGAGTTGAAAGACGAGATGCAACATCTTATGGATGCACTGCACAGGGTCGAAGATAAATTAGATAGAGTATTAAGTAGGGATAAATCATGAGCGACGTAGGAATACCCACACCAGTGCCACCTGAACCACCAAAGACAGGACAAAAACCTGTAGATGAGTTTATGGGTGAACAGGCAGTAAACCCAACACTAGCGCCACAAGCAGTATTTCAACCACAGTTTCAAGGCATAGGAGCAGGGGAACTTATAGACCCTAATGTTGGAGCTGTGACAGGGGATTTAACACAACAGACGGCTGTTGCTCCAACTGCTACAGCACAAGGCGTAACAGGACAAGCTGCTCTTGCTACTCCTACGGTAATAAGAAAAGCGCCCACAGTAGACGCTGCTACAGGAGCTGCTAGAAGAGAAGAAGCTGCACAAGGTACTACAACTACTGCTGATGCTCAGACAGGTGTATCAACACAGATACAGCCTATCAAAGGCAGAGAAGTAGGTGCAAAAGAAATAGCAGAAGCTGCTACTGCTGACAGAACTTTTATGGAAGATATGACAGCCGCACAGAGCGGCTTTGTAAGTGATGCACAAGCTGCCACTATGACTGTGTCACCTGAGATGACTGTGCAAGGACAGCTAGCAGAAATATCAAAACAGTTTGAAGGTGGTAAAGTACCAGCATTTGCTGCTGGCATAGTTCGTAAAGCAAACGCTATAATGGCACAGCGTGGTATGGCTGCCTCGTCAATGGCAGGTGCCGCAATAACACAAGCTGTCATGGAAGCCTCCCTACCAATAGCTACCCGTGACGCACAGACATACTACAGCACTGCCATGAAGATTATGTCTAACGAACAACAGGCTAATCTATTCAACTCACAGCAGAACATGAAGGTTGACTTAGCCAACGTCTCTAACAGGCAACAGATGACTTTAGCTAGAGCTCAGGTAGAAGCCTCTCTAGCAAATCAAGAACTAAAGAATCAGCAACAAGTAAACATCCTCAATGCTACACGATTTGCTGAAGCGGCGAACATGACGTTCTCACAAGAACAGAACCGAGTGTTCGCCAACTCTAAGATGATGGAGACTATGAATCTTCAAAACTTGAGTAACGAACAAACTACAGCTCTTGCTAACGCAGCCACACTCGCACAGATGGACATGGCTAACTTAAATGCTAGACAACAGATGGCTGTGAACAATGCTAATAACTTTTTTAGCATGGATATGGCAAACTTGACAAATGAGCAACAATCTCGTATAATTAACCAACAGCAACAACAACAAGTATTGTTGTCTGACCAAGCATCACTCAATGCTGCAGAACAGTTCAACGCTACCTCACAGAACCAAACAACACAATTCTTTGCAGGACTAGGCGCCGACATCAACAAATTCAACGCAACAGCTACTAACGCATCTAATCAGTTTAATGCCGGACAGGTAAATGCTATGGCACAGTTCAACGCTAATGTGCAGAACGCACGTGACCAGTTCAACGCTAATAACAAGCAAGTTATAGCGCAAAGCAATGCAAAGTGGCGTCGTGATATTAATACTGCAAACACAGCAGCACAGAACGCCGCTAATCAAGTAAATGCAGCAAATTACTACAATTTATCCAACACAGCACTTAACAACGTCTGGCAACAGTTTAGAGATGAGGCAGATTACGCCTATACAGCCTCAGAGAACGCCGCTGACAGGGCATTCAACTATGCTATGGCTATATTAGAGTCAAATGTTACACAGAGCCTCTTTGACCAAAAAATAGCGCATGCAAACGCAAGTGCAATCGGTGGGTTCTTGGCTGATTTAGGTGTAAGTTACATAGCAAGCAGATAAGAGGTACTAAATGATAACTGCATTAATACAAAACATAGCAAAAGGCATGGTTGCTCGTAGACTTATAGGGGGCGGAAAAGACGGAAAAGGTGTATCAGCACAGGATTATCTTAAAGATGTAGTAGCTGAAAGAGTTAACCTAGATGAGTACATGAGAACTACAAATGTAACAGGTAAAACTAAAGGTAAATCTTTTGCAGCTAAATCAGTAAGTCCTGAAAGTGGTATTATGGCATATAGACGTGCAGTAGAGAAGATGAGGTCGTAGCATGGAAGCAGAATTTAACGAAGAACTAAGAATGCCATCAGGCAGAACTCGTTCTATGTTTGAGGCACCTGTACCGGGACAGTCACTAACCAAAGAACCCGGTAAATATCCTTGGGAAAGCCCTCCACAATTTAACAATATAGATGAAGCTATGAATCATTACATGAATCGTTTCCAAGACGAGAAGGTAATGTTTAATTTGTTTTCTCTTATGGAAGCAAAAGTACCTGTAACATCTATAGCAGAAAGTATGATACTACATGGATTTGCAGAGGGTTTGTACAACCCTGACGTAGGTATGTTGGTTGCTAATGACTTAATGGAAGTATTAGTTGCTATGGCTGAAGAGGCTGACATTAAATATGAAATGGGCGTAAGAGATGACATGAGCGAAGACTATCGTAGAGCAGGCGAGTTAAAAGCTGTAATGGCAGAACGTGAGAAAGGTGATGTGCCTAAAGTAAAAGAAGTTATTGAACAAGCAAAACCTCAAGCAAGCTCCACAACAAGGGGGCTTGATGGCTAAAGCACCTGCACCAACACCAGAACCCCAACCAGAAGAAGTAATGTAATGGCACTATTATCATCAGTATTTGGAACCGCACTGGGAGCTGCTGCTAAAGTAGGCTCAAGAGAAATACGTGAATCTCGTGAAAGAGATAGACTCTCTATGGAAGAGTTTAAACAAAATGTACAGAAAAAGAAAGAAGCTTTTGCAAAGCAGCAAGCTGCAGCACAGAAAAAAGCAGCCGAGATTGACACTATTGCAAAGTTTTTAGGTGGTATGGATGAATACAAAGGGCTTAATGCAATGGAGCTCAATGATTTAGCTATACAATTAGACGGCATGTCTGGTGACAAGAGTGCAATCGAATTTTATACAAACAACATCAAAGACGGCACACTAACTCTACAACCTGCTGTCAGAAGAGCTGTTACTCAAAAGGACATAGGATTAGTTGATGGTAGACCTGTAGCACCTCAAACTGAGGTAGAAAGACTTTCTTTAGTGAAAGCTAGAGAGAAACAAAAACAACCCTCTACAGTGGGCGGCGCTCCTGCATCTCTACTTAAACCTGTTAGAGAAAGAAGTTTTCTACAGACAGCCTTGGTAGGTAGAGACCCCGGTGCATTACAAAGAGATGCTCTAGCATCTATGGGTATGACAGAACAAGACCTCAACGCTATGATGTCAGCAAAAGCAAGTTTTCCAGAGAGCCAAGATACTGCATATTTTAAAATAGGAAAAGGTAAACGCTATAATCATTTATTAGAAAGAATTGATAAGACGCACGACACTTTAATGAGTCAGGCTTTCGACCCTAATAACGTTGAATTGTTAGACGAAACAAATACAATATCTGTAGATGTTCCTTCTAAGATAGAGGGGGCATATGGTATGGGAGGGGCTGCTAAAGCGCCTACATTAAATGTTAAAGTGGGCGACCCTGTTAAAGCACAAAAGAACCCTTATTATCATTACTTAGAAGTTAAGAATGAATTTGACTTGCTAGATGATGATTTAAAAAATGACCCACAAAATTTAAGAGCTATGTTAGATACACAAGCTAAAACTATAATGCAGTTTGGTAATGTTAAGGCTAAGTCAGAGCTAGAAACAGCGTTCGATAATTTATATAAAGATAAGTATGATAAGATTATAAACAATTATACTGGCACCCCCATCAACACAAGAAATGAAATAAATTTTACAGAGCGTTTAGCAAATATTCATAACTTAATGCAGAATAAAACAAATATGATGATTAGTGGTAATTATCAACAAGCTCTAACGGCTATGAATGCAGCAGGAAAAGAAATAAACAAATTATTTTTGGATATGAAGCCGGAGATACAATTAAATGAAAGAAGAGATTCATTAATATATGGTTCAACAAATAGGCTGCTTGCAGACATGGAGGGAACAGCAGGAATATTTGATAGAATGCAACCGGGAGATAAGGAAATATTTATAACTCTCAGAGAAAAGTTTAATGACGCTGTAACAAATGATAATAAAGTTCTAAACAAAGAAGTATTTGATGCAGCTATGTTAATACAGGGCAGATTGAAAGCACCTGCAGGCACAACAGCAGGCGAAAAAGAAAAAAATATGAACCTAAAGATAGCAGCTCTTCTTAGTCAATGGAAAGAAGAGAATCCTAATGCTGGACCACAAGAAACAGCGCAAGCAGAAAAATTTATAAAAAGAGACGTTTTAAATGGTATTTTAGAAGAACGCTTTAAGGGGGCTGACGGAGTTTTTTATCAGCACAGATATGCTTTTCAAAGTGGACCCGACGGATTTGTCCAACGCAGATTAATAGAAGTGCCAACAGTTGTTGGAAATGCAGTTCTTCACCCCGGAATGAGTGCAGATGATTGGAAAGTGTCTAATCAAAACACAGTAAAGTATTTTAACTCAGGCAGAAATGTAGGATTTTTAATACAAGCATCACAAAAGGATGGTTTGATATTTGGTAGTATAGCTAACATTAGAAGAAGCTATGGTAATATAAAAGATACTCTACGTGCGATAGAGCAGCTAACAACAGGCACTAGCTTTTTTGCTAATCTAAAAAATAATGATGCGTACCTACAAGAAATAAATCAAATGGTAACAGCATTTGTTGGTGCTGCAAAAGATGAACTATTTGACGACCCCAGATTATCTGACCAAGATTTGGCTCTAGTTATAAATTATATAGGACTTCTTAACAGACCGGGAGAGTTTAATGTTATAGGACAGAGTAACGCTATAGCAGCTCTTATAGGACTTGAAAAAATATTTTTAAAACAGCAAGCTCTACATGAGTTAATAACAAGAGGCAGAACATATGGTGCAGCCATACGAGAAGGTGACTATGTCGAAGGACAAGTTAATTTTGAGAAAGACTCAATAGCTAGAAAATTATACATGCAAGTTGCTGAAAACAGAGGCATAAATTTAAAGAACTTTATGAACATAGATGACAATCTTAAGTCTGCAGCAAATCCAGAAGGTCTTGCAGGATTTAATAGAGATAAGATTAAAGAGTATTTTAGAGACTCGGCTAATAAGTTTGGGTATAGCACCAAAGGTAAAGAGTTATCTGGACGGAAAGCTTACGATGAATTTATAAAAACTTTAGATGAGATTGACGTATCTGTAGAATACGCTCTTAAAGGTGCTAATGAATATGTAACCTACGGCAACTTTGAGAATGGTGCTCAACAGTACAGAAGACTAAGCGCTACTAGTGGTGTATTGCACAGTGTTAGCACAGATAGAGAAGCGATTAATCGCACTATAGGCGTACTTAATGAACTTGACCCAACGGGAGTAGCTACCAGAAAATACATGGATAGGGTAAATAGTGGTAAAATTAAAGCATACGGGGTAAACTTTGGAACGTAATCAAACAAATCAATTATTTAATGCTGTAAATACAGATGACGTGGATAATCAGCTAGTCTTAGCTGGTAATAATAATTTTTTATCAGATGACGAGATAAATCAATTACCAAATACAATGCCAGAAGAAGAAGAAACAGGTTACTTTGGTAAAAAATTTATAGAAAGAATGTACAAAGGCGGTAAACAAATTATTCAAGACACTGGAGAAATACTTGGTGAAAAACTAGAGAGGGGCGAGGGCATAGGCATATCTTCTATAGTTAATCTACCCGGTGACTTAACACTTAGAACATTTGATAGAGAACAAAAAGAAAGAACAAACCACTTAAAACGAATAACTAATAACAGATATACTCCACATGTGAATACAATATCTGACTACGTAGATAGCAACTTTAATTTACAATTAGGATTAGGTTTTGCAGATAATAGAGAGGAATATATAACTGGTATAAAAAATCAATTATCTCAAAAACCAGACGGCACTGATAGAGATATTGATGTATTAGAAGATGAAAGAGCAGATAAGCCGTGGTACATGCCTAGATACTACATAAGTGTTGAAAAAGATGACGGCAGTATGACAAACTACTCTAACCCACATCAAAGTGTTACTGACTTCGTGGCTAGAGCCGGAGGACAGCTAGGATTTGATATTGCTGCAGGTAGTCTTGAGATGGGAACAGCTGCAACTATGGGAATGACCGCAGCTAAACTAACAGCGAGTTTAGGAGCAATTCCTGGTTTGGGCGTTGCGGCAGTAGCGGCTGCTCCATTTGTGGGAGGGGCAGTATTCTTAACGAGTCTTTACACGGCAGGTGCAACTGCTGAAAGAACACGTCAGGAATATATGAAGAATGTGTTAGGTCTCACGGAAGAAGAAGAGAAAACATTTGGAGACTTTGTTAATATAGTAGGAGACATGTATTCAAAACATCCATCTCTACAGGGTGCAAAAATGTTATTTACAGACCATGAATATGAAAGTGTTACAAAAAATCCACAAGAAGAATTTTCAGCTTGGGTATCAACAGCACTCGGACCATTTGGTAGAATATTAGATAAGATAAAATCTGCAGGAGAGTCATTTACTAATAGAGCTATGAATTTAGAAAAAACTCCTGATGGTCTATATGTTCAGGGAAGAGGAGGATTAAACTTATACCCTCAAATGGTTGAAGCAACTAAAGTTGCTCAAAAGTTTAAACAAGGTGGAAAGTTTGGTTTCTTAAATGTGCCATTTAGTGAATTCATGCTATCTGCGTACACACCAAATAAACTCATAGAGAGAGTTTCAAGTTTATCACAACAGGTAAGCACCATAATTCCAGACAGAATAAAGTTACAAAATAAACAGTTAGCTGATATTATGAGAGCTTTTGAAAGAGGAGAGGATGTTAAATATAGTGATTTTAGAGAGCCCTTTGAGAAATTATTTTCTGAATTTAAAGGTATGGCAGACACCAGAAGAGGTGATTATGATGAAATAGCTAGAAGTATAGGTGGATTAGATGGGCTGTTTTCCGCACTAAGGTATATAGACGCAAAGTTACAATACAAAGAAGTATTTGATAGACTTGGACCTGTTAGGTATGATTTAAATCCTCTAAAAGACAAATTAGGAAAAATATATGATGAAAAAGTTATTGCTCCTAATGTTGATGCTAAAGGAAAAACCACATTTACTGTGGTGGAGGGGCAAGCCTCTGAAAACTACCACCTTAAAAGAATTATTGCTGAGTTAAGAAATCTAGGCGACCCTGATGGAAAGTTAGATATGTTTCAATCAAGAAAAGCAAAAGATGCCTTCATACAAGAAAACAAAGACTTTTTACCTAAAAATTTTACTGCTGATAATATAGATACACCTGCTGAAATACTGCACACATATGCTATCGTATTAGGTAAGTTAGCCTATGGCAGATTTGCTAAAAAAGAGTTAGCAGGCGAAAGACGTATTGCTATGGATTTACGTAATACATTATTAGATACCATTGTTAATCCTCAATCTTTAATCAGACCAAATACACTAACCAAAGAAGCATTTGATGCAGAAATAGCTGAAATAAAACCTCTTATGACTGCAGCAAATAAGTTTTACAAAGAGACATTAGAAACTAGAGGTATAACTGACAATGGCATATCTACAATGGACAGACTTAGAAATGCCCTAGAAATAAATGAAGACCCCGGTGAAATACTTAACGAACTTATAGGTGCTTATGCTAGTGGAATGAAAAGAGGTAAAATTACTAATCTTCAAAGAATAAAAGATATGGGAGAGTACGTAGAAAAAGAGGGAGCCCGATTAGTAGAAGAGGCTAAAAATTTTAATATCAAAACAGATATGTTCAAACCTGATGGAACAGGCGTTACTAAAGCTTTTGCTGAGCTAAGGCTAGATTTTGAAGCATATCTTTTTGATGTATTAGCTAATCAAACAAAAATACGTGCAACTAGTCCGGCTAAGGCAGACGCTTTTGAAAAGCTTCTTAAAGGCATGGACCAGAGTCAAAAGAATATACTTGGCATAACAAAAGAGAGAGAAGAATATTTACTGAATACTTCTGAACAGATGGAGCAGATATTTGATGATAACTTCATGAAATCTCTTCGTTACGGTGCTAAAGATTCTAAAGTAACACCAGTGATAAAAGGTATATTTGACGCTGACGACTTTGACACAGAAATAGGAAGGTTAGTGGCAACAGAAGTTGACCCTACTAAGATAAAAAATTCCATACTGCAGTATCTATTTGACCCCAATGGAGGCATTGCATTTAGGCATAATTTAACGAACTCACCTTACTTTGATGCAAATGAATTTTATATGAACACAGAGCAGTATTCATCCGCTTTACGTAAAATTTTGTCAAGTAAAGTTCTAGCAGAAAAACAAATATTTAGTGATACCGATAGAGAATTTTTAGAGGGGATAGGTCAATTAGGAATGGCATTAGAAAGTTTGGGAAAATCAGATGCAGGTGTCGCTCTTGCAGGTGCTCAAATAGTGGGAGAGTTATTTACAATAGACATTGTTAAGGCACTTGGAGGAATTGGACGTATAGCAGCATCAGGTAGAATAAGTAAACTATTCACATCTCCAGCTCTCATAGACTTTATAGCTGGAGTCAAGCCCAACGTGAAGCAAAGAAGTTTTCTAAGCAGAGCATTTTTTGGCAAGGGTGCACTAGCTGAAATAATTGCAGAGATAGCAATAAAGAAAGATGCTAGAACGGACCAAGATGAAAGTGAAGTCGTAGAAGAGCGTCCAAATATTGAGGACCCATTTGACCTAAGAGACGAGATTCCAATAAGTGAACTAAATCGTCAAACTAAAAAGTTATTAGCAGGTTAGCCAGGGACTATAACAGTAAGTTTTTTTGTTCTGTCTAATATTTCTTGACCACGAGCTTTCATGCTCTTGCCAATGTTAATAAGAAACTGTTGACTTTCTGGCGTAATTCTAAGGTCATCTTCACGTAACACCGGTATAGCATGCTCATTTATGAGGTTATCAACCATTTCACCCCACGGATACACAGCATGTGAATCTGTTTCGTGTTCACCAAAGATACTTATAGCAACACCTGTAGTAGTGGGCATCAGGCGCACCTCTACATCGCTTGTTAAATGTAATATCCTACTTGACATTATCTTTCACCGCCTTGATTACATCAGAAGAAAACAACTTCTGTATATTAAGTAAATACATACGAGATGCCATATGGTCTCCTCCCTTTACGCTTTTAACGTAGTCAAGAGAGTCAATAATACGGCGTAGAAAAGGAGTCCGGAATACAAGTGTCGCATACGTCTCGTCGTTAATGCAGAGATTGTGAAACCAGTAGTCCGATTCTGTTGCTTTGATTCCTGAGGGTTTTCCATAACATTCATACTCTATCGCTATATTTCCAGACTTTTGCCAGATGTCACGCTCTGATTTAACTTCAATCTTTGCGTTCTCAAACATGTCAAGAACCTGACTTTCACGTATTTTACCATACTCAAGGTCAATGTCAAATTTCTTTCTGTCTTTTACGCTAGGTGCTGTTTTGTTCATGGTTATCCCCCTATGTCAACAATCTCACACGAATCTCCGCTACAAGCAAATGTTTGTGAAGAATTTGTAGTATCCTCCTTTTCGTAGTCCCTTAATTTAGCCCAATTTATATGACTGAATTCACTGCTAAGCTTATCGTATACGTCTTTTGTGCAATCCTGATAGGGGGCTTGCTGATAAGTATGTTCTGAGTGTGGTAAAAAGGACACACCGGACATCTCATCAAAGTGCTTGTACACAAAAGCGCCCACTTCCATCCATTCTTCATCACGAACTGTAACAGTAACTGAGGGCTTGTGTTCACACCAATACCTCTGGTAGTAAAGCCATATTTCTAATTGATGAATAGCAGACATATCATGCCTTGTAAGAGCATTATCAGGTGACTTTACAGGAAAACTAAATACAGTTTGTGTATCCGGTTTCATAACATCCGCTTCGCTAGGGACTCCCTGCTCTTTTAAGAAAAGAGTAAGAGGGTCTTTATTATCACCACGCACAGTACGAATATAATAAGGGCTGTGACGAGCGTGTATGCCACTGCTTGAGTCAACAAGCTGTGATACCGTTCCGCTTGGTTTAACACACGTAATTGCCGTGCTAGGTGGTATGCCAAGTTTTTTTGCCCATTCTTTATTTGTCTCAACAGCAGCCTCCCTTAATTTTATTAAAATACGTGGCAGATATATTTTATTGCCATTAGTAAGAGAGTTGTCCATAATTCCTGTTAGTGAAACGCCAAGAAGCCTTTCTTCTTCAGTGTTGTCTTTCCATATCTTTCTTAAGTAAGGAAAATTTGTTAGTGTAGATTGAGCTGTTCCTAAAATAGTTGCTAAACGAACTTTTTTAGTCAAAGACTCGCTTGTGTCATCAGCTCTTATTACAACTTCTGTTAAATTACAGAACTGATACGGACGCAAGATTATCTCAGAACAAGGGTTGGTACCAAACTCATGCTCAGAATCACGCCTGCCGTACTTTGCTGCTTGCTTTTTAGCAGCTATTCTATTGAATATACCTCTCTCACCAGATTTACTTTCTACAAGTGAAGTCCATTCACGTAAGAAGGTTTCACCATCCGGCTTATCGGTGTATGACACTGAATTATTAGCTAATGCCATTTGTGGAGCTGTTTCCCACCATGTACCGCTCTTAGCGTGGCGCATACGCCCATCTGAGAGATTTGATAAGCTAATCATAGCGGAACGTCTAACGCCCCCTGAGACGACAACCTCGCCGACCTTACACATAAGATTGTGGCAGTCATAACTAGATAGCTTACGACCTGCATTCTCACGAAACAATTTTATTGTGAATGAGAACAGGTCTACTAAAGGTGCAGGACCGGATGCTCTACCACCAAATACTTTTAGTCTTGCTCCTGCAGGACGAACCTTAGACACATCCCAACTAGGAACTTTACCAGAGTATAGTGTGCTTATAAGCTTTCTCAGAGCCTTAGCCCATCCTTCTTTGCTGTCACTCACAACTATTGTCTCATCTGAGTCCACTAACTCTGCAGGAACTTCTGGTAGCTTAGATACATATTGCCTCTCTACAGAGAAACCCACGCCAGTGCCACATAACAATATATACATAGCTTCATCAAAAGCTTTTGGGTCATCAATAGGTAAGTAAGAGCAGTTGTATCCGGCTGTGTTATCTCTCTCAAGAGCAGGACCTGCTGTCATAAGAGCTCTCATAGAGGGCATGACGTGCAAATGATATATAGCATCAAATATTTCTTCATGTATATCTGTGCCTAAATTTGCTTTACTACAAATATAATTGACATATCTAGTTACAGTTTCAAACCATGTCTCTCTACGATTTTCATCTGGCAGCCATCGGGCATAGCGAGACACTGCTATAAAATTTTGATAATCTGTTGGTAGTACGTTACTCATTTCTTCTCCTATCTTTGTTCTACGGTTACGTCTTTAACTGTTATACCAGAGACCTCATGTATTAAGTCCTCTACGTATTCTTCTAAAAGCACTGGCAGTTCTTCCAAGTCGGGTGTGAATTCCGATGAATCAATCTTAGCTATTATCTTTACGATTACTTTGACGTCTTCTCTTGGCATTGTAGTTCCTCTTTTAGTCTATTTAGGTACCAGAGGGCTTTGTCTATATCTTGAATTGACTTACCCTTATCTCTATATCTCCATAAATATTTAATTACATTACCTTTTAAATATCCACAAAACTCTATGTGAGACATAGAAGCTCTCATAGCATCAATACACTCTATGTCACCATTTGTATAATGTGGCGGATGATTAACGAAGTCTTTAAATTTTATAGTCAATGTATTGTCACTTTCTCTTGTAATTGTTTCATATCTTCAAACCCTGCGCTAACTAACGTATCTGGGTCATACATAGAATAATACAAAACTCCATGTAATAGTAAAGTGTAAAATGTCATTTCATCTGGGTGTAGTGAACCGGGACTAAAATTATAACATATCTCTAAGTCATAACTGCCCATACCATCCACGTTTGTGTGAACTATGAGGGCGGCATCGCCTTCTTTTAAATTAATTACTTTTTGTTTTGGCATGATACGAGCTCTATAAAATGTTCTGCATCTACAACTACTAAAGGTTTTTGTCTATTCATCTTTATAATTAACAACGGCTCGCCTTCTTTTTCTATATTGTCGTGTGAGATAGCTTGTTCGTAGTAATTGTATATTGTTCTAATTCTTTCTGTGTTCTTGCACTCTATGTTATAGGGGAACTTTCTGTAAGCTGATGTTGACAGCTGTACGTCAACCCCGTTTACCCCCATAGGGGTTGAGCGCACATCTAATGAGGTTAGCCTCTTGAATACACTAAGAAGCTTTTCTACTACCCATGTCTGTAGTTTTCTTCCCTTTGCTTTGGCTGAGCGAGGGCTCATCTTCTTCGATACGGACTTCAACAATACTTTTTGCCGGGATGATTGTCGTCGTACCTGAGCTTTGGATTTGTGGGAACTGGATATCGTGGTTGAGTTGCGAGATGAAGTCTTGCGCTTCAAACTTGGAGACTTTGAAATACTTTGTTTCAATTTTGTCATCATCAGCCCTCTTCTTTATTAATAGTGTCACGCCATTCTTGGGTGATGTGGGTGTACCAAACAAATCTGGGGTTTCGTCCTTTGCTTGGTAGTTGTCTTCTGAACTCCAAACCGTCCCAACACTTGGATTTGAAGGGACAATAGTGGCACTCAATGCCCAAGGTGCGGTTTCCCGTAGACTTTTTGTAATAAAGTTCTTCAATGTCGGTGAAACACCGCTTAAAAGGTCTTCCATCAGATATTGCTTTGTGTACATTCTGTATTTCATTTTTGGTATTCTCCTTATGTTTACCGTTTGGTGGGGCTTCAGCTACAGCTATCTGTCCCGTTGATTTATTTATTGCAATCCAACCTTTGAAGGGCTTGTTGGATGCGAGCCCATAACCATACCCTTGTGACACGTAGCCAAAGGAGTCTGAGTTATTAATTTTATCAAAAGCATCGTCAGCATTAAATTTTGACTCAAACGCAAAAGGAGACACAGTTTTTATGTCATAGATGCCATCAGATAATTCTATATCGTATTCACCTTGTATCTCATCATCATTAACTTTTAGTGAGACTTTTTTATGTTTATTTTTTATTTCTACACCAGACGCTTGCAACAATGCAATGATAACGGCTTCTAGTACATCGCCTATAATCATACGCATTTTAAAATCGTAGTCGGGCGCTTCTGGTTCTACATTCATGGCTTCCATCTGTAACTGACACAGTGGTCTGCCAACATTACTCATTCGTAATCTAAAAGGTTCCTTTTTATTTGTGAACTGTTTCTTTAATGCTTGTTTAGCTAGTTCACCAAACTCGTCTAGGACATGAGGAGGCATTTCTGCCTCCCCACTAGCTGCTCTAGAAAGGAAAGAAAACAAAGCAGCTTGATGTTTGTTCATCAGATAACCGCCGACAAATCATCGTCCAAATCGTCAATAGTTGCATCGGCGTCAATCACTCTATCTGTCTTTTGAAGACATTTATTGTGCTCTGACATAATGTAACTATTCTCACTCGCTACATAGTCCACAAAGTGACTCAATAACTCTTGGTCTTGACTGGTAAACTCAATCGGACCAGAGTCAACGGAGAAGCCTGCCACATAGTAGACATTACTGCCCTTCTTATGTTTTGCCAAGTCTGCCCGTAACTTGTAAAACAAGAAAGGTTTTTTCTGTGCTGACAAGCTGTCTAACACATCCGAGATAGGCATAAAATTAGCCCCTCTCGCTCTCCAGACGACGGGAAGCCCCCCTACCTCGACGCTCTCGCCATCTGAATTCACTGCATCCTCAAAGAACATTTTACCGTAAAGCATACGGAATGGGCTTATCTGCTGTTGCTTATACAAGTCATCAGCAGTGAGTGTGTCCCTCTTGGATTTAGGTACGTAACCACAGCGCATACCGCCTAACATATCTGGTATCTCTGTCTGTGGGTACAGATTTTTAGCCATACAAGACTTATTGACTAACTCGTTAATCTTCGGGTCATACTGAAGATATTGATAACGCTGAAGAAATAACTGAAAGCTAGCCTTTTTTGCATAAACAGTTGTACCCTCATGCGTAGTAGACCAACTTCCGGGCGGAATAGACCTACCATCGTCATCTTCAATATCTCTATTTATTTTTAATATGGTGTGACCAACAGATGAGACTGCAGGGGTATCTTGCCCTATAACCTCAGCTATTTTGTCAAAACCGATTTCATTATTTACTGTTGGTAATGTGGTCATATGACCTCCTTTCAATTTTAGATTTGTTATTTATAGAACATTTCATTTGCTAAGTCAAATAAATATTTTCCATTTCTAACCAATTATATCCCATTTCTAAATCTACACCAAATGGAACGTCCCATTTTACACCATAATAACTTTCAAAAGTGCTTGTAACATCAGACATAGCTCTGTGAGCAAGCTTAGATACAATATCTTCCTCGCCGGGGTATACATCAATTACCACCGAGTCGTGTACAGTATTGATAATAAGAGACTTAATTCCTTTTTTGCTAAACGCACTTTGTAATCGAATGAGAGCGAGCGGCATAATGCAACCACCTGCCAAACCTTGTACGGGATAATTTTTAATAGCGGGTGCGTTACTGGCTGAGCCACTCGCAAGACGTTCAGTACCCGGAAAAGCAAATTGTTGACCCGTATACAAAGTAACAGAGCCCTCAGTGATAGCCTCAGCTTGTAAGTCCTCATGCCATTTTGCCAACCGTGGGTATTTATCCATGAAATCTCTGTAGTAAGCCATCTCATTAGGCGTCCCATGTGTGCCACCATATAACGGTTTAAACGTGTGTGCTTTCGCCATTGTCCTTTCATCTTTAGTTACATCCTTTTCGTCTTTATCAAATATAATAGAAGCTGTATATTTGTGAACGTCACTGCCGTCAAGTATATCTTTCTTCATAACCTCATCACCAGACAGCTGTGCAGCCACTCTAAACTCTAGTTGTGAATAGTCAGCTTGTAATATTTTGCCACCATCAAACCTAGACACAACAACAGCACGGACAGGAAACGTATTTCCACGTGGTTGATTCTGAAAGTTGGGGTCAGAGGAAGATAATCGTGTTGTTCTAGTCACACATTGATTATATTTTGGGTGCAAAATAGCATTTGGCTTGACATTCCTTTCGATACCACCAACAAAACTAGATAAATATACATCAACAGCATTAAGTCGTATCGAACATTGCAGGAATCTCTCTGCAGTTTTGTTACCTTTATTCTTAGCATCCTCTAAAAGACGCATTAATGTGGTTTTATCTGTAGCAAATCCATTAGCAGACACGTCTCTAACGTCTCTTGGGTTCATTGTGAGTCCTGCAACTGCAGCATGTTTCTTCAAAAGATAGCCTGCACCTTTACAAATCCTACACTTTGACTCTTTTTTCCATAATTGTCCGTTCTTTTTACGTTTAAAGAACTTACCTTTGCCGGAACAAGTGTTACAGTGTAGTGCAGTTGTCTTGTGAACTCGCTCTGTCATGCTTTTTATAACCTTAACAAAGGCGCCAACTGACATTCTTGGTCTAGGAAGGGGCTTTCCCTTCTCATTTAAACCAATATTAAACATCTCTGCCCAGTTTTTCTTGTTTTTTACCTTACGAGAGTAAATCATTTGACTAATCTGCTCCGGTGAAGCAAAGTTTATTGGCGTGTCACCCATGACTTCACGCATAATCTCTTGCATCGTACGTTCGAGCTCAATCTTCTCCTTACGATATGCCTGCTTCACATCCTGCAAAGCTTGCAAGTCAATCTTTATGCCGTTGCGTTCGATTGTGGCTAATGTGAATAAGAAGCCATTCATTAGTTTAAGATGCTTCTCCATCACACTGTTTTTAAAAAGTTTTTGCTGATGTTCATACAACTCTCTAGTGGAGACTATGTCAGCGACACCATATTCTTCTACAATTTCACAAGGCATGCGGTCGAATCCTACACCTCTTGTCAAGTAATCTTTTGTCAAGTCAGACTTTTTCAAGCTAACTTTTCTTCTGATACAAGAGTCATGCAAGCTAAGGCTATACTTCTGCCCTTTCAAAAGTAAATACTCACCAATCATGGTGTCATAAACTCTGCCACTGTAGCTAAATCCACTCTCCCACAACCAAACCAAGTCAAATTTTATGTTGTGTCCCACAAGTAGTGTGGTGTTATTTAATATTTGTTGAACTTGTGAATGAGCCACGGGTAAGTCTGGGTTCTTTTTCTCGTGATAAAACCACACAAACTTAGGCTCTAAGTCTTGACAAGTGTTGTATTGCACAGAAACTAATCTGTTATTGGGGTGAAACGGAGTCGGGTCTGCTCGCTTAGTCTCACCTACGTGGAAGGTAGTTTCCACATCTAATGTTGTAATCATACTGTATATCTATTCCTTTTTGTATCAAGATTGCAAACTATATTACCATGAAATCCACTCAACTTATTTTTAGATATAGTCAAATATCTACGTGTATCATCATTGTTAGTGATGTCATTCTTACCGATGCCTATGATTAGGTCAGCCTCTGCAGCTTTACCAGTTTTACTGTTCTCCATCATAGCGTAAGTTACATGTGTGCGCTCCTCTGCATCGGCAGATGCTTGACTAATACCAATACCGAAAAGCTTGTGCCTTTTGCATATCTCTCTAAACTTTGTATATATGCTACGAAGCTTTTCATCAGTTCTAGCAAAGTTACCATTGACATTTACTTTGTCCAACTGGTCAATAATCAAAATGTCAGGCTTCTTGTGCTCACAATAAACATTCAACCACTCAATAGATGCGTCCACTCTATCGACCATAGTTATGTTAGGTGCGATTTGTAAAAATTGTGAACGAGCCTGAGACTTGTTTTGGTACAATTCATCGTGCGTGTAGCCGGTGTACGAGCACACAGAGCGAACCATAGTACGACGAGCAGGCTCTTCATTAGTTATNATGTGAACATTAGCACCTTGTGAACAGAANCCNCCCGGNGATGCCGCAAGNGATACATAGAAAGCAGTCTTNCCGACCTCTGGTCTAGCGAAAGCAATCATAAACTCACCTGCCTTACCACCACGAACATGTTTGTGTAAGCTAGGTATGTTGAACTCCCAACAACTTTCATTCTGCTCAAACTCTAACAAAGTATCTAAGTCAGTGGGTATCTCCTCATAATCATCTTTAGGCACAAAACCTTCTTGTGACTTTTCTACAATNCTTTTTATNTCAAGNAGTTTNTCAGTCGAGCCCTCCATAATAGACAAAGCCAAGTCAGCTATCCGGCGCCCCACCTCTTGTTGCCATAATGTGCTGACCACATCTGTTGCTACATCTTCTCCTATATGAGGTAAACCATCAATGTCATCAAGCATATCAGACACAATCTCTCTTTTTGCACGTGTTGCAGTAGGATTATCTATTCTATATAGCTCACGCAGTTCAAGTATGGTTAGGTCCCTTTCATATCTCTTATGACCTTTCTCTAATGTGTCATGCAAGTCTCTTAATTCATCTGGGAACATAGACCTACTTATCTTATCTTTGTTAGCGTTNTAAAAATCCTTTTTTAACAGTAGCTTAATTATTTGTTGTTCAATACTAATCTTTTTATCTCCTCTGGGCTAAAATATTTTAAATCATCATCTACTCTGACTATATCACAAGACACGTAGTAAGCCAAATGCTTTTGCATCCATAATGCCTTACGAGTTGCGTCTGGGTCAAGACAAATGTGAATGTGGTCGAATTTACGAAGTGAGCTCACGTTTACATCACGTAGGTTTGTACCAAGTAATGCTATGCCGGTAGCAACAGGGGATATGGCGCAGGCACTTGCAGCATCTTCAACAAGGACGCCCACTTTGCTGTTGCCACAAGTGAACAGGCGATTTGATTTGCCATACCTGTACCACTTAGGTTTTGTGAATCTATTCAGACTTCTGCCAACAGCATCACAAACGTAGTGATTATTTTTTATCATGAATACAACTCTATCTTGCTTTGAGTCGTACATTATTTCTACATCACGATTATTGTAAGCTGCCATACAATTATTTTTTTCTATGTAAGCACGAGCTCTTTCGTTCTGTGTAAAAATTGTGAATGAGTCCGGGGTCAGGAAATTTTCCAATACATCACTACTNTCNCGTATTTTTTCNCGTATCTCGTNNGANCTACGAGTAAAATTTTTTATACCTTTTATTTTACAGTTAGCACTGTAGCAGTTCCAAAGAACTTTTCCATTAACACGAGAAATTGTAAACGTATTACGTTTATGACAACTGGGGCAGTTTGTTCTAATTGTTTCGTTACCTTGCGGTAAATTATCTTGAATAAACTTGTCGAGCATCTTATATAACCTTTTGTAGCCTGCGGCGTTTAGCCGACCGTATCATAGATTTCAAAAAACGTCAAGACAAAAAAAAGCCCCTCTGAAGAGGGGCAAGTTGGGAGGAAAGAACCCTAGCTAATATAAGCTAGGATTACGCCCTCTCCCCAAAAGGAGAAAGGGAGAGGGTATCTTAGAAGTCCATTTCTTCTGCGTCTGCCTCGTAAGCATCAATGACTAACTTGGCAATATCTCTCATGGACATATCAGCTTTATCAAAAGTCATGAGCACACGTTCAATCTTCATCTCCTCTGACTCTTTAGTAAAGAAGCCGTCAGCAATATCGAAAGGAACCATGTTGTCTATTGCATACCTATGTCTGTCAACAGAGGACTGAATAGTTTTGAACTGATTCTTTCTGCCCTCGTCAGTAGTACCTAACTTGAGAGACCTTTGCTGAGGAACTTTGTACGACTGAGCGTATCTGAACTCATCATCTTCATCATACGGAAAATCCCAGTAAGTATCAGCTCGTCTGCCATAGCCGTAGTAGTTGCCCATACCCCATGTCTCTCTGGCTTTTGGGTCACGCTTGACGGGTAGCTTTGACCAGTTGACTTTGAACACAGCAGGTATCAGCATACGTTCGAGCCATTCAAGGTCAAACTTCTCTGAACTGGTGTGCTGACGTTTGTAGCCGACAGAAATATTAGTACACTCTGGTATCAACGAAGTGTAGCTAGCGCTGTCAGTAAATACACCAGAGCTCTTGGACATCTGCTGTTTAGGTGGTAGGTTTTTGTTAAGCTCACCACACAACGCATCTGCAAATTCGTCAGAGCAGCATCTGCCACCAGTTTGACTAGTGATTACGTCACCGTAGTCTTGTCTGTCGAAAGCAACACAATAGTCGATATCTTTGACAAACTCTGGTTTGTTCTTAGCAAGCCACTTAGAACCGACAGCACCACACTCTTCACCATGATGGAATACATACAAGCCAGGGATACCTTTCTCAATCATACGACACATGATATAGCAACCGAGCTTGTCATCAGCACCTAGAATATTTCTTGTTAGTTCTCTGTACTGCTTGAACTCACAATCAATATCAAGATTTGTCCACTCTTCAAACAGAGTATCGTCTGTACCGTGAAGTTTGCCTCTGTACACAGTATAGTTATCGAAGTCTGTATTACACTTAGCTTTGACTACTCTGTTCAAATCCCATGTATCTTTAACTTCCTCTTCACCAATCATTAGCTTTCGTTTTGGTTTGACGATACCACAATGAATCCAGCCGTCATCTTCAAAGAGTTGTCTAGGCTTACCTCTGCTGCCAGCGTCAACAGTATCTAGGTGACAACTAAACATAACTCTGCTTTCTTTCTTGCCGTCAAGCACAACGGTGCTGAGATTACCTTTCTCATCAGTATAGAACTTATTATGAGGAAGATAGTCAGATATTATCTTTATAATATTATCCTCACCAAAGCTCACATGAGATTGTGTTGTAAGTAAATCATATAGCAACGGTGCCATAGTTTTACCTCGTTCAACGACAGTCATGTCTGACAACTTCTTTTCTTTTAAATTACTTAATTGATAATTATACATTTACTTATACTCCTTTTTAATTATTGCGTCACGTAAGTTATCGAAGGCTTTGACGCTTGAGCCTTCTCTAGGTAAGTCAACGAATTGACTTTCCAATTCTTGTTCGTACTCATAGAGCACATCTAGGTTAGTAATAGTTTCCAACCCTCTGACCATAGGCACATGTTTCATATCTGATATGTGTTGCACAGGCACAGCCTCAATCCACAGACCTCTGTATGCAAAAGTTGGAGATGATAGCAAAGACTGAATAAGAAAGTTGTGTCCTGCTTTACGATTGTAAAGCTGATTAGTAAAGCTCGCCACAGTTACATCATATCTAGTGCCCTCGTACATAACAGTATGAAAAAGTCTACGATATTCAAATCTGTCTGGTTGTGTTGGCATATTAACACCACAAGCGTAAACAGTATCTCCTGTAATATCGTGGTTGCTTCTGTGAGAGAATGCACGTTGATACGTTTGCCAAGTGTCTAGCTCTGGAAGAGCCCACGGAGTGTTCGTAAGCACGTCACCATGAATCAAACAGTTGAGACGATTACTGAAGTAAACACAATCTTGATAATCATGAATGGTGTCATGGTAGAAAGCGTTACTGTAATTACGCCAATCAATATTAGTACCAGTCTGATACAAACGATGTCCATCACTTACAGCACAGCCTTCATGACAATAATACGTGTCACTAACTTCCATGTAAGTCATATCATCACAATGATGTTGTTCACCGCAGTTAGGACATTCGACATAGTCATCGTCACGGTCTTTATAACGAGCGAAATAACCATCTGTTTTAGCAAGATTACACATCTCGTAACCTAATGCCTTTATCTTACTGTTCTCATCATTTTTAAGAATAAATGTAGTTACATTTTCCTTTCTCTTTGCAAAGATACCATATCTAAATGGATGCCAGTCAAAGTAAGGAAAAGGTGTAACACGACTACCCCCCATTCTATGAGTAGGAACAGACCACTCAACATCATAGTCAAATATCCTTTGCTTTTTATCAACTGAGTAACCACAAGGAAATGTCACATCAATGCCCCGTTCTCTCATTTCTTTGATGAGAAGTTTCTGGAACTCACTTGTAACACCATACACTCTGGTAGCNACACGCTGTTTAGTTTTTGGATTGCGATAGTAGATGCCACGAGCCAGAATGATGCCTGCTCTCTTCATGTACATACCGAACGCAACTGGACAATCGCCATACCAATCAACTGGTTGGACGTTTTCCACGAATGCTTTGTTCTTGTTGTCATTGTACTTAGAGTAGCCGTCCACAAACAATCTGTCGTGAGCTTTACGGCTGTCCATACAAGACGAAGGACTGCCTTGTTTGTAGACATACATGCGTCTAAAACCTTTCTTACCACTAGCAAAGTGTAGTGTAGGAGGCTTTGTAATAGAAAGCATACGAGTGGCAACAATCTCTATCCATTGTTGGTCTTTGATTGGCTCCCACTCTTTAGACTTATCAGAGAAACATTCTAGGTAATTAGCAAGAGCACGACCAAGCGTTGTCACTTGTCGTTTCTTCAACCTAGCTATGCCACGTTGTACGGGCAACCATCTTTGTTGCCTATGTTCACACTTTAAGTCATTAGCAATCTCGTTTTGTATAGACATGGATACGCTAGGAAAGTATGGGTTTTCTTTCTGATGATAACTATGACCTCTACGAGCCACATCTACGTGTCCCATAGCGTCAGCAGGAAGATTAGGAAACAGAACTACTTGTTTCTTATCTTTGTCCCAGCACATGACTCTGACCACACGAAAGCAATCTGCTCTAGGTCTAGCATTAGAGCTGGGAAGTGTGTCCATAGCCATGACTACTTGATATAGAGTGGTCATGAACCTCTGCATATCTTTTGAAAGTATCGTATACATACGAGAAGATACAACTTGAACTGGGTGTTTCTGCAAAGAAAGTTCTGCGAAATATTGTAACGGGACGTTATTGTCAGAACAGAACTTACCTATGAGTTCTTCATAACGCCCCATGATTTCATTTAAGATTTTTTCATCATACATAATTTACCTCCTTACTTGTTTGATATCCAATGATGAATTGTTGTTTTACCAACAACTGCAATACTTTTGCCAAGTGCCACAGATGAGATAAACGGATTGATAGAGCTGACAGCATGCTTACCTGCATCTCTGTCAGAGTCATTGGCAGTCATTCGCATAACTAGACATTGACTCTCTGGTAGCTCTGGTGCAAAGCCAAGTATCATGTACATATTCTTGTCTCGTGGGAACATGATAATCTTGCCAATATTCCTAGCTTGATTGATATCAAGTTCTTCAATGCTAGTCAGTTCAACTGGCTCGACTTGAAAATGATATGCACCTCTGATTATAACAGGTTGTGATTCAGTTTCTGGGTTGCAACTGAGAGTTAGAGTGCCGAAAGACTGCACCTCGTCCATACGCACATCAGCCGTAGGATTACGTAACCAGAGAGACACACGCATGAAAGTGCTTCTGTGTCCACTCTGATTAGGATTACCAGTAAGACCAAGAGAAGCGTAATGGTTAGAGCCATTGGCATACTTGAATATCATTCCCGGTGGCACATTTTTACGGTCTACAGTCTTGTTAAGTGCAAAGTCAAACCCCTCACCATTTAGCGTTTTAGAATAGAAATCATGCCAATGGTCAGTGGTGTAAGTTTTAGTATCTCCAGACATTATAGTCACTCCTTTCAAAATAATAAGTTGATACGTAGTTTTCGGTTTTTGGTGAAGCCTGCAATCTTTGAAGACAAAAAGATATGTAGGCTACATGATGCAACATAGTGTTGCCGTTGCCATCACGCCAGTCTTTCCAATCATCTGCGTTGCTACTGAAATAATTATTAACCGAACATGAATTGACGTTATCAAGCTCACCAAAATCTGCTTGCACTTTAGAGTTTTTTAGTCTTGAAGCTACGTCATTATACATTGCTTGTATTGTATCGCTACGAGTTCTCTCCATTTCGTCAATGTGTGGCTTCATGTCGTAACATGGCGTCAATTCGTAACTCCATGCTTTCAACACTTTGTCATGTGGTTGCCAATTACCTCTACTTCTGTGGTAATGACTAGGAACATAATAGTTATTGTACGATAACATACGAACAGAATACTTTCGTTCCTTTGATATGTAATTTTCGACACGACCTAAGCCTTTCACTTGCGTGGTTCTACTGGAGTAGAATACATCAACAAGCTGATTATCTTTGTAAGCTCTGGGCATCATAGACCTCCTTTCTCTGGGTCAAAGTTTTTAGGATTACATGCGACTTCATAAATCTTGTCACGTCGCACAGGTTGATACGCACCTTTGTGCATCGGCACTAGCGTGAATTGCTGTCCAGTAGAAACAGGAATAGCTTCAGCGCAACTAACACAAAGATGAGGATAATGACAGGCAACAAGCCTGCGCTCATGGGGATAAAAGTCCCCACACTCAGTACATACACACTCGACCTCACTTTCTTGATACGTCATTGAAATTTTCTCCTTTTATTGTTATCCCCTAATATACCAAAAAACCCCACCCTAAGCAAATAGAGTGGGGTTATTTAGCAGTTAACTGTTAGCTTGTTCTAGGTGAACAACGCTGTGTATACGATAGCGTTTAGTACGAGTGTGCCTAGCACCATGAACGCCATCATAAGCAATAATGCTTTTCCCTCATTCATGGCAGAAGTTCCTCCATAGTGTGCACTTGTTGTCACCACGACAGACCCTCTCATGCTTAGAAGTTTCCCAACACTCTGAGTTAGGAAAGTATTTAACTTTAAATCTGTCCCAAGTGTCATCTATATTCAATGTCAATATGACGGGTAGCACAAAGAACACTAGCACTATGATTGTGAACGAAGAGAATAATCCCTTATTGTGATAAGACTTTTCCATCATAGCACCTCCAAGATTACGTCATCATAACCTTTGTCTATCCAATCATCATACGCATCTTGAGCATCTTTAAAGTAGACGTAGTAGTCATCTACACCACCTACCCAAACTATGTAATTCCACTTTTTAGAAGTTTTATGATACAGCATTATGTTCCTTTCTTTTTGTTAAGTCCTTTTGGGTCGTACTGGTCATCAACAATTTCATCTGGCATAAATCGGCTACCAGTTCCATCGTCAAACCAATTATTTATAAACATCAGCACAATCATGAATATCATGACATAGCTGAACCATTTAACAAACCATATGAATAATCCATAGGCTTGTTGTGCTTGCTCAAGAGCCTCTTGCTTAACGTCTTTGCTCATTGTGCTTTCGGTGTAGTTTTAGCAAGAGTTTCTTGTGAACGAAGTCTNNCNACTTCNTTNCTCANGTCNTGAACAAAAGCNTCAAGNTTGTGAAGTTTATTCACAAGTAAATTTTGTGAGCTCTTCAGTTTTGCTATTTCATTTCTCAATACTTGGTCGTTTGAAACCAGATTATTTATAATCTGATTGTCAACTGGTTGCGAATGTGAATTAGACTTTGTTTCTTCTTTCTTCATAGGAAATACCTCCGTTATTAAAGTTAGTATCCAACATACCAAAATAATTATAAATGTCAATTTGGCAGGCGTCACTTTTCCCACCGATAAAATATATGCCGACCGATACGGGCAGTCTTAGTTTTAGTCCTAGCCCAATCTGGTCGCACATAAGTTGCATGATAATGCGTGGCACCCTCTGTAATGTCGAGGGTGACAGTAGGCACTATGCCTGCAACATACAGAGCCTTATGCCAAGCCTTATCGTTCTTAGGCTCGTCACTTTTGCCGTCGCAATACCATGAAAATTGACACTTATGTGGAACTGGTTTGTCAGAGTTTTTGTATGTGATGCCTTGCTTCACAACTTCACAAACTGTACTTGGAAAT
>FUFK010040242.1_pt1 | contig 25567 bp, 29 predicted proteins | sample 1021851 | NCBI WGS metagenome assembly FUFK01 (sample SAMEA51879418, study PRJEB19060) | metagenome | reverse complement strand
ATTTTGATTTAGCTAAAATTACAAAAAAGAATAAAGAAAAATATTTTATTCTTAAAGTTTATAAAAAAAATCAAAAATACCTGTTAGTAAAAAATACAAGATTTAACTTTCTAAAAAATTTAGCAATTTTTCCGATGGAAGAGCTTTCTAACCCAAAAAATTTTAATGAAAATCTTAATTTTAAAATGTCAAATATGAATATGAACATAAAAATTGAATATCTCAAAAATGCAAAAAGATTTCCCTCATCTTATTGGTTTGATAAAAGGAAATTAGATAATTATATGCTTCCAACATTCACTAAGAAAGTTGTTAAATATTTAGAAAAAAAATAATGAAAAAAGTAGCTGTAATTGGTGCTGGTATTTCAGGGCTATTCATTGCGAATTTATTTAAGAGAAATGAAAAATATCAAGTAACTATCTTTGAAAGAAATAGCTTAATCGATTTAAAAGAAGGTTACGGAATTCAATTATCTGTCAACAGTATCAAACTTTTAAATAAAATTCAGTTTGATAAATTAGAAAATAATAAAAAATTTAATCCAGACAAAATAAATTTTTACTCAGTTAAAAATTCTAATAAGATATGTGAGTTAAATATATCAGATTTTAATACTGAAAATTGTAAATATACTACTCTTAAAAGATCATCACTTATTGATTTTTTAAAAAAGGATATAGAGAAAGAAATAAAATTTAACCACACTATTTCAACGATAGAACAACAAGATCAAATCGTTAAAATCGCTTTTGAAAATAATGAAGCTTATGAATTTGACTATTTAATTATTTCAGATGGTGTCTTTTCAAAGAGTAAAAATCTGTTATCAAAAAATAAAATTCAGCCAAAATATGATGATACGTTAGCCATAAGAGGAATAATACCAAGCTCGTCAAATATAGCTGATAAAAAAAACATCTCATTGTTTTTAGGTTCAAATTTTCACTATGTTATTTATCCAGTATCTCCTGATGGAGATTTAAACTTTATAGCTGTAATGAAGTATAAACTTTCAGAGGATGAGCAAAAAGATTTCTCGTTATTTAAAGATGACAANTTTATTAAAAAGATTTTAGAAAAAGTNCCGNAATTAAGTANGGAATTTTTTGATAATATTAATGATTTAAAGATATACCCGGTATTTGTGAGTCATGATTTTTTTGAGTTTAATAATAATAATATTCATCTAGTAGGAGATGCTTTTTTTGCTTTTTCACCATCATTTGCTCAAGGCGCATCACAATCAATAGAAGGTGCATATGAATTATTTGAAAATATAGAGAATAATACTAAGAGTAATTTTTTTAGAAATAGGGTTGATAAAATAAAGATGGTAAATAATCGCTCAAAATTTAATCAATTTGCTTTTCATTTATCTAATCCTTTAACTACATTTTTAAGAAATATTTTTTTGAAAAGATTAGTAAAAAACAAAAAGTTTTTAGAGGGCTACCTTGGGAAAATATATAAAAACTAACTATTAGAAATCAACCTTTGTCTCAAATAATCGATAGGAACTGCGTTTCCATTTAAGTTATAATGCCAATAGGTCCATCCATTACAGCTTTCAGCACCTAAAATTGTAGCTGCTACTTTATGGATTGAGCCTTCAGTTTGAGCATGTTTGATACTGCCATCAGCCATAATTTTTGCACTGATTTTCTTTTTATTATCAAAAATAGTGGTGCCTGGTTTAATTATTCCTAATTCAACCAATGATCCAAAAGGTATTCTCGGCTTAGATCTACCATTTTGCAAAGTATCTAAATAATGATCTTCTATAGGTTTTGCTTTTTTTAATCTTTGTTCGGCNGCTTTAAAATAGGTTTTTTCTTTTTCAATNCCANAATAATTTCTNCCCAATTTTTTAGCAACTGTNGCTGTTGTNCCTGATCCTAANAAAGGNTCTAANACTAAATCATTTTTNTTNGNNGTTGCTAATAAAATTCTGTGAAGNAGAGCCTCAGGTTTTTGAGTAGAATGGACTTTTTTACCATTCTTTTTTAGTCTTTCAGAACCATTACAAATTGGTAATTCCCAGTTAGATCTCATTTGAAGATCGTCATTTAAACATTTTAAGGATTGATAATTAAAAGTGTATTTTGATTTTTCAGACTTAGATGCCCAAATTAAAGTTTCGTGGGCGTTTGTAAAGCGCGTTCCTCTAAAATTTGGCATAGGGTTTTTTTTATTCCAAATGACGTCATTTAAAATCCAAAAACCTAAATTTTGAACAGCAGTGCCAACTCTAAAAATATTGTGATAACTACCGATTACCCAAATAGACCCATTCTTTTTTAAAATTCTTTTACACTCACTTAACCATGAATAGGTAAAGTCATCATACTTTTTAAAATTTTCAAATTGATCCCATTTATCATTTACTGCACTTACTTTAGATCTATCTGGTCTTGTTAATTCACTTTTTAATTGTAGGTTGTAAGGAGGGTCAGCAAAAATTAAATCGAAAGTCTCGTCAGGAATCTTTTTCAATTCCTTCAAGCTATCTCCATTAATTAGTTTATTTTTTAAGTTTAAATTCATTTTGTAATATTAAATTAGACTCTAAAAAGATTCTTGGGTCAACCTAGGATTGAATTATTTAGTTTTAATTAGTGTAGGGATTTATTCTAATAACAATATATTGTGTTTCTACGTGAAACCTATTTAACCTTATCAATTGGTGAAAAAGTTTTTCTGTGATGTGCGGTGATACCAAATTTTCTGATTGCTTTAATATGTTCTTTGGTTCCGTACCCAAAATTTTTATTCCAGTGATAATTTTTGTGATTTTTATGAAGCTTGGCAATCATTTTGTCACGAGCAACTTTTGCGATAATGGAAGCTGCAGATATTGATGGTATTTTTTGATCGCCTTTAATTACAGCATTCAATTTATAGCCTTTGATTTTTGGTAATTGGTTTCCATCAATTAAAACCAGAGATGGTTTTTTTTTTAATTTTATTATGGCCCTTTTCATTGCTAGTAAACTTGCTTGAAGCACATTTATTTTGTCAATTTCTTTTGAAGAAGCTTTAGTTATTGCCCACGTAGAATTTTTTTTAATATATCTTGCTAAAGTTTCTCTTTTTGATTTAGATAATTTTTTTGAGTCTTTCAAAACCCTCTTGTTAATTGATTTTTTTAATATGACAGCAGCGGCATATACTGGCCCAACTAAACTTCCTCTACCAACTTCATCAACACCTGCAATATTTGACATTAGATACTAATTTTCAAATCCCTAATTTTTTGTCTAAGGTTTTTTAAATCTTCCCAGGAAAATTTCTTTTTGTCAGGAAATCTAAGTAAGTAAGATGGACTAAATGTTACCATAATAGGGTAAGTTTTGTTTTTTAATATTATCTCTTTCCACTTACCCCTAGTCTCAGAAATTTTCTCATTTGAGCGAAAAACAGCTTCCATTGCAGTACTTCCCATTAAAATAATAATTTTTGGATCAATAATTGAGATGTGCTCTTTTAAAAATTCTGAATATTTCCTTATTTCATGACCCAATGGCTTTCTGTCCTCTGGAGGCCTAAAATTCAAAGCATANGTTATATATATNTTTTCTCGTTTAATATTTATTGCAAGAAGCATTTTGTTCAAAAGTGAACCCACGTCACCTTGGAAAGGTTTTCCAACTTTATCCTCTAATAATCCAGGGGCTTCTCCAATTAACATAATTGGACCATCAACATTACCGTCGCCCATGACTATATTTTTTGAATTCATTTTCAAACTACAATCTTCAATTGAATTTATCCTTTCACNCAATTTTACTAATTGATCTTTTTTAANCNCATTAATTTNGCTTATTTTTATTCGATTAANTGTCTTTTCNCCAAAAACAAAGTCAGATTCAAAGGTTTGAATTAATTCCTGAGCATATTTACTATTTTGATAAAAAGTCTTTTTAATCATAGAATGTATTAATGTTTCAAAAAATATATATTAAAATATTTTTAACACTATTTTTACTTTATCAAACACCTTTGTATTCTAAAAGTGTTTCTTTTGATAATTTTAATTCAAAAGATTTATCTAAATACTTCTCAGGCTTAGTAGCATCTGTAAACAAAAAAAATTCAGAAGCTTTAAATTTTTTTAATTCCTCGAAAATTTTAATTGGTAGCCATGATCCTTTTATTCAAAAATATGTAAACTCATTAGTTTTGGAAGATAAAGTAGTACAAGCTATTAATGTGATTAAACAAAACAAAAATAATGATAATATAAACTTTTTTGATGCTCATCTTTTATTAATTATAGATAATTTAAAAAAAAATGACCTTGATAAAGCTTATTATAATCTTGTAAACGTTATAGAAAATACCACAACAAGTAAATTTAATTTAGCAATTTTAGAGAGTTTAAGACAATATATTTTTGTTTTTAAAGAAGGTAAAATTTCGGATGACAATAAAACTCTTGGGAAGTTATCAATTATCTCTGAAACATTTCAAAGGTGTTATTTAAATGACTCCAGAACTGACTCATATTTTAGAAATTTAATTAATGACAATGAGTCAGACTTTACAAGATATATTTTTTTTTACTTGAGTTATTTAGTCGAAGCTGGAAAAAATGAAGATGCCAAAAAAATTACTAATGATATTGAATTTATAAATAGCACACTGCTTTTATCTCAGGGTAAAAGTTGGATTGAAAATAATCAATATTATAGATTTAAAGAGGTTTTTTCTTGTAAAAATTATAATGATGTAATCGCTGAATTTTTGTTCTTAATTTCAAATTTGTATTCCTCAGATGATAATTTTGAAAAATCAAATTTTTATCTTAATCTCTCTTCTTTTTTAAATCCAAAGTTTAAATTTAATTTATCTTTAATTATTGAAAATCACTATTTTAATAAAGATTANAATAAAGCAAAAAAAATTTTAAAGAATTTAAAAAAAGAAGACAAATTTTATTACTGGTTTAGANTAAAAAAAGAGGCTCAGATAATATCAAAAGAAAGAAATGATAAAGAGTCATTAAATTTTATTGTTTCAAATTTTAAAAGGATTAATCAGCCAAATAAAAAATTTTTGTTTGACCTTGCTAACTTTTATAAAAAATCAAAAGAATATAAAAATGCAATTGATTATTATACTAAAATAATTGTTGAGCTAGACGATGAATCAGATGTAAAATCAGATATTTTATATAGACGGGGAGCAAGTTATGAGCGAATTAAAGATTACGAAAAAGCCGATAGAGATTTTCTGGAAGCTTTAGAAATTAATCCAAAAGACGCTTACACTTTAAATTACCTTGCTTATTCATGGCTCGAAAGGGATTACAAGATTGATAAAGCAATGGATATGCTAAAAATTGCACATGAAGCAGAAAGTGATGATCCATATATTATTGACTCAATTGGCTGGGCTTATTTTTTGACAAGAGATTATTTAAAAGCAGAAAAATTTTTAAAACAAGCTGTAGAGCTAATGCCAGAAGATCCAATAGTTAATGATCATTATGGAGATATTTTGTGGATGCTGGATCGAAAAATTCAAGCTCGTTATTTTTGGAACAACGTGCTTCAAATGAAAGAAGCAGAAAAAGACTTGATTGAAAAAATTAACATAAAGATGATTGAGGGTCTTAAGAATTCCTAAATGCCTTTTTCTAAAATAAAATCGCATGCGAAATTAAATTTAGCTTTAAATATTATTAATAAAAGGAACTCTTTACACAATATAGAGAGCATAATAGCTTTCGTGGATTTACATGACGTCATCTTTATAAAAAAGATAAAATCAAAAAAACATGCAATTTCATTTTATGGAAGATTTTCTAAAAAAATTAGTAAGAACAATACCATATCTAAATTAATTGGAATTTTAGAAAATAGAAAAATTTTAAAAAACCAAAAATTCAAAATTAAAATCAAAAAGCTTATTCCTAATAAAGCTGGTCTTGGAGGGGGGTCAATGAATGCTGCAAGTATTCTAAGATATTTCGTTCAAAAAAAAATAATAAATATAAAAAAAAAAGAAATAGTTAAAATTTCAAAATTAATTGGTTCTGATGTAATTTTAGGTTTTTATCAAAAAAGCCAAATTTTGAACTCAAAAAATGAGATCAAGTATTTTGATAATGTAAAAAAAATTTATCCATTGATAGTAAAACCTAGCTTTGGGTGTTCAACTAAAGAAATTTATTCAAAATTCAGAAAGTTTGATAAAGCAAAATTTAACAAAGGAAATAAAAAGATGTTTGATTTAAGTTTTCTAAGAAATATGAAAAACAGCCTAGAACCAGTTACTTTTTCAAAGTATCCAAGACTTAAAAAAATTAAATTGTATTTAGAAAATTCTTTTAATCCGATTTTTGTGAGAATGACAGGTTCAGGATCGGCATTAGTTGCATATTTTCATACAAAAGAAAGATGTGAGCATGCGAAAAAAAGGTTTATCCAAAAATATAAAAATATGTGGTGTATAGCATCAAAAACTATATAAATTTGATTTTTTTGTGTTATACGAAATTAATATTGGGGCGTAGCCAAGCGGTAAGGCACGGGTTTTTGGTACCTGCATCCTAGGTTCGAATCCTAGCGCCCCAGCCAATTATGAAAAATTTATTAGATAAAATTTTTTTTAGATCAAATAATTTAAATTATATTAGTAAAAATATTAAAAATTTAACTAATAATTCTCCAGCTAATAAAATATTTAAAGCTATAAACTCTTATTCTTCAGAAAGCGAAGTAAGATTTGTAGGAGGTTGTATCAGACGGATAATCAATAAAGAAAAAGTAAATGATATTGATATGGCGACAAATCTTGATCCCCAAAATATTTGTGAGATTTTAAAAAAAAATAAAATTGATTACTACGAAACTGGCATTGAACATGGAACAATTACAGCATTACTAGATGGGTATAAATTTGAAATTACGTCATTGAGAGAAGATATTTCAACTGATGGAAGACACGCAAAAGTGAAATTTTCAAAAAACTGGAAAGAAGATGCATCAAGAAGGGATTTTACAATTAATTCAATCTATTCAGATGGAGAAGGAAATTTATTTGATCCATTTGATGGTAAAAATGATTTAGAAAATGGTTTAATAAAATTTATAGGAGATGCTGATCAAAGAATAAAAGAAGATTATTTAAGAATATTAAGATATCTAAGATTCTTTGCACATTATTCAAGGCATCCTCATAATCCAAAATTAATGAGTAAAATAAAAATGAATATTGGTGGTATTTCAAAACTATCTAAAGAAAGATTGTTGGATGAACTAAAAAAAATTACTCAGTTAGAAATATTGGAAAAATTAGCAGCTGATAAATTAAGTTCGGAATTAATATTAAATATTTTTCCAGAGTTGAGAAACATTAAAATTTTTTTAAAACTTAATTCAAAAAAAAAAGAGATAATTAATAAAGCCGACTTTGTATTTTTATTATCTTTAATGATTATCGATGAGACTGATAACGCAGACTATTTTATGTATAAATTTAATATGTCTAAAAAAGATCAAAAAAGAATCAAATTTATTGATAATTTTTTCAAAGAAAAAGTTGGATTAAAAACTTTTAGGGAAGATAATCTTAATAGAATTTTTTATTATAATGGAAAACAAGCGATAACTGATATTCTTAATTATCATTTAATTAATTCAAAAAAAAATAATGAAAATATCCAAAAATTAATTGATACATTCAAAAATAAATCTATCCCAAAAATGCCAGTGGGTGCAGAATTTTTAATGGAAAAATTTAATATCTCAGAAGGTAAACAGCTGGGAATAAAACTTAAAATCATCGAGGAAGAGTGGGTAAAAAATAATTTTCAGATTTCAGATAAGCAGGTTAGTCAAATTATTAACAATTAGATATATTTAACGTCTTTAATCTCAAAATTTTTTACCCCTGCAGGAGTTTTAATTTCAACTAAATCATTTTTATTTTTTCCAATTAAACCTTTTCCAATAGGTGATTGAAAATAAATTAGTTTTTGTTTGAGATCAGCCTCATCTTTTCCCACAATTTTGTAATTTATTTTTTCTCCAGTATCTAAATTTTCTAAAAAAACAGTTGAGCCAAAAATAACTTTACCCTCGTTGTTTAATTTTGTGACATCAATGATGTTAGCTCTGGCAATAATGTCATTTATTTCTGTAATTCTACCTTCGTTGTGTGATTGTTCTTCTTTTGCAGCGTGGTACTCTGCATTTTCTTTTAGATCACCATGTGATCTTGCCTCTGCAATCGCAGCTACAATTTCTGGTCTTTTTTTTTCTTTCAAAAAAATTAATTCTTCTTTAAGTTTTTTTAAACCATTTAATGTGATCGGCTCTTTTTCCATTTTATTTCCATTTTGCTAATGGAGGTAATGACATTAAGATACCTTCGACATTTCCACCAGTTTGTAAACCAAATTTTGTTCCCCGGTCATATAGTAAATTAAATTCTGTGTATCGACCTCTTTTTATGAATTGCAATTCTTTATGTTTTTTAGTCCATTTTTTATTCATTTTTTTTCTAATAATTTTTTCAAAAATAAATTGAAAAGTTACTCCCACATCTCTCACAAATTTAAAATCTTTTTCAAAATTATTTTTTTTATAATCAAAAAAAATTCCCCCTATTCCCCTAGGTTCCTTTCTATGAGGTAAGTAAAAATATTTATCACACCACTTTTTATATTTTGTATAATAATTCTTGCCGTGTTGATTACACATTTTTTCTAAAACTTTATGAAATTCTTTTTTTTCATTATCATCCTTTATTGATGGAGTTACATCCATTCCACCACCAAACCAATCTTGAGTAGTGCATATATATCTTGTATTAAAATGCATGGCTGGGATCATCGGATTTTTCATGTGCATTACAACTGAAATACCAGAAGCCCAAAATTTTGGATCTTTTTTTGCACCTAGTATATTTTTTTGAAATTTTTTTGGGAACTTACCATAAACTTTAGAAAAATTTACACCTACTTTATCGAATATTTTTCCTTTTTCTAGAATTCTAAATTCTCCACCACCTTCGTCTCTTTTTTCACTTCTATTCCAAATAGTTGTTTTAATATTAGCATCTTTTTTTTCAAGATTGACTATGGTATGCCAGATAGCATCTTGTAACATTTTAAACCAATTACTTGTCAGGTCTTTTTTTATTTCTAAATCCATATTAAATTAATTTAGTTTGTTTTAAACTTTCTGCCAATATGATTGCAACCGAAGATGCAATATTAAGGGAGCGTTTGTTACTTTTCATAGGAATTTTCAGTTTATCCTTAATTTTTTTGTGGAAGTCATCTGGAACCCCAGCACTTTCTCTTCCAAAAAGGAGTGTGTCATTCCTTTCAAATTTAAATTTTGTGTAAGAAAGAGGTGCTTTAGTAGTCATGAGAACTATTCTTTGATTCTTTTTAGACTTAAAAAAATCATCCGAATTCTGATAAAATTTTATGTCTTTTTCGTCCATATAATCCATCACGACTCGCTTAAATCTCTTATCACTTAATACAAACCCACATGGCTCAATAATCTCGAGTTTTGCTCCAAGACAAGCACAAGTTCTAATTATCGCTGCAGTATTTTGAGGTATCTCTGGTTCAAATAAAGCAATTTTAGGCCTTAGTTTAGTTAAATTCTGTGTCATTCTTTCAGTAGTAAATTTGAAATTTTATATTATATGAATTCATATATTTAAGTAGAAAAAATCTATATTGAGTATATTTAACTATTACTTATGTCAGAAAAAAAAACCAAGAGAAGAGATTTCTTATTTACAGCCACTTACGCAGTAGGTGCAGTAGGTGTAGGGGCTACAGTCTGGCCGATGATCGATCAGATGAATCCAGATGCCTCCGTCAAGGCTCTTGCTAGCACAGAAGTGGACGTGAGCGCAGTTAACCCTGGAAAAACGATAACTGTATTGTGGAGAGGTAAACCAGTTTTTATTAGAAGAAGAACTCAAGATGAAATTGCAGAAGCAAGGTCTGTTAAACTAGATGATTTGAAACATCCTGAAACTGATGAGGATAGAGCTAAAAACCCTGAGTGGTTAGTAATGCTTGGTGTGTGTACTCATTTAGGATGTGTACCATTAGACCAAAAGGGTGATTACAATGGATGGTTTTGTCCATGTCATGGATCACATTATGATACATCAGGGAGAATAAGAAAGGGTCCTGCACCAACTAATATGGAAATTCCTAAATATGAGTTTGTTGATGCAAACACAATTAAGATTGGATAAATAAAATTATGAGTGACCACGAATACATACCTAAGTCAAAAGTTGGAAAATGGTTTAATGATCGTTTACCATTGTTAACATTAGCAAATCATTTAACAGATTATCCTACACCTAAAAACTTAAATTATTGGTGGACATTCGGAGGTATACTTACTTTTTGTTTAATCACACAAATTGTAACAGGTTTAGTATTAGCTATGCACTACATTGCTCATGCTGACATGGCTTTTGATAGTGTTGAGCATATAATGAGAGATGTTAATTACGGTTGGTTAATAAGATATATACATGCAAATGGTGCATCAATGTTTTTCTTAGCAGTATACATTCATATATTTAGATCTTTATTTTATGGTTCTTATAAATCTCCAAGGGAAATTATTTGGATAATAGGAATAATAATTTATTTATTAATGATGGCTGCAGCATTTATGGGATATGTGCTACCATGGGGACAGATGAGTTTTTGGGGTGCAACAGTTATCACAAACTTATTTAGTGCGATACCCCTGGTCGGTGAAGGTATAGTAACATGGTTATGGGGTGGATATTCAGTTGATAATCCAACTCTGACAAGGTTTTTTACTCTTCATTATTTAATTCCTTTTTTAATACTTGGGTTAGTGGTTCTTCATATTTGGGCATTACATGTTCCCGGTAACAATAACCCAGTCGGTATTGATATTAAAAAACCATCAAAAGATACAGTTCCATTTCATCCTTACATCGTAATCAAAGATGGTTTTGCGTTATTGATGTTTATGATCGTTTTTGCTTTCTTTGTTTTTTATACACCAAATATTCTTGGTCATGCTGACAATTATATAGAGGCGGATCCTCTAGTCACACCAGCTCATATCGTACCTGAATGGTATTTATTACCATTTTATGCAATTTTAAGATCAGTGCCTGATAAACTTTTAGGTGTTGTTGCAATGTTATCTGCAATTTTAATTTTAGCTGCTCTTCCATGGCTAGATACCTCAAAAGTTAGATCCGCAGTATTTAGACCATTGTATAGACAATTTTATTGGATCTTAGTAGCAGATGTTTTAATTTTAGGCTATGTGGGAGCAATGCCTGCAGAAGGTTTATACTTATTAATTGCTAGAGTTGCTACAGCATATTATTTTTTACACTTTTTAGTTATACTTCCAGTTTTAGGACTTAAAGAGAAAACCGTGCCAGTGCCACTAAGTATAACAGAACCCATACTTGGAGGTTCTCCAAATTTAGCCACAGCTAAAAATAAAGAGAGTTTAAACAATTAAGTGAAGAGTTTTTTTAAATTTTTAATCTTATTATTAGCTTTTCTTGGGACATCATTTAATTCAAATTCTGCTGAAAAAGCGGAATATTTGAAGACTGATTGGAGTTTTAAAGGTCTTTTTGGTAAATTTGATAGAGGATCACTGCAAAGAGGTTATCAAGTATACACAGAAGTATGTTCGTCTTGCCATTCTATGAAATATTTAAGTTATAGAAACTTAGCAGAGAAAGGTGGACCAGAATTTACAATTGAGCAAGCAAAAGCTATTGCAGCATCTTTTGAGGTAAAAGATGGACCTAATGCTGACGGCGATATGTTTACTAGACCAGGAAAGTTATCAGACAAATTTGTAATGCCTTACGAAAATGTTAAAGCCGCTCAAGCAGCAAATGGTGGTGCTTATCCTCCAGACATGTCTGTTTTAGTAAAAGCAAGAGGGGGAGGGGTAGATTATATTTATTCACTTTTACAGGGGTATGAAGACCCACCAGCTGGAATTTCTTTAGACGATGGNGTCTATTACAACAAATATATGTATGGGAATAAAATTAAGATGGCAAACCAACTATCTGATGGACTTGTAGAGTATGCTGATGGAACAACNGCATCAGTTGAGCAAATGTCNAAAGATGTTACAACATTTTTGATGTGGGCAGCAGAGCCACATTTAGAGGCACGACACCGAATGGGTTTCAAAGCTATTGTTTATTTAATTATTCTTACTGCCCTTGTGTACTTTAGTATGAAAAGAATTTGGTCACGTATTGAAACGGAAGTTTAAAACATCACCATCTCTGACTATATACTCTTTTCCTTCTAACCTCATTTTGCCGTTTGTTTTTGAATTCACCCAACCATTGTTTTCAATAAAATCCTCATAGGATACTGTCTCAGCTCTAATAAATCCTTTCTCAAAATCAGTATGAATTTCACCCGCAGCCATAGGCGCTGTACAGTTTTTTTGTATTGTCCATGCTCTAGTTTCTTGTGGACCAGATGTAAAATAAGTATCTAATTCTAGAATTTTGTATCCTTTCTGTATCAACATGTTTAGTCCTGTCTTTTCTAAACCAATCATTTGCATATAGTTTGCCTTCTCTTCTTTTTCTAATTCGTTTATTTGATTTTCTATGTCAGCAGAGACAATTAAAGTATTATCATTACCGTATTTCTCGATGAATGATTTTGTATAATCATTTCCTGTTTTGATACTTTTTTCATCAACATTACAAACATATATTTTAGGTTTTAAGCATAATAAACCACTTTGATTTAGTTGTTTTTTACTAAATTGAGATCGTAAAACTGAAAATTCTTTGTTGTTGTTTATACAATCTAATGCAAGTTTGAGTATTTCTATTTCTTCCTCGTTGATATTTTTCTTATTGTTTTTTTCTAATCTTTTTTCAATAGACTCAAGATCAGATAGCATCATTTCAGTCTCAATAATATCTAGGTCTCTTATTGGGTCTACTGATGGATTTACATTTTGAATATCGGCTGAGTCAAAACACCTAATCATATGTATAATCGCATCTACTTCTCTAATATGGGAAAGAAATTTATTGCCCAGGCCTTCGCCCTTAGATGCACCTTTAACGAGACCGGCAATATCAACAAATGATATAGTTGTATTAATAATCTTTTTTGATTGTGAAATTTTTGCTAATTTTTCTAATCTTTCATCCGGCACAGGAACAATACCAATATTTGGATCTATAGTGCAAAATGGAAAGTTAGCAGCCTGTGCTTTACTTGAATTTGTAAGGGCGTTAAATAGAGTTGATTTACCAACATTGGGTAAACCAACTATTCCACATTTAAAACTCATTATTTATTATTAACAGTGCTTGAAAATAAATCTAATTTTTTATCAACTAATATCGTAATTGATTCATTTATATTTTTTGAAATTTTTTGAATTCCTAAAGTCTCTTCTTCATCAAAATTTTGTAATACGTAATCAGCAGTATTAATACTTCCTTTTGGTTTTCCAATACCTATTCTCACTCTAGAGTAATCTTTACCAATAAATTTATCTATTGAGGATATTCCATTATGCCCTGCGCTTGATCCACCAAATTTTGCTTTTATTTTTCCAAATTCCAAATCTAAATCATCATGAAAAACTATTACATCTTCGGCATCAATTTTGAAATATTCGATTAATTCCCTTATACAAATACCTGAGTTGTTCATAAATGTTAATGGTTTGATCGCATAAACTTTTTTATTTCCAATATTTCCAGTCGTAAGCAAACCTTTAAATTTAGGCTTTTGTTTTGAAAGACCAAATTCTTTGTTAATAGAATCTATAATCTTAAAACCAACATTGTGTCTGTTGTTTTCGCTATCTGGTGTTGGATTTCCCAGGCCTACAAATAAAAGCATAAATTAGTGGATAATGAATTTCAAATTTGATTATTTATTTCTTTTCTTCAGAAGGTTTNTTATCTGCAGCTTTTTTATCGTCACCATCTTTCTTATCACCCTCAGCTGGTTTGTCTCCATCTGCTGAAGCCGCTGCTTCTGCCCCTTCAGTTCCCTCTGCACCTTCTGTTGCCTCTGCCTCAGCTGGTTTTTCTGGTTCTTTCATAACTGTTGGTGCGGCTAATGTTGCAATCACGAAATCTCTTCCTTGAATAGTAGGTGTAACTTCAGAGTCGAGTTTAACTGATGAAATTTTAAAACTTGAACCAATATCTACACCATCAAGATCTAAAGTAATATTTTCAGGAATTTTTTCGCTTGGACATTTTAATTCGACTTTTCTTCTAACAATGTTTAAGACCCCACCTCTTTTTAAGCCAGGAGACTTTTCATGATTTATAAAATTTACTGGCACTTCAATCTTAATTTTTACACCAGGAACTACTCTTAAAAAGTCTACGTGATTAGGTTCGTCACTTAAAATGTCATATTTTACCTCTCTTGGTAAAACATTTTGAGACTTACCATCAACATTTAGGGTAATTATATTTGATAAAAAGTTTTCTTTTTCAATTAATGTTTTAAGTAATTTCTTTGAAATAGATATTTTTTGATTTTCATTTTTGCCACCATAAATTATAGCGGGAACATTTCCACTATTTCTGATAGCATTAAGTTGTCCTTTAGTCTTATCAGTTCTAATGTTAGCTTCTAATGAAATCATAAGTCACAGGGTTTTAACTTATGCTGATAAATAATCAAGGTAATTATTTAAATAAATCTGAAACTGAAGTTGAGTTAGAAATTCTTTTTATTGCTTCTCCCATAAGGGCAGAAATTGGTAAAACTTCAATATTTTTAACATTTTTTGTTTTTTCTCTATTATCTATTGTNTCTGTAATAACTAAATTTTTAATAACTGAATTTTTAATTTTCTTAACTGCATCTCCACTTAAAACACCATGAGTAATATAAACGTATACCTCTTTCGCACCTCTTTGTTTAAGTGCTTTTGCAGCATTAACAATAGTGCCACCAGAGTCAATTATATCATCAACCAATATACATGTTTTACCTTTTACATCCCCAATAACGTTCATTACTTGTGATTGACCAGGTTTTGGTCTTCTCTTATCTACAATAGCCAAACCAATATTCAAAATTTTACCAAGTGCTCTCGCTCGCTCCGTTCCACCAACATCTGGGGCAACACAGATTAAATTTTTATTTTTGATCTTTTTTTTAACGTGTCGNGCAAAGATTGGAGTAGAAAAAAGGTTATCTACAGGGATATCAAAAAACCCTTGAATTTGACCAGCATGAAGATCAACTGTCACNACTCTATCAGCTCCTGCTTTTGTTATTAAATTTGAAACAAGCTTTGCTGATATAGATGTTCTGGGAACAACTTTTCTATCCTGTCTTGCATAACCAAAGTAGGGAATAACAGCAGTTATATTTTTTGCTGAAGATCTTTTTAAAGCATCAATNCATAANANTAATTCCATTAAATTNTCATTNGCTGGTGAGGAAATTGATTGAATTATAAAAATGCTGTTCCCTCTTATATTTTCATTTATCTCAATGTAAATTTCTCCATCTGCAAACTTTCTTATACTAGAATTGACAAGTTTAGATTTTAAATATTTGGCAATATTTTTACTTAGAATTTTATTACTATTTCCAGTTAATAATTTCATTGAAAAAATTTAATTAATCATAATTATTGATATATTTCTACCATAATCAGCATGTTTTAATTTTAAAGACCGCCTAGCGCTAAAAAAATTATTTTTAATATTATATGTATCAATATTTAACATATCAATTTTATTGATTTTATTTAATTTAAGTTGAGATTTTACATAATCCGGTAAATTAAAATAAATCAAATTATTTACATTTTTAAAGAAAATTTTGTTTTTTTTATGTTTTTTTATAAACTTATTTTTGAAATCTTCTCCAACATTATAATTTTTTCGACCAATGCATGGTCCTATCGAAACAGTAATATTCTTGGTCTTACAACCTTTTTTAAGCATAAACTTTATTACGTTATTAATTATACCTTTAAAAGCCCCCTTCCACCCAGCATGTATAGCTGCAATTATTTCTTTTTTGCTGTCATATAGTAACAAAGGAACACAATCAGCTGTCAAAACAGCAATAGGAAGTCTTTTCTGATTTGTAATAATTGCATCAGCTTTAATTTTTTTTTTAATCAAATTTCGATTTTTATTAAGATATAAAAATTTACCACTGTGTATTTGATTTACTAAAAAAATCTTTTGGGCTTTTTTGCCGATTTTTCTTCTTACTATTTCTAAATTTTTATTAACACTTTTTTTTTTATCTTTTGATCCAGGTCCACAGTTTAAGCTTTTGTAAATTCCTTTTGATACACCACCATTTTTATTAAAGAAACCATGGTTGATATTTTTGAATTTGAGTAATTTTTTTGAAGTAATCAGTTTCAAAATCCCAAATTAAATCTACTTTTTTTATTTTTTATTAACATTACTTTAAACAAATTTCCCATTTGTTCTTTATGAATAAGTCTTTTTAATCTGTAATACATATCTGCTTTTTTTTTAAAACTATAATTTTTAGATATTATTTCAGCTCTTTCATTAATCCCCATTCTTGTTAGAAAGTTCTTTTGAGTAGTTAAATTGTGATTGAGACCACCTAAGTTATCAATAATTTTTTGAAATAATTTAAAATTTATATTATGTGTAATATCTGATTTACCAATATTTTTTAATATATTGGTATATTTATGGTTAATAACTCCCTGAATTGTATTTTTCATTTTATTTTCATTATAACCATAATCTATTATTAGAAAGCCGCCTGAATTTTTTTTGATTATTTTTCCTACATCTTTCAAATATTTTGCACCCAGCTCAGAGTATTCAATAAAATCTTGATTTTGGGATAATTTTAAATTAATTTTTTTTTCATAATCTTTAATATTAATTTTTTTTTCGTTGAATTGAGCATCTCTGCTATTTTTTAACCTGACAAATTTTTCAAACCACAAATTGTTTTTTTTCATAAATTGTTTAATTGCTAATGCATCAAAAAATTCATTGGCAACGAATATACTTGGAATATTTTTTAATTGTGTGATTTTTTTTGCCCAAACAATTCTGTTTTTTAGCAATTTTTTTTTTTGAATATTTATTAATGAAGAACTTTTTTCGTGAATAATAAAATTACAAGATTTAAAAAAGGCTGGGAAATTTTTCAGGCTNTCTATCATNATTCTCATCATTTCACCATTACCAGCACCCAACTCAATTAAATTAAATTTTTTTGGTGAACCTAAGCTTTGCCAAAAACTAAAAACCCAAATTGCAATCATTTCAGAAAATAATCTTGATACATTTGGAGCTGTTACAAAGTCACCNTCTTTTCCAAAAGGATATTTTTTCATATAATANCCAAANTCTTTGTTATAAAGGCAATAGTTAATNAATTTATCTAAAGGAAGATTAAGTATTTTTTTTGTTTTCATATTTTGTTAGNACCAAATAAAAGCCAATTAATATAAAAAACAAACTAATTATTTGACCCATAGTAAGATTAAATAATAAATTGCCCAATTGTTCATCTGGGACTCTAAAAAATTCAATTGTAAATCTAAAAATTGAGTAAAATATTAAAAATATTCCAGAGATAAACCCAGGTGTTTTTGCAAAACTTTTATTTCTTAAATAAATTAAAATTAAAAATAATATAAATCCTTCAAACAGGGCTTCATATAATTGTGAGGGATGTCTATAAAGATTGTCTACTTTTATAAATTTTACACCCCAAGGTAAATTTGTTTCAAAACCGTATAATTCAGAGTTGATGAAGTTTGCTACTCGTCCAAAAAAGATACCAATCGGCGCAACTAAAGAGACAACATCTAAATAAATAAATGAACTGTGATTACTTTTTCTATTGAAGAAAATGGTTGCAATAATTACTCCTAATAAACCACCATGAAATGACATACCTCCTTGCCAAATTTTAAATATATCCAGAATATTGTTGGCATAATAATTAAAATTATATAACAGGATGTATCCAATTCTCCCACCTATGATTATACCCAAGATTGCAAATGTTAAGTAATCATCAAATTTCACCTTAAGACCATCATCAGTTATAAATATTTTTTTTGCTAAGAACCAGCCTATTAAAATACCAAGAACATATGCTAAAGAATACCACCTTATTTCAAAAGAAAAAATCTCAATTGCTACTGGGTCAAAATTATTAATAAACATTTTTAATTATAATTATAAATTATCAGCATTATAAGTTAGTATACAAAAATATGAAAAATTCAAAGTTTGTTCTAGATAAAATTGCAAAATTAGTTGAACAAGGGTTAATTTCCTCAAAAGACATCGTTAATGAATTGATGACTATTTTAAAATCAAAAAGAGATGAATTTGTATTTAAGATGAAATTAACTAGTAAAGATGAATTTGAGATTTTATCTAAAAGAGTTGAAAATCTTGAGAAAAAAATTGATAAACTTAAAAGTCAAAAAAAAAAAGTTAAACGGGCAAAAAGATCTTAACACTTAAACCATTCATTTTGGATTTTTCAAGTTTGATATTCCCACCATGAGATCTGACAATATCAGATGCAATCGAAAGACCCAATCCAACACTAGATTTTGACTCTGTCCTACCTTTATCAATTTTATAAAAAGGTTTAAAAACATTGTCATATTCATTTTTTGGTATACCAGGGCCATTGTCATCTATTTTGATAAAAAGGTTATTATTACTNTTAGTTAGAGCCACATTAATTTTATCAGCATATTTAATTGCATTATCAATTAAATTATTTATGCATCTTTTGATCAAATTTTTTCTACCATTAATATAAATTCTTGGTGGCAAATTAGAAGATACGTTTGTGCTATCATATTTTTCTATAATTTTATTTATTAATTCACTTAAATCAAACTGCTCATCTTTCTCTAGGTATGTAGAGCTAGTAAATTGAAGATATTCATTAAGCATTTTTTCCATCTCATCAATATCATCAGACAGTTTATCCGCTAAATTCTTATCTTTTATAAAAGCCAATTGTAGTTTCATTCTAGTTAATGGAGTTCTTAAATCATGACTTATACCTGACAACATCTCTGATCTTTGAGTAAGATGACGAACGATTCTTTTTCTCATTCTATCAAATTCAAATCCAGCCTGCCTAATTTCAGCTGATCCTGATGGCTTATACTCCTCAATCTTTTCGCCTTTCCCAAATTTTTCTGCTACTCTAGCTAACTGCGCAATAGGCCTGGTTTGATTTTTCAAAAATATTAGTGATATAAAAATCATTACTATTGCTGGCACTGTGATCCATAAAGCAAATATTCTTGCTGAGGAACTCGTAACCCTATCTCTCGGTATAAGAAATTTAAAATAACCTGATTGATATTTTATTCTGAGATCAATCAATTCTTTGTAGGTAGTTGTATTAAACCAAAATTCTTGAGGACTAAATCTAGATTTTAATTCTCTTCTTAATGTTCTGTCTATTGGACTAAACCATCTTTCCTCAAAATCAAAATTAAAGTTTTCATCGTCAACATATTCAATATTTAGATCTTGGTATATGGAAAATAGATTTGTGATTTCTTCTTTTTGATAAGTCTCATCACTATAGACTTCAATATATGTTTTGATTTCATTTACTAATGCCTTTGTCATTCCTTTATTTGTTTTAATCCATAAACTGTCAAAAAATACAATTGTAATTACTAGCTGAATAACTATTACAGGCGTTGCAACAATTAGTAGTGCACGATAAAAAAGAGTTTTAGGAAGAAATTCTTTAATATATTTATTCAATCCAGAGAACATATCCCACTCCTCTTATTGTTTGAAGAAATTTTGGATTTTTAGGGTCAATTTCGATCTTCTTTCTCAACCTTGTTATTATAACGTCAATTGATCTCTCTTTATCTAAATCAATCAATTTACCTATATCTTCCCGAGAAAAAGTTTTACCAGGATTATTAATCATTTTTTCTAAAATCATTTTTTCAGTAGCATTTATTTTTAAATCACTTTTATTTTTGGTAATTAAAAGTTTATTAAGATCAATCTTAATATTTTCAAATTTAATTATTCTCTTCTGATCAATTTTTTTTGTTTTATTGAGTATATTTTTGATTCTAAGTAAGAGTTCTTTAGGTTCAAATGGTTTTGCAAGGTAATCATCTGCACCTTGTTCTAATCCTTCAATTCGTTCATTAGCCTGACCTTTTGCTGTTAAGAGAATGATTGGTGTTTCAAGATTTTTTTTATTCTCTGCTATAAACTCTAAGCCATTTTTACCAGGCATCATAATATCTAAAATAATTAAATCAAATTTTATAATTTTAATTTTTTCAGATGCATTCTCTGAACTATCAGCAGTTGTAATTATATAATTATTTTCATTTAAATATTTTTTCAATAAAGATCTGATACCCTCATCATCATCAACAACTAATATATGAGCAATAAAATTATTCATTAATTATTTTTTTTAATACATTATCAAAATTAATTACCTCTTCTGAGCTAGAATTAAGTAAAGCATTATAAATTCTTTTTTTTTGCACCTCAAAAATCTCTTTAAAAATTTTTTTTCCTTTTTCATTAAGAAAAATATGTTTTACACGAGTGTCTTGTTGATCTTTTTTAAATATGATAGCCTCTATTTTGATTAGATCTTTTAAAACTCTATTTAAACTTTGCTTAGTCACCTTTAATCTTTTTAGTAATTCTGAGATTGAAATACCTTCATACATTGATAGCAAATGTATCACTTTTTGATGAGCCAAACCTATTGAATATTTATTAAGTACTTTTTTGGAATCAGAAAATGTTTCTCTATAACTAATAAACAGTTTTTCTATTAATTCTTTTAATTGATCATCTTTTAGATATAAAAGTTGTTTCATTATTGGTAAGTTATATTGACATATTATAGATACAAAGATATTTTTCAGTAAGAATATTTCATAATGATACCCTACGATAAAAGATCAGGAAAAATATGGTACAATGGCGAATTAGTTGATTGGTCAGATGTTAAAGTACATGTTTTGAGCCATGGATTACACTATGCAAGTTGTGTTTTTGAGGGAGAACGAGTTTATGATGGCACGATCTTTAAATTAGAGGAACATACTTCAAGATTATTTTACTCAGCTAAAAGAATGGGTTTCGAAATTCCTTATACAGAAGAGGAAATTAATGTTGCTAGTAAAAAAATTATTGCGACACAAAAAGTTGAAAACGGATATGTAAGACCAGTAGCCTGGCGAGGGAGTGAAATGATGGCTATTTCTGCCCAGCATACAAAAATTCATGTAGCAATTGCGACGTGGGAGTGGGGATCTTATTTTGATCCAAAGCTTAAGGTAGAAGGTATAAAGTTAAATATATCTAAATGGCGAAGACCAGCACCAGATACTATTCCATGGGATACTAAAGCTTCAGGGCTTTATATGATCTGTACTCTTTCTAAACACGAAGCTGAGAAACAAGGTTATACAGATTCTTTAATGTTAGATTATGAGGGCAAAATCGCTGAGGCTACAGGTGCTAATATTTTTTTTAAAGATAAAAATGGAGAACTTCATACACCAATTCCAGACTCATTTTTAGATGGTATTACAAGAAGAACTGTAATTGACATTGCCAAGTCTAAAAACATAAAAGTTCATGAAAGAAAAATAGATCCCAGTGAACTTTCAAATTTTGTTGGATGTTTTTTAACCGGTACAGCTGCAGAGGTGACGCCTGTATCTTGTATTTCCGAGCATCAGTATAAAGTTTGTGATATGATAATTAATCTTAACGAAAGTTATCAAACTTTAGTAAAAAAGAAAAAAGCAGCTTAATCTTTGTTATCTTCTGAAATTGCATGATCAATGCCTTTTCGCATATACTCATATCCTGTAAAAAGCGTCAAAGCTGCAGAAAGCCATAATAAAACAATTCCAATTGTTTGTGCGTTATAATCTTGAAAATTTATAATTTTATTTCCAGTTTCCCCTGATAGTAAAAGAGCAATTGAAACCATCTGTAAGACAGTTTTTAATTTTGCAAGATTTGAAACGGGGAGTTTAATTTTACCTTCAGCTAAAAATTCTCTTAAACCAGAGACTAGAATTTCACGAGTAAGAATAATTATAGCAGCAATAACCTCATAACTCCGGATAGTACCATCCATCACTAAAAGAATAAGAGCTGCAGCAACAATTATTTTGTCTGCAATTGGATCCAATAACTCACCAAGCTTAGACTCCTCTCCCAGTAATCTAGCTAACATACCATCTAAAAAATCGGTAAATGAAGCAATTAAGAATAATATTAAAGCAGTCAGATCTCCATAAAAACCAGGTAAATAAAAAGCCAAAACGAAAAAAGGAACAATTAAAATTCGACCAACAGTTAAAATATTTGGTATTTTTTTAAGCATATTATCTATTCATGAAAGAAGTTATATATCTTTTTTGCAACTTTTTCCTCAACACCATCCACAGATTTAATCTCATCTAAGCTTGCAGACTCAACAGCTCTTGCTGAGCCAAAATGATTTAATAAAGCTCTTTTTCTTATAGAACCTATTCCATCGATTTGATCAAGTAATGATTTGCTAATTCCTTTTTTTCTTTTTGCTCTATGAGCACTTATAGCAAACCTATGCGATTCGTCCCTGATTCTTTGGAGAAAGAATAGGGTGGGATCGTTTTTAGTAAATTTAAATTCTTTACCATTATGGAAAAAAGTCTCATTTCCACTATTTCTTTGCTTGCCTTTTGCAATTGCAACTATAGGCAAGTCGTGCAGTCCTAATTCATTGAGAGTTTCTCTAGCTACAGAGTATTGACCTTTTCCACCGTCGATCAAAACTAAATCAGGAAAGGAGAGATAATTATCTTTCTCTTGTATGGCTCTTTTGAATCTTCGATTTAGTACTTCTCGCATCATACCATAATCATCCTGTTCATTTTTTTGAATTTTAATATTAAATTTTCTATACCTTTTTTTGATAAATCCCTCATCTCCATAAGCAATTAACGCACCAACACTATTAGTTCCTTGGATGTGACTGTTGTCATAAACTTCTATTAAATTTATGTTTGTTTCTAAATTGAATTTATTCGCGACTGTATCAAATAATTCTCTATTGTTCTGACTTTCATAAAGTTTCCTAGTTAGGCTATCTTTAGCATTTTTAATTGCCTGATTAATTACTTTTAACTTAGTCCCTTTTTTTGCAATAGATATATCAATTTGCTTTTCCTCTTTTTGAGATAAAGTTTTTTCAATTAAAACTTTTTCCTTGATTTCTTCAGATAATATTATTGAGGAAGGAACACTTTTATTTTCATAAAATTGAGAAACAAAAGAATTTAATATATCACTTAATTTTTCATCAGGATCATGTTTTGGAAAAAAGGCTTGATTGCCCCAATTTTGTTTTGAGCGATAAAAGAAAACTTGAATACAGGTTTTACCAGACTCTTTATAACCAGCAATTACATCTGCCTCAATTAAATTTGCCTCATTAATTCTTTGTGATGATTGAATAATATTCAAAGATTTTATTCTATCTCTTAAGATTACAGCTTTTTCAAAATCTAAATTATTGCTTGCCTTTTCCATTTGGTCTGAGAGGCTTTTTTGTATTTTCCTTGATTTGCCAGATACAAATTCAATCGCATCATCGACTGTTTTTTTATACTCTATTTTTTCTATATACCCAACACAAGGACCAGAACATCTTTTAATTTGATATAAAATACAAGGGCGCTCTCTGTTCTTAAAAACTGTATCATCACAAACTCTTAAATGAAAAATTTTCTGTATCATCTTTATTGTCCAATTAGCTGAGCCTGCTGATGCAAAAGGTCCAAAATAAAAACCTTCTTTTGTTTTTTTTCCTCTATGTCTTTTTATTTGTGGCCATTTATCTTTGTTACCAATAAAAATAAATGGAAAAGATTTATCATCTCTTAAAAGAATATTAAATTTTGGTTTATGCTTTTTGATTAAATTCGCCTCAAGAAGTAAGGCCTCACTTTCATTTGATGTAGTTGTTATTTCAAGCCTTCTTGTTTGAGATAACATTCTTTCTGTTCTGATAATATGATTTTTTTCCGCTACATAACTTTTAAGTCTGTTAGGTAAATTTTTTGCTTTACCTACATAAAGAATATCTCCTTTATCATTTAGCATTCTATAAACACCAGGCAGCTTAGGAATAAGAGCGAGTTCTTTTTTAATTACTTCTTTACCAATTTCAGAACTTATCATGACTTCTTTTTTTGGTAATTTGAATACCAACAGATGAACACTGTTTTAAAATTTCCAGTTTTTCAATTTTTAACATTATTTTGCCAATTCTTTTATCTTTGAAAAGCTCATCAAAAACGGCTTCAGCTAAAGTTTCTAAGAAATTATAGTGCTTCTTTTTAATAAGTTTCTTAATTAATTTNACTATAGTTGCATAATTTACTATTGATCTAAGATCTTTATCATTGGAAGGCTTTTTATCTTGATAATCTATTTCTAAACTAAATTTTACTTTTTGTGCTTTCTCTTTCTCAAAATCATAATAACCAAGCTTTAAATCTAAAATAAGTTCATTAATTAAAATTTTTTTCTCGTAATTAAATAAGCTTTTATTTTTATCTATTTTAACAATCTTTAAAGCATTCTTTTTCATTCTTTTCCTCCCATTATATCGGGTGTCTGCCAATTTAAGCTTTGACCACTATCTATTGCTAAAACTTGACCCGTAATAGAACTGTTTTTTATAAAAAAGTCAACTGCATTACAAATCTCATTAACATCCACTTGTTGTTTAAGCGGTGTAGCTAAATATTGACTTTTGAAATGTTTTTCCGATTGCCTTTTATTTTTAATTGTTGGTCCAGGTGCTATTCCATTAACTCTTATGTTTGGTGACAAACTCATCGCGCTTGTTTTGGTTAAAGTATAAAGACCTGTTTTACTTAATGTGTATGAAAAAAAATACGGAGTAAGCTTAAATATTCTTTGATCAATTATATTGATAATATTGTTATTTTTACCTCTAACATTTTTTGAAAATTCTTTCGATAAAAGAGCAGGAGCTTTGAGATTTGTATAAATATGTTTTTCCCAGCTCTTAGATGTAAAATTTTCTAATTTATCATTTTCAAATAGAGAGGCATTATTAATAAGACAATCAAAAAATTTCAGTTTTGATTTTGCAAATTTAATAATTTTAATGATATCTTTTTCCCTACTAAGATCTCCTTTTACTAAATGAATTTTCGACCCATTATTTAGAAGCCTCTTTTTTAAATTTTCAGCTTTTACTTTTGATTTATTATAATGAATTATAATTTGTTTATTTGGTCCTGATAATTTTTCAGCTATTGCAGCACCTATTCTAGTTGCTCCACCAGTAATTATTATCCTCTGTGCTTCCATTTTTTATCTTTTTTTTTAGTAACCTTAGTTCCCGGCATTCCCATTGTCGATCTACCTTTTGGATAAAGTTTATTTTTTACATCATATTGTCTTATTTTTGGATTTAATGTGATCTCTAGCTCTGTACTTTCTA
>FUFK010041308.1_pt1 | contig 25585 bp, 33 predicted proteins | sample 1021851 | NCBI WGS metagenome assembly FUFK01 (sample SAMEA51879418, study PRJEB19060) | metagenome | reverse complement strand
ACGATTGGTGGAAGCACGGCTGCGGCGGTAACTGGCACGGATGTTCTGGCTACAGATAGCATAGGGTATGGTGCAGGAAATGGTGGAACTGTTACACAGACAACATCCAAGAGTACAGGTGTTACGTTGAATGCAGTAAGTGGTGAGATCACAATGCACAATGCCCAACTGAACCACGATACAAATGTACAATTTACATTAACCAATAATAAAATAGCTGCGACAGACGTAGTGCTTGTAAACATCAAGGATTGCGTTGGGGCTTCTTCCGAATACATAGCTACGATTACTGCCGTTGGTAGCGGAAGTTGCGAAATTATGTTACGCAATATCTCGAACGACAATAACAATAAATCGGAAGCAGTAGTACTTTCTTTTGCTGTAATCAAAGCAGTAACTAGCTAATGTGTGCATCTCACAGAACGAATCGGCTGAAGGTCATAGGTAATCCTTCTGTAGAACAACTACAGAATGATCGCTACCGCTTGACCTTTAATATGACTCCTCTGAACCCTCGTAACGATTGGTATCACGAGAACAAGAGTCGAATCTTTGCTGACTTCGGGACTCTGTCCTCGGCTGAAATGAACACCGATGGGATCAATCCTAGAAACAAGGAGACGTACCCGAATATGCGGCTAGTTTCCGCTGAGTCCGGGAATAGAAGTCGAGTCGAAGGTGGGCAGTATATTGTACAGTTCGTTTACGAAACTCTGGGTAGTTCGTTTGTACAGATCAAGGATGATACGGTTGACGAAGAATTAAACGGATTACGCCGGGTCACAAGGGAAAGCATCGCTGCTGCTGGTACTAATTTTCAAAAGATTGTCGGGACTACAACGATCACCCACCAGATAGACAGCGAATCCGCAGTCACTTTGTTTCTGCAATCCTACGAGGTAGATGATACGGACTCCTTCCGCAGGGTAGAAGAAGTCTACGTTGAGGCGGGTGAACTAAATGAGTCAATACGGAACCTAAGCGAGGGTGTCAGGGAAGTCACAAAGACTTTCTTGATGGTCGAGGGTTCTACTGTCGGACCAGTAGTCAATCGAACTGTACAGAACACAAACGGGTTCAAGACCATCCGTGTATCCACACTACAGGACAGGGCGGGTAACTCTATTGTATCCGGTGGAACTAACTTGGTTCACTCCTACAAGGACTTCAGGGAGTTCAACTACCCAGGTATTGTTGATTTTTTCTTATTTCAAACAGGCAGCTCCCCTGATTTTGGTGAATTTAGATCAGAGATATCAGTACCTCCAACGCAAGCGAAAGTTCTGGCGACTACATTTGTTTTCTTTCAAACAGCTTCCGAGATTGTACAAGCTGATTATACTTATGAAAATGCTTCCGGGCTTTGGTCTCCGAACAGTTGGGCTTCCGTTAGGTTCGGAGCAACTGGAACTGGAGGCGCACGTTCTTCCAGTACTAGAGGATTTCGTGGCTATAGGTCAAGTTCAGATACTCAATCCCTATCTTTAGATGCATCTTTTGGTGCTTTGGCTCAATTATTTGTAAATGGCTCCAGATCAATGACCGCCTTAAATATATCTGCGAGCGCGGTGGTTAAAAAAGGACCCCCTGATCCCATAGGGTCAAAGTGGGTTCTGAACGCAAAAGTCAGTCCAGCATTTGAAGATGTCGATGGGAACATTTATTTCAAGAAGACAATAATTGTTACAGATGCTATCCCGGCACAAACGGACGCTACGGTTCCCTTCTCATAATGGCATACGAAGATCCAAATGATCCGATGTTTGGACGCAGCGGGACAGGGGCGATGAGCGAACCCGATGTAGGCCGAGATGGTTTACAGGACGCAGAGAACCTTGCCTCCAAAAAACGTCAGCAAAAGTCCAGAGAGGAAGGGAGACGGCGTAGAGAATTACGCAAACTGAAGCGTGAAAAGGAGCAAGCCCTTCGGGGGGCTGGTAGCGGTTTCGAGCGTAGATTGATTCAGGACTTCTACGAGAAGCAACAGCAAGGTCTAATTACCGACATCTCAACGGAGGATGTAGAACAGGACGATAACCTTCAGGGTTCTAATAGTCGTGTTGGAGATGATTCCATAGACACCGTAGATGAACCTGTAATTTCAAATACAATAACTTTAGACGTTGTCCTAAATGACAACACAGCAGGAACCCAGGAGTTCTTTATCCCGTAATGGCTATACTTCGTGCAGGTCCATTTGCTACATCGTCTAGTTCTTTTGTGAACCAGCCGGGTAGTTTTACGGGGTCAAGTGCAAGGAACACATTTCCTGTGAACTGCGCTCACGACAGAACTGGGACTAACTGGAACTGGAAGTATCTCGCTTTTACCGCTGAAGATCCTGCTACGGGGACTCTCAGGAACGCCAGCACAAGTGCAGCGGGTGGCGATGATCAAACGTCCCATACGGGTTCAGGCACAGCCCTGGCTAGTTTTTTTTCTATAATTAAGTACTCCTACCAAGCTTCAATAGATGAATCCAAGAACATTCAGTACTCGGCATCCGCAGTCTTTCAAGGTATTTCTGGGAGAAAAATACAGATTCAAATTGTTGTGGATAATGAACTAAAGTTCTCGGACGAATCATCAGCCTCGACTGGTTCCGGGACAGAAACTTTGAGTATTTCTGGGACTGCATCCGTTGATATGAAAGCTTCAGTTGTCCCTTCGGTCGTGACGATTGAGTTAAATACTCAGGATGCTAGTGATTCATATACTTTTGATATAAACCTATTCCCATAATTTTTTTACACTTACTAACCCTATATGATATAATACCGCTATGGCAATAAACCCTTTCAGTTCGTCCGTATTAGGACAGATGAATCCAGAAGTACAAGATTCCGAATCAATGCTTTTGGGTGGCTTGGGACTCGGAGGTGCAGCTTTTGCAGCCCAGACGGGTCGTCTCCCCAGCCCGACTATGCCGGGTCCTTCTTCAGCCCTTGCTCAACAAGTCGCTGCAAATGATGCTGCTCGGCAAGCTGCTGGCCGGACGACTGCATCTTTATTAGGTCGTGCTGGGTCATTGCTGAGGGACCCTAGAACGCTTGCCTTTGGTGGGGGTTTTACACTTGGGAGTGCTTTGGATAATGCTTTTGATATTTCCGGCAACATAGCGCAATCACTTATTCCAGATGAACCCACTCTTACGAGAGAAGAACGAGCGGCTCTCGAACCGACCGAGGATTCAATGATAGGAACTGGCAGAGTCTCTGGATTAAGCTCAACGGATCGTTCTGCACCAGAGCAAGTCGTACAAGCTGGTCGATTGAGGGGCCGAGGTGAATTTGTAAATCCACTAGCTGGACAAACAGTTGGAGGTGAGTTTGTTCCCGCCGAACCAAGCATTACAACAGCACCTGTCGGTTCTGCAACAAGAAAGAGTCCCGATGCAGTAGAAGAGTACCGAGCATTAGGCACAGATGTCCCTCCACTTGGTGGAGAAATAGCTGGAGCAGGAACAGTACTCAAGGAACCATCTCAGATTGTATCAGAAGCAGGAGTTCCTACGATGCAGGAAACTATTGCTGGACTGACTGAACTGACTGCTCCAACTACACCAACGGCTCCTGCTCTTCCAGCGGGCGTAGAACCAGGAAGCCCGCAAGCTACCTTCTTAGCTGAACGAGCAAAAGGCGAACTGAGTCCCGCACAAATTGCACAGGCACAAGAGTTCGCTGCAAGTATGGGGACTACTTTTGATCCAGAAACAGGATACAGTCGTGAGCCATTCCTTCAATATCAAGCTGCTCGTGGTATGGGTCTACGCACTGATCCACAGGGTCGTATGATTCCTGCTGGCTTTGCAACTAGAGCGGAGGCATTTCCTGAGTACGAACGTGAAGCGGCTGCTCGTGAAGCTCGTATAGCTGCTCGTCCAGATTTTATGGAAGCCCAGCCAGTTGACAAACAATATACTGATGCACAACTTCGAGACATTTTCGGTGGTGGTGATGCTCTCCAGAGAGCCAAGGCAATGCAGGATGCAGGAATTGATCCAGTGACTGGCAAGCGTCCAGAGGAAAAAACACAGGCCGAACAAGAACTAGAGCAAGCGAGACTTGACTTGATTCGCGCCCAGACAGAACGGGCTAGACGGGAAGAACCAGCACCTGATCCGGAGGCTGAAAGAATCGCTCGTGAAACCGCTCAAGCAAGACTTGATTTGATTAACAAGCAGATTGAAGCCGCAGGAAAAGAGGACCCCGACAAGTTGACTAAAGCAGAACAAGATGCCGATAGGTTAAAATTGACTGGTGAAGCTCGTCAAGCATTTTTACTTGGACAACTTGATGCTGATGTGGATGCAATACTTGGTGCTGGAATAACTCCCCCAACTCCAGATGGAGCCGGAAAGGATAGCCTCGGTCTTGGACTCTAATGAGTGAAAAACTTACACCAGATGCCTTCGCCTCTCGGATCAAGGAAAAGTATCCTGAGTATGCTGATGTTGATAATACTGTTCTAGCGAATCGTATTGTTGAAAAGTACCCGGAATACAAGGACAAGGTTGATCTCGGCCCCGGTCTCGGCAAGATTGGTACGGGCCTAGCTGCCGAGGTAGCTATTGGCGAAGGAGCCAAACTGGCCGGAGCATCGGCTGGTGCTTTGCTTGGACCCGTTGGTGCTGGTATTGGATATGTAGTTGGTGGTATTACGGGCGGTGTAGCTGGCTCTTTAGCTGCTCAAGAGATCGAGGGGCGAGAAGATGTATCCTGGGGGCGTGTAGCCGCTGATACTTTCTTGAACCTTATACCCGGTGGTCTAGGCAAAGCCAAGAAGGGCGTAGGAGTCCTCCCAAGGCTGGCTCAAGAAGGAGCTAAGAGAGCCGCAGGTGGTGCTGTTATATCAGCCGCCGGGGCGCAGTTAGAGAAGGCTGTTGATGATAGAGAACTTTTGACGCAGGACGAATTACTAACCGCCGCTGCGGTTGGGGGTACATTGGGCTTAGGTCTAGGTGCTGCTGGTGAGCTAATGAAGAAGGCTTATCCAAAGTTCGGTGGAAAGGGTTCTCAGATATTGAATGATGCTTACGAAAAAGGTGATCCCGATGCGATGCAAGTGGTTGAAACTGTCGCCGGAGAGAACCCAAGTGGTAGAGGTTCTAGATTCCTTCGTATGATTTTTGAAAAGGTTGCCCCCTCGAAACTTGTGGGCGCAGGTGCTTCACAAAGCATTATTAGGGCAAAGAACGAAGCAGCAGCGGCTGTTGATTTAGCTTCACAGGTTCGCAAGACGGTCAATGAAGCGACCGCAAATGCCACTAAAGAGCAAAAGCAAGAACTGGAGGATTACGTTACTGCTAAGTCCGATGAACTTCCAGAGGTTTTTGAACCAATCAAAAATACACTGGATGACGCTCGAACAAAGATTGGTACATACCAGAATCAAATCATAGAGTTATTCCATAACGGGGATTTAGAACTGGACGAACGCATTGCTCAAAAAATCCAAGACAGCGTTGAGTCCAGAAACTATTTCACTAGGGAGTACAGGCTGTACGAGGATAGCGGTTATAGACCCTCACAGGATTCCATCAATGCCCTCAAGGCTAAACTGCAAAAAGATGGGATGGAGGAAACAGAGGCTACTGAGTTTATTAATAATATGCTTCTGGATCGTAATGATTCCGTAAAGCTGATGAACTCAATATACGGGAACAAGCGAGTTTTAAAACAGCGTAAAGAACTGTCGGACGAAATGAGGGAGTTCCTGGGTGAGTACGAAGACGTAGGAGAAAAACTATTCGGGACTATATCTAGGCTGGGACGATTGGTTGCGTATGAGGATGGCAACAGGAGGGTTGTTGATTCGTTATTAAAAAATAATATAGCTAGAGGAGTTCCCGCTAGTGAATCCGCAGGGGACTTACAGCGTCTCAGTATCCGAAATAAAAAATTTCTGGATCAAGATGGTAATGATGTTCTTGTCCCGGAGGACGTAAACAAAGCATTGGATGATTTATACAGCAGCGGCGCACCAAAGGATTCCGGCCCTTGGATGTCTCGAATGGTAAGTGACCTCCTAGCAACTACGACTGCGACCGCTAAGTTTGTTCGTGTCCCGTTGAACCTAGCATCCTATCCTGTACAGTTCTGGGGGAACTTATCCCTTGTTGCTGGTCAAGGATTCAATCCGTTCCGAGGGCTTAAAAAGGGTATGCGGGTAGCTATCAATGAAGCCGTCCCGGAAAAGATGAAGAAGGGGCAACTGTCCTTACTTGAACTGAATCGACTCAAAGAACTCGGTATCGTTAATAAAGGCGTAACTGCATCCGATATTCGTGATGGTTTCAATAATGGAGTCACTCCGAAGTTCTTCCAGAAGGCAGTCGAAGGAACAGGAAAGGCTTACAATGTTTTTGATACGGCGCAGCGGATTGTTGTTTTCGAGAACTACAAAAAGTTTTTGACTGATATTATTCCTGATGCGGATATAAAACGTATAGGTCAACGTGAGTTCGAGCAACTGGCTGGGGACTTAACTAATAATACTTATATGAATTATGATCGTATCAATAAGGGTCTCAGGGGGCTTTCTAGGTACGGCATCTTAAATGAGTTCGGTGCGTTTAATTTTGAGTTAGCTAGAACTACTTTCAACCAAGCTAGACTTGCTAAGTCAATGGTTGATGGTTCTTTTGTTACGAAGTTAAAAGACGATTTCGGCGTGGACTTAGACCCCGGAACAACCAAAAAGATTCAGCGAGAAGGATACAAAAGGTTCGCTGCTCTATCCGCTGTCCTAGCTGCTGGGTCCTCAGTTCCTATGGTACTTAACCGAGAGGGCGGCGTTACAGAAGAGAAGGAACAAGCAATGAGAAGGACTGCTCTCGCTCCTTGGGAAAAAAATCAAGCACTCTTCTTGCAGTTAAATGGGACAAAGGCTAGAGCCGCTAACTTGAGTTATCAAATACCTACCGCTGAATTAACTTCAATTGTTGAGGCTGGTTATCGTGGGGGTAATTTTTTACAAGCTACAGGAGGAATGATTGATTCCCTGTGGTCAAAGTACGGCGGTGATTTGACGATCAATATGAAGAATATTGTGGCTGCGATAAATAACTTGGACCCAACGAACGGTAAAGTTATATCCGAAAAGCCGGAGCAGGACAAGCTGGGTCGGGGCTTGGATATGGTTAGTTGGTACTTGGGCGAAACTTTTACGCCAGGAACTATATCCGACCTTCAGAAGATTGATGAACGTGAAACAATAGAAAATGTTCTTCGTTACTCCTTGGGCTTCCGCAGTCGGAACTTTGATATTGTTGATGGTGCTAGATTCAAGTTCAGTGATTTAAACAAGAACATTCGAGCAGTTAGATCGTCCTATTCGGGGGAAACATTCCAAAGGGATCAAATCGCAGAAAGCTATGAACGGCATAATGCTCTTTATAGACAGAACCTTGAAGCAGCCATTATTCACGTTAATGATCTCCGCACTTTAGATGTTCCGGAACAGGGTATTACTGATGCCTTGAAGGGCTTTAGTAAATCAGAAAGGGAAGACATTTTGCAGGGTAGAGTTGGTAACCTGCCGATTTCTTCTGGTGTATCTAATTTACCGAGAGCAGAGAAGAGAGCAAGGTACGCAGAACTGGCAAACAAGATGCCACAATCCTTGGCACTTCGTATGTTGCAAGAGGACTTCGACGACAAGAAGATCAAGAGAGCCGATGTACAGGCCATCCTCCGTTTAATTGAAATGGATAATTATCCAAGGTAAGAAAAAGCCCCGCCCCAACACACAGGAGCGAGGCTTACCCTAACCTCAAGGAATTAAATAGGAGGAAGACTAAACAAAAAACCCCCCGCTGGTGATTACTCAGTCAGCTTACCTTGGAAATCCTCTAATAAAATTTTTAGGTTACGCTTCTCCTCCTGGAGGGTCTTGCGCTGTTCAATCATCCTGTCTATTCGATAGGAAAGAATCCTGGATTCCGAGCGGATCATTTCGATCTGCGTTTGTATTCTCTCTAAGTTTTCGTTTTTCATACGTTTGGCATAGTGATAGATAGATCCGAGATGTCAAGCCTTATGGAGTCCGCATTATACAAATACCCGGTACTCTTTGTGACCATCCCCCTGCCACCGAAGTCAGTCGTATGGGGCATCCCCCGATCCTCGAACTTGAAGTCAAAGTCCTCACGGACAAGTTTCGATATATTCCAGATGTATATAGTCGGGGGAAAGCAGTTCACATACAGGAAGTCCTTCTTTATTGATTCAGCGATACCAATATTAGTGTCCAGCTTGATCTGCTCAATAATCCAAGGGTCATATGCTTTGCGCCGAATCTTTACTTCTACGATATAATCATCGCTCTCGTAGTCAAAGGAGTTCATCTGCTCCGGGTGTTCTCGGAGTTCGGACATCCTTGGGAAGGCTGACATTACAGCTTGGATTACTTGATCTGTTTTCATAGTTATTAAAAAAGTTTATTATACCCCGCACATCCCTTCGCACTCGGATCTAAAGTCCCAAGTCATTTGACCTTTGTCCTCATCGGAATCAAAGTCAACCTCACTTAATGGCTTGCAGGATTTGTGTAGATAGACCTCCATTTTCATTACCTTGTCATAGTCCTTATAGTTCTGTCGTATCTGTTTATCGAACTGAATAGCTTGCTGAAAGTAATCCGGGTCATCATCACGGAGTCTTCGCCATTCTTCGTCGCTATGGAAGGGGCAATAATAACACGCTGACCTTGGGGGTTCGGGGTATCCGTTCTCGGACATCCACTCTTTACATTGCTGTCTAGTAATTTGTCGCTCAATCAATGGCCAGCGATGAAATGTCCATTTATGCGAAGGATCTTTCATCCTTTGGATTTCATCCCAAGAGATGCCGATCCATTGAGTAACTGTTATTTCCCTTTGTCCTCTTTTGATTCCGCATAATTCTTTTATCTTTTTGATGATTGGCTTAATTTTATAATCAGCGGTACACGTTCGGCCAATGGCCGCCGTTTTGTTCCCGTTTGGCATCAGTCCAAATAAAGGTATTAACCTTCGCATATATTGATCGCCAGCTTTTCCACCGTTCTTACCACCGGACTTCCGTATAGATGGATTGACTGAATCCTTGGTTAGATCACCGTTCGTAACCCGATATATAGGGAACGGAACCTGCCCCTCAAGCCAATCAAGCCAGTCATAAACTGACTGCGGTTCTGCTTGCGTATCAGCGAACACAGCAAAGTCCGGCATAGGGGTTATCTCACCCTTTGCCGCCATCAATGCAAGGGCAGATGACTGAACGCCAGCACCTAGATTTAGGACTGTCCATTGTGTCTCTTCTGGTGGTTGTATGAACGAGTAATTTTCTGTTTTCATAATTACTGGAACCTTCCTGTGCAGTGATAGAATTTGAAGGCATCTCCGATGTCTCGTTCGCCTTCTCGATTTTTGGCTAACTTATAGGATAGCCAAGTAAACGGTCCACGGTGATCCTGATCCTTGGAGGATTCAACATCGCCCTTGTGCGGCCACATAAGCAGCACTATATCAGCGTCATTCTCAATGTCCCCAGAATCCTTGAGGTCATAGATGCTGAGGGAGCCGTCCCTCTTTGCACCCTCTCGGTTGATCTGAGCCAGTAGAATAACGGCTACGTTCAGGTCAATCGCCATCTGCTTGATCTTGTGAGAGATGTCGGCGATACCTTCGCACTTGCTCATTTTGTTCCCGTTGAAGGGTATTAACTGCAAGTAATCTATGATAATCATTTTTACCCCGCGCTTGCGCACGAAATAACGGCATTGACTAGCCAAATCGTCTGCCCCCTTTGTTTTGTGGGATGTGTATAGGGGTAGCCCTCTAGCCTCCTCACAGGAGGTTTTAAATCTCTTTTCTTGTTCCTCGTTTACTCTGCGTTCCTCAATGGCACGGATACTAACCCCCGAAAGTGATTGGGACATACGCTTAACGAGTTGCTTCTGGGGCATCTCAAAGGAGAAATAAGCAACGGGAACGGACTGCTGCTTCATTGCCTTGGTCGCTATGTTCAATGCGAGGGCTGACTTTCCGCAGGACGTAGGTGCAGCGAGAGTCAAAACCTCTCCGGGAGCGATACCACCTGCGCCCAAGAACCCGTCCAGTCTACCTGTATTGGTTTTGATTACATTGGAATTGAACTCACCTGCTTGGATCTTGTGGATGTCTTCCAAAATTTCGTCAATGGAATCACTGATGGTCGTTTCCTTGCTGCCCTTGGAATCAATCTCAAGGATCGAACCCTCTAGTTCAGCCCGGATGTCCTCGTACTCAACGGCCTCGGATTCTGCGTTCTCTACAGCAATCCTACAGTTCCTAATGACGGATCTCAAGTTGGACTTCTCAACGATCAGCTTTGCGTAGTGAATCGCCTGTGGCTCCGTTGAAGCCTTGTCAGCGACCGACATAAGCCCAGCTATGCCCCCGACCTCATCAAGCCCTCCTGTGCCCTTCAGAACCTCTTGGATGCCAATTTCGTCCAAGGGCTTGTTCTGGGATGCAAGTTTCGCCAGAGCATCGAATAGAATCCTGCCCCGAAGGGTATAAAAATCCTCCGAGCGAACTATCGTTGCTATGGAATCGTAAACTGATGTGTCCCCCGGGAGGAGACAGGAGGCGATGACTGTATCTTCGGCCTCTGAATTATGCGGCGGTAGCTGTATGTCTGTTTGATTCATTCTCAAGTAATTCTACCAGCGAACGAAGACATTGACCTAAAGCCTGGTGTTTAACCTTATCATCGGATGGCAGCTTATAGGGATCGACTTCATTATAAAGATTGATGCTGACTTCGACGGCTTCTTGTAGGACTTTGTTCATTTCGTTGGAGTTTAGGATATACATTTTTTGATAGAATACTTGACCCCTGCGGGATTGCAGGAGCCAAGCATTGTATCACATTGGACTAGGACTTGTTGCCCCGTTCCAGCATCCCTATGGCTATCAACGAGTAACCAATGAGATCCCGGAATATGTCCTTAGCTTTGTCCCCCTCGGAGTCAACCGAGAGGGAACCGTCAGAACAGAAAGCCTTAGCTCTCTGGAATTTGTCCTGCATACGGATGCAGATGCCTGTCAGTGGGTCAACCCCGAACTCAGTGCTGGAATCGAAGTTAGCGAACGGATTGTCGTTAGTCTCTCCGCCAGTATAATCCGAGTTCTTCTTCGCAGTTAAGTTCATTATGTAATCAACTTCCTGCTCACGGAACTCAGCCCACCAGACCTTGTCGTAGCTAACTTTTGTAGGCATTAAAACGGCGAGTCGTCCACTACTGCACCAACTGGCTGCTTCGGTGCGGAAGCACCCTTTGGCTCAACTGGGTTGACGGCAATGGACAGGAAGTTAGTCCCGGATTTGGCTGTTTTCTTCCAACCCTTGAGGTAGAAGTCCTTGCCCTCGACGTTGATCTTCCCGTTGTAATCAGGATGATTCGGTTTCTCTTTTCGGTCATTCACGAAGAATGTACCGCTATTAGTATTATCGTACTCCATTATTTATCTTGGTTATTGTTTGCTAAGAGAGTGTATATTTCTGCGACCCTAAGCTCAAGAGCTTCTAGATCGACACGTTGATCCTCAAGGGAGTCCTCAAGCTTACTGATATTAACAAGGTTGTACTCCTCGATTTCTTCAACGTAGTTTTGAATGGCTATAATATCTTTGCTAAATGCAATCATCATTAGAATCCTGCGTGTTCAGGTGATTTTGCCGGGGACTTCCCGTGCGTATTTGTAGCGTCCGGGTCTTTCGTATCGTCAATAGCAAAGAGACCATTGAGTGCGTACTTACGAGCGTAGGAACTGGCGGAGCCAGTAATCTGAGCATCGTCCATACCCTTCTTTATCTCGGCGTGTTTAGCTGATCCTTTTGAGGACAAGTAATCAATTGTATCAGTGTCGTGTAAGGTAGCCGTTGACTCAACGAATAGGCTATTGCCCTTTTCGATGATCTCGTCAGAGATTACAAGAGAGCAACCCCATTCCTGGAGCAAGGGCTTAACGGCGGTAAGGATATCCTCACAGGAGCGGTACTTGTACCCCCCGAACTTATTAGTCTGCCCCTTGGGGGCTTTGAGGGATGACTGAATCCCCTGTAGCTTTTGTCTAATGTTGTGACTCATACTTAGTTATGGTTAAGTTTGTCGCTGTATTTTTTTACAATCCAGTCGATTGCAAAAGCGTAGTCCTCTGAATTTACAGTACGTCCCTCAATAGATTTATCGAGTTGCTGGGCTTGCACTACAAAATCAATGACATTCCCGCCCTTGCCGGACTTGAAACACTTCCAAGCATTCCCTCCGTTGTGGACATAAATAGAACACTCATCGTCATTTTCGACAAATGGACTTGAGAACCTTGTACTGCTTTCGGAATAGACCACTCCATCGCCAACGTACTCCCGTACAACCTCTTCGATTGGAACCTTCCTTTCGATCTCACATACAAGTGAAAGAACGCAGTTAGGTGAATTTGATTTGCATATATTATTCATAAATCTGTTTGGTTAATTTTCTAAATAGGGCTGCACGATGCTTGGCGTTGGTGCAGGACTCGATTGCTTGTTCATCCCCGCCTAAGTCACGCAATACAGCATACTGATCATCGGATGTCAAGTTATTGGAGAACCGCTTTGTAAGTTGCGTAAGTCCCACAGGATGAAGTATATCCGTATTTTTCCGATCAAGATAGTCAGCAATATTTCTGAGAATCTTGGGAAAACTTTCGGGTTTCTGCCTGCACCTGGAGGTCAGGAAGTTCTCGATCTTTCCGATCAAGGAGTTCCCGACACGGGAGATGACACCTCGTACCATCCCGGTCTTGTGGTCGTGATCGACTACCCAATCCTTCGTTGTGCCGCCCAAGATAGGACAGCGACTAGGCTTGTTAGCCTCACGCCACTTCGCTAATTTATTCTGTGGTAGATATGTCATTGTGCTTCCTCCATTGCTTGGTCAAGTTCGGAACGAGTCATTAGCGTCCTAAATGTCCTGATTGAGACGATCTAAGTCACCATCATCATCCTCCTGTTCCATAGCTTGATCTATATGCTCACGGGTATAAGTCATAACGTGATCCCCAACTTCATAACTGAGGTCAATCTTCGCTGATTCAATCAGCCAATCGAGCCGATGCCTGTCGTCTATCAAGTCCTGGATTTCATCAACGAGATAACAAGGGTGTATCTCTGGCCTTACTACAGTTATATTATTAGTCATTGTGCTTCCTTTCATAATTGTATTTGTGGAGGTGGCTGGAGTCGAACCAGCGTCCTTGACCGAAGTCAAGTCGAAATCCCTGCACCCCCTCTTTTGTAGTTATTAAGTTTGCATTGCTGACGATACAGTAAGTAAGTAGCCTTGCTGATACCAAGAACCTTACAGGCTGACCTATTGGAAAAACCTTCATCCCGAAGAGCGTCAACTGAACTAATTATCTCCAACTTCTCCGGGATAGAAAAAGCCTTTCCCACTCTGCCCGGAGTCTGCCTACTGGGTTTCGTCCATTCAGCCGTTCCGTACTCGGCCTCCATTTCTTCGATTTGTCTGACCTCCTCGTTCAGCTTCTTGTGCGCCCAATCCAAAAAGTTGCTAACTCTTCTGGTTTCGTANTTCTCTTCTNTGTATTCTNCTNTTGNTGTCATTATTCTTTATCTATTGTTATTGATTTAAGTTTACCTATGCCCCCTCGCTTCATACGGAAGATGCCATCCTTGTCCGGCTTCGTCCCGCAGAAGTGCCTGAGGGCTTCCTTTTCATCCCTAGCGTATTTGACTGCGCTGCCGATGTAACCCTTTGGCATATCGTCCCTAATGTACGTTATCCTGTACGGGTTCATAGGACTCTCTGGATGAGGGTGACGAAGGCTTTTGCTGCTGTAGCTGGGACGACTCCGTTGCCCAGGAGCCTAAGTCGGTCCACCCTACTGGAAGACCCATTAGCTGCTCGACCCAGTCGGGATTGAGTTTCGGTGAGTGAACAGCGTTTGGTAAGGTGTCTTTGGGATGCTTTTTTCTTTCCTGCCTGCCTTTTCCACTCATCCCTTTGAAGTCGCGAGTTGCAGGTGTCGGCCACGACTCTTGGCTCTTCCCAGTCGTATTGAGCTTCGCCCGGTCTGGATGGCCATTGTACTTGTGTACCTCCCTGCCTAGCAGACAGTTTGACGGAACATTCTTGCACGCTTCTGCCGTTCCGTCCTTCCAGTCCCTGCTCGTTGCTGTCGGCCAGGATAAAGACCCGCTTTCTTTGGTGAGGTGCGCCGACTTCGCTCGCTGAGAATACTCCTGCCGTTGCGATGTAACCCAGTCCTTCCAGTTCTCGGAGGACATATTGGAGAACTGATTCTCCATCGGACGTTTTACTAGAGATAATTCCTTCAACGTTTTCGAGGAAAACAATTCCGGGTCTGCACTCTCGGATTCCTTCCTTGATATATGGGAACAAATGTCGAGGGTCTTCAGTTCCTTTACGTTGTCCAGCACTACTGAAAGGTTGGCACGGGAATCCCCCAGAGAGGATGTCCACGCATCCACGAAACTCTGCGTACGGGAAGGTTTTAACGTCCGTGAAGACAGGTGCTGCATCCAGCTTTCCCTCTTCCATCTTTGATACCAAGTTCGCTGCAACGAATCCTTCCCTCTCCAGGTAAGCGATCTCTCGCAGATTTGGGAGAACTCTTCGGAGTCCAAGGCCAATTCCTTCGTATCCGCTGCATAAACTAAGGTGTGTAATTGTTTCGGTATTATCCACATTATTATCTTTCTATTTAACTTTTGGTTAGCGGTGAATCATTTCACCTTTGGGTTCATTCGTTTGTTCCAATAAATCTTGGCACACAGTTTTGCGTTATCTATGCCCCATCGGATCTGGTCGCCAGTCCATTCCCGGTGGATGTGCTGCTTAGTCCCGGAGTCAATCACAACCGAACGACAAGCCGGGAGATAATCGAGATTATGCTCCTTCATAAGCATATAGGATTCAATGGCTAACTGCTCGCAGTCCTTGGCATAGGTCTTCGCCTTGCCTTTGGTATTGCTGCGGCATTTGTAATCCGCAAGGAAGAGATAGCCATCCCGGTCGTGACCGATGAAGTCAACGCTGCCACATATCTTGATCCGATTGTTGGCGACAAGTCGCTCGCAGGATATTGGTTTTACATCGTTTTCCTTTATCCATTCGATGAATGGCATCGCCCAAGGATCAAAGGCGCACCCAGCCGGGTACTGTCTACCTTCGCCCGAAAGCTTGCCGTCAATGATGTCCTCGATAATCTTATGCACTGATGTCCCGAACTCGGAAGAACTAATCTCATCCCCGTCGATTGGGTGCGGCCTAGTCCCGTAGGTCAGTTGTTCTATGTCCTTCCAGTCCATTTCTGGGTACTCTCTGGCTAGTGCAGTGATCATTTTGGGCTTCCATATTGAATCAATAAAGGTATCCTTTACGATCCCCAAAACAGTCGTCACCGAAGGGTAGATCCTCGGTGACTTTTTCTGTGCTTGGAAGGGTGTAGTCACCTCCCCCTCGAAAGAGGGAGATGACACATCCTGGCAGTTATAAAAGTGAGCCATACTATAGCTCCTCGTTATGGATTAACTCAGTGACCATCTCGCGGAAAGCCCCAAGCAGCCGAGGAGTGTCCCCGGTGGGAAACTTTCGCTCAGTTAGATTGCTGAGATCCTCCTTGCGGAATGAGTAGACCTTACTAGTCCTCTCGTGAGAGGAATCAAATATTGACCATCCGATCTTTGACTGATTCTTAACTAAGAAATCAATAATCTCGGTATCAGTGGACAGTACAAGCTCCTTTTCAGGAATGAAGTACTGGTCACCCTCGCAAAGCTCACCGACTTGAATGTCAGTGAAGCGTCCGTTGGGTTGAAGAAAGGATACGATTGTATCCTGTGAATACTGGTCGGCCTTGCCGCCTGGGTATGTATATATATCTATAGTTTTCATAATGGTTTATTTGCTCTGTTTAGTTGGGTTATATTCCCTGCTGTTAAGGTCCATAAGAATTTTGCGGTCAAATGATTCCTGCAACTTCCAGTACTCATCAGCCAGTTTTTCGAGATGCTTTCTGTATGGCTCGATCTCTTCATAAATGACCCGGATGGAGTCAATTAATCTAAGTCTCATATCATCTAAATATGGGTCATTGAAAGGCCCATCACTTTTGATTATCTTGCCAGCTTTGACGACCTTTTGATTAAAGATGTTCACCACCTCTAAGCGATCATCAATTTGCATTGTTTCTTTGTTCATCAGATCTTAGAGATAAGGATTCCTATTAAGGTAATGATGCCAGCCCCGAAAGCTGAAGCGACTACGATCAAAGCGGACTCAAAAATCCGCTGCTCTGTTTTGGTTATCTTTTCTGTTTTCATTGTATTCTATTGATGCTATTAGGTTGTCGGGCAGATTTACCCGATAAAATGGATCATTTGATATTGAAGACATATAGTCAAGCAGTTTTTTTATGCCTTCTTCATCTTCTTTTTTGAGGGTGTCCAAATAATTTGACATTGTCCTTTTGGGTTATTAGTAACGATTGTGTACCTTAAGACTTCCGGGCTTTCCTAAGGCTTGGCTTCCATCATCAAAGTTTTTTTATAAAAAACAAATCAGAGGACTGCCCAGCCCTAAGATGACCCGGCTACCATAAGGTAGGGTTACGATAGATCCTCTTGTAACCATTGCTGCAGGGCTGCGATGTCATCGCAATCCAGCTTCTGACCATTGCTGGTCAAGTAATAATCCACATCCCAAGGTTCCTCCGGATCATCCGGCTCGGTCATTCCCGCAATGATGGTAACATTTTCGTCATCGATGGTATCCATAGTGATGACATATCGGATGTCGGACTCACTACGCCCTTGCATCCGATTTATGTCACCATTCTGGCCACCTTCGGTGGTCTTGAATAACTTAGGCATTTGCTACCTCCTGTGTTAAATACTCCTCAAATAAATCATAGTAATGATTAAAGAGATCCTGTGCTCTTTCGGTATAATGCTGGTCGCCATTGTCAGCATCCCACCAAATCTTCTGCCCGCGGAGATGCCAAGCAACTTGATCCTCTGCCAACTCTGCTGCCATTTCAATTCTGTTTTGTTTTTCATAGTTTTTTATTCGTTGGTTGGTTGGTTAGAAAAGTTTATCTGCTCCACCTCCACTTGTCAGCGGTGGTTTGTCGGAACCCTAAGTGAACCTTCGCGTAACACTTAAGCTCCATCACGCTGGCCGTAGTGTTTGCGCGCCACGACATATAAGGATTGATTGACACTATTTCAATAAGACCGCCAATTTTAGTGACGTCTATTGTCTTAATGTGAGCGGGAATGGTGAGGCTTGTGCCGTCAGTGTTTTGTATTGTATTCATATGTATGTATGTGTGTGTGTGTTATAGGGTGTCAATGAACGCTTGCAGGTTTGGGTTAAGCTCGTTTTCAAGCTTTGACAGCTTATCTTTCAACTTGTCGACGTTCTCTTGTGCGTTAAGGAGTTTAGCTTCCGCGCTAAGTAACTGGCTTTGGACTTCTCTGATCTGTGATTCTCTGATTTGTTTATTTGTATGCATAGTATATATGTGGTAGTGTTTTTTAGGATTAGTAAAAATAGTATCGAAACGCAAAATTTTGCAAATCTTCAATTCTGTCGAAAAACTGATCGCAACGATCAATAATTATCCAATATTTCTTTTTCTCTGCATTTGGATAATGGATATAATGCCATAAAGTCTTTTCGCAAACGTAGGCTTCAGCATCTTCCTCTACATCATAAATGCCATAATCATCATATTGGCTAGGGTTTACTTTGAAGACGTTCTTAAAGATGGATTCTCTGTTTTCTTGGAATTCTTTATCATTCATAATATATAATAATTTATAGGTTAAGGTTGAAATGCCATTCAAAGAGCATCTACGCCGAACACGCAAGACAATTTTTAACTTTTTTCGCACCCCAAATATTTAAGGTAATAAACCCAGGATTAGATAGGGTAAATCCCTGGCAGGTAAATACCCTATAAGCTGGCTGACAATGATCCTATAATGTGGCCGAACAATGATCCTATAATGTGACCGAACAATATATCCCCTCCGGATAAAGAAAAAACCCTACTCACTACCAGGGAATCCGGCCCACCGGTTGGCAAGGTAAAGACACCAGGACTGCCTGAAGGAAAGACCCCGGTTGTTAATGGAGTAAAGACCCCGGGGTGGGGGCGGTCGCGCGTGCGCGCGCTGCTTTGTATATATATACAACAATCAGCCCCTAAAAAAATACCTAACTCAAGGCGGTCAATCGAGGATTGCCGGCTCTCGTAGAACTCTGTTCTACTCAAGGGGCTTCGACTGCCTGGCTACTGGTTTCTGTGTACCTTAAGGAAGCAGGGCAGTCCTAGTATATTGACTGACCTTTGACTCCCTTATTTTTTTACAAAAAATATTAGTTAAGGAAGCCAAGCCTTATGAAGTTGCAGCCTTATGGTACGCAGTATATCATATGGTCTAAGTCCAAAGCTGTCAAATCATATAATAGGCACTCCATCAGAGGGTTAAGTGTCCAATAAAGTATTGACCCTATGTGTTAATATGTTTGTATCCCTAGTAATATGGAAGATAAGGAAGAATTGATGCAGGAGATTGCTGAGGCTATCTCTGAGGTACGCCAGGAAAAGTCCCTGTTAAAGCGTAAGTCCTTGACGCTATATGACCCGCAGAAGGTGGCTGAGATATTGTATTTGCATAGTGTAGGTGTATCCCAGACCAAGATGATGCGGAAGTACGGCTTCGAGCGTCATACGATTCTCAGTGTCCTTACTGACTATGCTGACTTCGTTGGCAAGTTCCGCGAAATTTCGGGGAGGATAGCGGCTAGGAACTATCTGAATCTCTCTAGCTTGGAGGAGGATTTAATTGAAAAGGTACGGGATCGTTTGGAGGAGGACCCCGAAATGGAGGTCAGTTTCCGGGACTTGAAGGAGTTATCCATTGCTAAGGCTAATGCTTCTAGGGAGGCTTTGACAGCAAGGGGAGAGGCGACGAGTATTACCGAGGACAGGAAGGTGATCACGCAGGAGGATTACGAGGCTACGATACAGGCCGCAAAGGATCGAATAGCCAAGGCAAAGAAGGTTGACCCAGAAGAGGTCATAGACGTTGAGTAAAAAATGATTATTGATGAACACAGCGAAGATGTGTACGAGAAGGTTCGAGCTATCCTAGCCGAGCATTTTCCTAACTTTTTATTCTGCGTAATGGATGATTCCGGGGATGTTTACTATGATTACACGAACCTACCCGTTGGGAAGATGTTGATCAATGAAATGCAGGAGGACATCAAGAGCGAAGCCTTCCAGGATGACTGGGTCATTGACTGGGAAGTGGACGAGGATAACGGAGGCGAAAATGCATATTGAAATAGCAATTCTAGTTTGGTTCCTGTGCCTCTGCTTCTGGGTTTATTTGATGACTAAAATAAAGTAGATGGAACTGGTATTCACAGAGCATCCGATCCTTAGACCACCGAGTGATGAGGAGATCGTCCAGTTAGGTGAGATTGACCCTAAGCTGCTGGCTGATTTGCACAAGGCGCACGAGGGAAGGATACGAGCAGCGGAGGAAGATCCCCTTCGTCACGGCTTTGATTTGTCAGGTTGGTCAAGGATACGTCAAGCAATTAGTCAATACGATGAAGTAATTACCTTCGGTGGGAACCGTTCAGGCAAGACTACAGGATGTGCCAAGATGGTTATGCAAGCTGTCACCGAGAACGAGGACGGTCACGTTGTTTGTTTTTCTCAAAATGCGGATACCTCTGTAAAGGTACAGCAGGCAGCGGTCTGGGAAATGATGCCTAAGGAGTTCAAGAGAAAAACGAAGAGTATAGAGGGATACATCAACTTCTCTATGCAAAATGGTTTTACAGCTAATTCATTTATTTTTCCGGATACAAGAACTCGTGTGGATTTCAAGACATATACCCAGTTCTCAAATAATCAAACTATCCTTGAGGGGTTCGAGTTCGGGTTCAAGGGAGCGAAAGAAATGAACATAGGTGCTTGGCTGGACGAGTACCTTGGTGATGCGGCTTTGGTTAATACTCTTCGTTTTCGTCTTGCTACCCGTGATAGCAAAATGCTACTAGGCTTTACACCTATTGATGGATACACGCCATTCGTATCTGAGTATCTGAAGGGTGCGGAGACGCTGGAGACTAGGCGGGCAGAACTTTTAGACAGAGAGGTTCCTGTGAAGCAGTACAGCCCTGAGCGTGATGCCGGGATTGTGTACCTTCATTCCGACGAGAACCCATTCGGCGGGTACGAGAGAATAGCAAAGGACCTCAGAAACTCAAGCGAGGACCAGATTATGGTTCGTGCCTATGGGTTACCAACGAAGTCAATGACTTCTCTGCTGCCGAACTTCAGCCCAGAAGTAAATGTTCTGTCCAAGGAGCCGAACAAGTACGGACAAGTATTCCCTGACAGCAAGGATTTAACTTGGTATCAAGTTGTTGACCCAGCCTTCGCCCGGAACTATGTCGCTATCTGGGCGGGCGTAAGCGAGAACGAGGAGATATTTATTCGTAGGGAGTGGCCGGATCGGGCGACCTACGGGGAGTGGGCTTTATTTGGGGACCCGAAGTGGCGGTACGGTCCAGCGGCTAAGAAGATTGGTTACGATGTCGAGATGTACTGCGAACTCTTCAAGGAGGTCGAGGAGGAGCTAGGGATCGAGGTAACTGAAAGGATTGGGGATTCTAGGTTCTTTGCTAAGGAGAACGAGAACAATGTTGACCTATTTACCAAGTTCTATGACTACGGGTTGAGTTTTATAGCATCCGATGGGCAGACTGAGCAGATTGGAGCGACTGCTCTGGACGAGTGGTTCTTCTATAACCCGAACTTTGAAATTGATGAAGCGAACCGTCCCCGTTGCTATATTCACGAGGACTGCGGTAATTTGATCGAAAGCGTGATCAATTATAACTCATCAGGGAAATCGGATGAAGCTCTGAAGGACTTTTTTGATGTCATTCGTTATTTGCGAATGTCGAACGGGGGCTACGGCCCTGATTACTTTGCATCCAACGATATGCAAACAACAATGAGAAACCAAGGGGGTTACTGATAGGGGCAAGCTCTATCAAAAACTTTCAACAACAGGAGACAGGTACAAATGCCAAAGAAGCGATTAACGGAACTAGCGGAGCATTACGATGTTCCATTCGAGGAGGCTATGCAGATAGTCACCGAAAAACTGCCCAAAAGTGAAGTCACCGGGAGGGGTAAAATTACTTGGATCGGGGAGAGCGGTCAAGAGATCCTAGAGAACTCAATGATGATCGATGAGATCACACCGAAGCATTATCAGGGAAATGCCATAGCGGAGTGCCCGAACCAAAGATACAACTATGTTTACAGCAAGGAGATTGGCAAAAAGGTTCCAGTCCTCATCCCGGCACGTTACAAAGGTAAAATGATCGGCAAAATGATGACTTTTGAGGCTATAGAAGATGAAAGTGGAATCACATATCGTTACATCAAATCCTGAGGACATCACTCTCCGCAAGGATTGGTGCAGGCAACAGACCGATAGGTTGATTGCTTGGGAGATGTTATGCAGGTATTTAAAGGGTGAATCCGGCGTACCGGTGAAATCCCTCAACCTGTGTGATAGAATCGGCGTATCCAAGACTTATGTTACTACGCTTATCAAAGGCGTAAGAGAAAAGCTCAATCCAGAACAAGATGCAGAATGATTCAATCTCGGAATCCTTGACCTATTTGGCTGAGGAGCCGGACATCAAAACTTTACGATACGCTTACGACCAGATCGTCACGGAACTGGAGGCGTACTTTGACTTGTGCCGTACATCATACGANGACAGGCGTAACTACTGGCCGGGCAAAAGCCGTGACCACCGCAAGCACGGANCGGATGCTTTNCCTTGGGAGGGTGCTTCCGATAGTGAGTGCCACGTTATTGATGAGCGTATAACGAGACTTGTCTCCCTCTTTATGTCNTCCCTGAAGCGGGCAAACGTCCGGGCGTTCCCGGTTGAGAGTTCTGACATTGTTCGCAGTAAACTGGTTTCCGGGTTCTTGAAGTGGATGGTATCCAGTGGGTACATTCCTCGGTTCTATCGTGAGATGGAACTAGGGGCGAACTATCTGCTTGAGCGTGGTATTTTGATCTCGTATGTCGGGTGGCATCGGGAGGATCGCCGCTTCTTGCAGAACCTAAGTCTACAGCAAATCTCCCAGATCAGCCCAGAGGTATCGGCTGCTATCCAGTCAGGCGAGGAGGACGAAGCTCTTGTGGAGCTTTTGATCGCTACCTTTGAAGGTACAACTCCCAAGCGAGCCAAGAAAGCCCTCAAGGATTTACGCAAAAACGGGGAGGCTGAACTGCCCATAGTTCGTAGACAGATCAATGCACCCGAAGTTAAAACACTCGCCCCCGATGGGGACTTCTTCTTCCCCCCGTATGTAACTGACCCGCAACGTGCGCCGTACTGTTTCTGGAGGACTTACTACACACCGCAGGAACTCGAAAATAAAGTTATCACTGATGGCTGGGACGAAGGGTTCGTGGATTATGTCATCGAGCATTATCGGGGTGTAAGCATTGATAGCATCGAGCGGGAACAAGAGGGTCGCCGTTCTATCAGTTTAACCGATAACGCATACGAGGCTGAAGAACTCATTGAGATTACCTACGGGTATCAGCGTTTAATTGACCAAGAGGACGGCTCGGAAGGGATTTACTGCACTGTATTTCATCGGGACTTTGACGGCAATGAGATGGCTCAGGGCTATGCAAAGTTCGAGCTTCTGAACGGTTACGAAGATTATCCTGTCGTTGTTACCAAGTTGTCCGAGGACAGCAAGCGTCTTTATGACACGAACACTATTCCGTCTGTCCTTCGGGGGATACAGAATCAAGTTAAAGTCGAGCGGGACTCAAGGATTGACAGAAACAGCCTAGCTACACTACCTCCGATTCTGCACCCCGTTGGGCAGGCCCCGAATGATTGGGGACCGGGCAGAATGATCCCGTATCGCCGGAAGGGTGACTTGGACTTCGCTCCGACCCCCGCATACAATCAAGGCTCCCTCGAAATGGAGCAGACCCAACAGACTCAGGCTGACCGATTAGTAGGGCTTGACGAGAACTCAAACATTAGTCAAATTCGTCAACAGTTCCTGGTGGACAAGTTCCTCAGCCACACCGCAGAAGTCCTGCGTATGGCTTTCAAATGCTTCCAGCGTTTTGGACCTGATGAAGTCTTTTTCCGGGTAACCGGGACACCTGATCCACTAACTTTTACCAAGGGAAATCCTGATGAAAACTTTGATATTCTTATTAACTTCGATGTTCAGAACACTGACCCAGAAACTGTCAAAAGCAAACTGGCTCAGTTTGTACAACTCAATCAACTCAATGCGAATAACCGTCTTAACGTGGATAGTCTGCTTGATATTGCNGCGGCTGAGATTGACCCAGTTATGGCTGACGCAGTACTCCAGCCAGTCGAAACTGCACAACAAGAAGTGGTTCAAAGTGTTACTGACGATCTCTCTAAGATTTATTCGGGTATCGAACAACCTGCTCGTCCCGCTGGAGCTTCGATTGCGATCCAAGTAATCCAGCAGTACTCCCAGCAGCCCGACATTGCACAGCGTCTACAGACTGATCCCGCGTTTGCGGATCGTCTCCAGAAGTACGCTGGTCAGTACACCTTCCAGGTTCAGCAAGCACAGAACGCTCAGATCGGGCGAGTCGGTACAGCACCCGCACAGATGGGTGATATTGATACGCAGAATTTATGAGTATCCAAGATGATGTAAAGATGATGCATAACCACGAGGCATTTGCCCGGTTCATTGCAATGATTCACCAGCTCCGAGAGGAGACGATTGAGGAACTTCACGAAGCCCCAACGGAGCTTATTCAGCAGGTGTCCGGTCGTATTATTACCTATGACCAAGTACTACAGTTCGCCCGCTGGGAGGAACTAAGAGACAGGTTCAAGGAGTTTATATAACCCTTGTGTTATAATCCGCCCATCGCCATCGCTCGGCGTTAATGAGTGGAAAATTATGACAGACGAAATCGCACCTGCTATCGCTGAGGCAGAACCAAGTTCAGTGGAAAATACTAATATATCCGTCACGGATTTTGCTATGCGGCGAATCGGTGAGATGACACCAAAGGCTCCGGAGCAAACGGAGACAGAGGAGGAATCCACAGAGGAAACCGAAGAGCCAGAACTGGAGGAGACCGAGGAAGTCCAAAGCGAAGAGACGACCGAGGAAACCGAAAGTACTGAGTCCGAGGATGTTCTTTCACAGTTGGACTTGGACGATATGTCCGAGGAGGATCTACGGGAACTGGCTGATAAGCTAGGTAGTCGTGCTGTTGCTCGCTTCGGCGAACTGACAGCCAAAAGAAAGGCTGCTGAAGAAAGGCTTACACAGCTTGAAGCTAAACTCAAGGATAAAGATAATCCCCTTGATAATGCCAAGAGAGTCGAGAATAACCCTTTCAGTAACTTAGATACTGTCGATAAGTTACAGGAAAAGGCTTCCGAGATCGAGGGCATTGTCGAATGGGCAGAGGATCTTCTCTTTGAGAGTGATGCGTATTCCCCGGATGATGTAGTAGCCGAACTTGAAGGTAAGGATTGGACGAAGAAGGAAGTACGCCAGGCTTTGTTAAAAGCCCGTAAAGCGCAGAAAACTTTTCTTCCTGACCAGCTATCAAAAGTACAAGCCCAAATTGAGGGCGAGCAACTCACCGAAGCGTTCGGAGAGAGAGCTAAAAAAGAACTTAAATGGTTGGAAGGGGAAGATAATGACCTCCGTAAACAATTCGAGGCTACTGTCGGAGACAAGCGTTTTAAAGAACTTAAACAGATCGTTAAGCGCGAAGCCCCCGAAGTAGCGGCTCAGTTGGACTACTGGTTTGCTCACGCCACAAACAGCATCTACGGACGCAAGCCCGTGGCAGAAAGCAAGTCATCCGTTACATTAGATCCCCCTAGAACCGGTACTCCCGGATCAGCCAAGTCCGAAAAAGCTGCGTCAAGAACAGCCAAAGCCATCAAGAATCTTGAGGCTAGGTTTAAACAGACGGGTAACGCTCGTGATTTCGCAGAGCTTCGCAAACTCAAAATGCTTAACAGATAACTAATTACACTTATTTAAAATGTCCTTTTCAAATACATTCGATACAACCAATACAGGTCCAGGTGTATCCAATCGGGAAGACTTGACAGATGTTCTGACAATTCTTGCCCCTGAGGAAACTCCAGTCCTTTCTTCTGCTGATAGACAACGTGCTTCCGCTACTAACGTAGAGTGGACCGTTGATTCTCTTTCCGCTCCTGTTACTACAGGTGTTGCTGAAGGTGCTGACGTAACTGCGTTCACCGATCAGTTCTCTGGTCGTGCTCGCCTTGGCAACCGCATCCAAAAGTTCCGCCGTGACTATATGGTTTCCGATCTACAGGAAGCTGTTGATTCCGTTGGTCCTGCTAAGATCGCTCAAGCTGAAGCTAAAGCAATCCGTGAACTCAAGCGT
>FUFK010045520.1_pt1 | contig 25586 bp, 24 predicted proteins | sample 1021851 | NCBI WGS metagenome assembly FUFK01 (sample SAMEA51879418, study PRJEB19060) | metagenome | reverse complement strand
TGTTGCAGCAGTAGCAACGAACATTGCTTGAAAAACAAAGTATGTCATGTACTCCGCTTTATCTGTTTTAAAGAAAAATAAATCGGTACCAAAAAATCCATTATAAGAAGTACCAAACATCAAACCAAAGCCAAAAATCCAAAAGATAACAACCGAAACACCAAAGTCTGCAGCATTTTTTAGAGCAACATTGATGCTATTTTTATGTCGAGACAAACCGGTTTCCATACACATAAAACCCGCCTGCATAATAAAAACTAGAATAGCACAATCTATAACCCACAAAGTATCAATATTACTTGTAAGTATGTCGATCACATCTTGGGGCATCATTAAAATTTATGAGTTATTTATTTATAATTTCTACTTTTGAATTTAATTTTGATGACAATATTTTAATAAATATAAATTTCAAATATTTTTTAAAAATAAAAAAATTTACCCTAACCACATTCGGCTTGTCCTTCTCTAATAGATCCGTTTCTATTTAGGCACATTATATCATCCGCATCTCCACCAGATTTTTCAGCAAATACTTGGAATGATCCTCCACCAGCTGCAGATGCAACACAAACAAACCAATCTATATCATCTGGGATAACATCTTCACCATCAAAAATGTTTTCATTTAAATCGCGAAGTGTTATTGCTGTTGCGGTACATGTTTCATCTTCTGAATTAACATAATATGATCCCGTATCCGTGTACCATTCTGCCTCTGCAAGTGCTATGGTTTGCATGATACTTCTTGTTGTTGTCTTTTTTGATGAGTCAATGTAGCCACCATAAGCAATTACACCCACACTCGCTAGAACTCCTATTATTGCAACTGTAATTAAAAGCTCTATTAAAGAAAAACCCGAGTTGTTTAAACTCGGGTTTTTAAAGTTTGGAATTTTTTTACTCAAGAGTAACAGTATTCTCTATCTGATTATCTGTATCACCACAATCAGTTCCTGGAGAATGACATGTTTCAATTGTTATAAGGCTTTCAGTAGTTGCCGTAAGACTGACATAACCAGAACTAAAACCTCCAGCGTCAGTTATTGCTTTCTGTCCTGGTGCATAAGGATTTTTATCCTCTATTGGAGTACCGGCACCCACTAAATATTCTATTACTTCTTCGGCAGTTGGTTTTGCTGGATTATCATCATCACCACCTGGATTACAAGATAAACCAGTAGCACCCTTTTTCATTATTTCATTAGAAGCTGATCCATCTAAAGAGCATTTTGTATACTCAGATGCAATAAATTTCATAACGTTGTTATGAATTGCTTTTGTTGAACTTACTTTTGCAGAACTGATGTAACCGTTATAGGCTACTACACCTACTGCAGCTAAAATTCCTATGATAGCTACTACAACAAGTAGCTCGATAAGTGTAAAACCTTTATTATTTTTTTTCATTCAACCCTCTTTTTTATATTTGGTGTTAATTTTAATAATTATTTTTGATTATGTAAATAACAAAAAAAGTGTATAAATTAAACATTAATTTATCGTCTATTAAAATACGATCAAATTGGGCTAAATATACTCTTATGACATATAAAGTGGAGGAAAATAATAATACTTGTATAGTTCATCTCAATGGTGAAATAGATATGGAGGTTGCTGATAANGCGAGACAAACAATTTTACCTTTAATTAAAGAGGGTAAAATAATTCAAGTAAATCTGAGTAAGGTGGAATATATGGATTCATCAGGAATTTCAGTTTTAATAGAGAGTAAACAATTAGCTGAAAAGAATAGTGCTAAGTTTGAATTAACAGAGGTAAGTAAACCAGTTGAAAAAGTTTTATCAATGGCAAGGAAATTTTTATGAGTTACAAAGTTACTGAAGAAGGAAATATAAGCACAGTCCATCTTGATGGTGAGATAGATATGGACGTCACTGAAAAAGCTAAAGAGGTAATTTTTCCNGTAATTGATAGTGGCAAAGAGGTTCATCTAAATTTGAGCCAAGTCCAGTATATGGATTCCTCTGGCATATCTGTATTGATTGAAAGTCATCAAAGAGCATTAGAAAAAAACACAAAAGTCATTATTAAAGATGTAAGTAAGTCAGTGCTTAAAGTAATTATGATGGCAAAGTTAGAACAAATATTAAATCTGGAGTAGATATTAATGAGTTCACTAGCTACAAATGATATTGTTCAAGAAAAAAGATTTTTGGTAAGATCTTCAAGCCTTAAGGAAATAAGATCGTTTGCAAGAGAAGTGTTTGAGAAATTAAGTCTTAATGGTGATGTTAAAGAAGAGATTGTTTTAGCAATTGCAGAAGCAGCACAAAATATAGTTAAACATGCTTATAAGGATTTTCCAGAAACTGATGATAAGATGTTGCTCCAAATAAAATGTACTAATGGAAAATTAGAAATAGGTTTTTTTGACATGGGCAGACCGGTAGATCCTGCAAAAGTAAAACATAGAGAAATAGATAATATAAAACCTGGCGGTTTAGGAACCTTTTTTATTCAAGAAATAATGGATTCAATTGATTTTAAGGATGGTGGGAAACCCTGGATCAATCATTTAGTTTTAACTAAACAATTATAAAAATTCTAAGTCCCCATTAATGCACCAACATTAAATATTGGTGAATACATNGCTATCATCAAACCACCAATCATAACACCCATAAAGACAATCATTATAGGCTCAATCAAACTAGACATGTTATCAACAGTTTGATCAAACTCTTCTTCATAATATCTTGCCACAGAATTAAACATTTCATCTAATTGACCAGTTTGTTCACCTACTGAAATTAGTTGACTAAATGTGGGTGGAAAAAGTGGTTCTTTTAAAAATAATTTAGTTAATGTGTCTCCTGAGAAGACTCCTTTTTTAACATTTTCTAAAGCTTCAAGAATAACAACATTATTACTAACTGATTTAGCAATTTCTAAACTTTCTAATAAGTTAACACCTGCTGCACTCAAATTTCCCATTATAAGAGATACTCTCGCCAACATGGATTTTAAAATCATATCACCAAAAAGTGGAAGTTTTAATATTTGCTTATGCCATCTATATTTGATCGCTGCATTTTTTTTTGTTGCAAAGTTAAATACAAAATAAAATCCTATTCCACCAAAAAGAATTACTTTTCCTCCTGTTCCTCTCAAAAAGTCACTCATGCCCATNATAGTAGCAGTTGCTGCTGGTAATTCTAATCCCATTCCTGAATACATTTCAGCAAATATAGGTACCACTTTAACTAACATGAAAGCTGTAACAGTTATTGCAACAGTGAACATAATACCTGGATACATTAATGCAGACTTGATCTTTTTTTTAATTTTCTCTTTTTTTTCAATAGACTCTAATACTTTGAACAAAAATACATCAAGTTTACCACTTGCCTCTCCCGCTTTTATCAAATTGACATATACGTTATCAAAATGTTGTGGATATTTCTCAAAGCATTTTGACAAAGTCACACCCCCCTCTAAGCTTTTTCTGATATCTTCAACAACATCTTTGATGGCTGGACCCTCTAATTGATCTCTAAGCATGGCTAAAACTTGCAAAATTGGAAGACCTGCCCTTACCATGGTCGCAAATTGTTTTGTAAATATTAAGATTTCTTCAACTTTAATTTTTTTACTTTTGCCCAGAAAACTTAACGAAAAACCCTTCTTTTTCTCACCGGTTTTTTCGGTTTTCTTTTTTTTTCCTTTAATTAGGTTGGTAATAATTACTTTTTGCTCTTTTAATTTGTGTGATGCCTCATCAAGATTTAGAGCTTCAATATCTCCTTCAACATATTTGCCGTCTGAAATACCTTTGTAAGTAAAATTTTCCATAAAAAATTATCTATTCTGACATGAGAACTCTTTCATACTCTCTAAAATTTAGATCGCCTGATGAAATAAGTCTTCTTCCCATATCTTGCATCGTTTGAAAACCTTCTTTAACTGCAATTTCTCTGAGCTCTGGAGTTGTTGCTTGTCTTAGAATTGCNTCTTTAAGAGGTTTTGAAACTACTAATATTTCGTAAATACCTTGACGACCTTTGTAACCAGTATCTTTACACTTCGGACATCCTTTGCCTTTAAATGCCTTAGCTCTTGATGCTTGCTCAGCAGAAAATCCTAAATCTTGTAATACTTTTGGATTTACATCATCATCAGGCACTCTACAATCTTTACAAGTACGTCTTGCGAGTCTTTGTGCTAAAACTAATTGGCAGGCTGCACTAATTAAATAATCTGGTGTGCCCATATTTTGTAATCTAGTGATAGTGCTTGGAGCATCGTTAGTGTGCAATGTACTGAACACTAAGTGACCAGTCAATGCAGCTTTTAATCCAATATCAACTGTTTCTTTGTCCCGCATCTCTCCAACCAATATGATTTCTGGATCTTGTCTTAAAAAAGATCTCAGCGCAGACGCGAATGTTAAACCAATATCATCCTTAATCTGCACTTGACCAACGCCATCTAATTCATATTCAACAGGATCCTCTGCAGTTAATATATTCAGATGAGGTTTGCTGACTTCTTTTAGAATACTATATAATGTTGTTGATTTTCCTGAACCTGTTGGGCCTGTAACAAGTATTAAGCCTTGGGTACTATGGATTGATTTTCTCAAATTTTTTAAGTCAGCATCTTCAAAATTTAATTGTTCTAAAGTGATATCACCAGCATCTTTATTTAAAACCCGCATTACAATTCTTTCATTATTAGCGGTAGGAAGTATAGACAATCTTAAATCAACCACTTTTCCATCTATTTTAAAATTTATGGCTCCGTCCTGTGGAAGTCTTCTCTCTGCAATATCAAGCTTTCCCATAATTTTAAAACGAGTTACTACAGCTCCATAATTATCATGTAAAAATTTTCTATATTGTTCTTGTTCTTGCAACATTCCATCCAGACGATATCTCACTCTTGAAGAAAACCTATAAGGTTCAATATGAATATCACTCACTCCAGATTTAATCGCATCAGCAACTACTGCTGTACTAAACTTTATTACTTCAGACTCATTTTCTATTGCTTCAATATCTTCTTCAGGAGCATTTTCTAATACTTCCCCAGCTTCACCTAAGTCACTTTCGAAAGTTTTTGTTTTTTCTTTGTTTTCCTCTCTAATAGAAGCGGCGGTAACTTCACCACTTTCATTAGTTAATTTTTCAATAAATTCGGAAATTTGATTTAATTTCGCTGCATGTAATTCTATATTTTTTTTTGTAATCGCTTTNAAATTTCTCATTAAACCAAGCTTTGAGCTATCTGGTATAGCTATATGAAGTGTTTTTCCATCGATCTTAAAAGGAGATACAAAATTTACTTTAATATAATTCGATGGCAACACAGTTTTAATTTCATCTGTAATTTCAACTTTTGATAAATCAACAACATCAAGATTTTGTTCTTTTACAAGTAGTTGTAAAATTTTATCCTCGTCAGTTAATTTTAAATCAAATACAGCCTCTATCTGAGATTTTCCTCCCTCAGTGCTATTTTTTTTTATACTAATAAGATCTTTTCCAGAGATAACGTCATTATCGATTAAGACGTTAATAAGATTAATTTCACTTTCCCTACTAATTTTTAACATATGCTATAATACTCTTGGTGCTATAAATACCAATAGTTCTGACATTGTATCGCTATTTGTTTTACCTTGAAAGAGTTTTCCAACAATAGGCAATTTATTAATACCAGGCACACTTTCTGACGCATTTGATATATCATTTTTTTTAATTCCACCGATAACTACAATATCTCCATCCGCTACAAGTAGTTTGGTGTTAATTTCCATAGTATTTATTCCAACTGCTCCTGGATTCGTTCTATCCGGTGTATCATTATTTACCTGAACATCTAAAAGGACATTTCCGTCACCAATAATATTTGGTGTAACCTGTAATTTTAAAGCCGCATCTTTAAATGTAACTGGGCTGTCTCCACTGCCAGGTACCTGTATTTGAACACCTTGTGTTATTGATGCCGCCTGATTATTCAGCGAGAATAATTTAGGATTAGATATAATTTTATTTAATCCCTCTTTTTGAAGAGCTTCTAATTGAACTTTTAAAACACCCGAAGTCGTCTCTCTTAATATACCTATTCCACTAGTTGCACCTATTGCATTAAAGTTTACAATATTGTCTGCCCCACCAGTTCCAGCTGCACTTAAAGCTGCAGTATCTGCGGTAATTGAAGAACCCTCTCCCACTGGCGCAACTACAGTAGGACCGGATCCAGCTGTTCCACCAGCTCTCATTCCTGATCTTGTATAAGCTCCACCAAGTTTATTTCCCAAAGCTTTTTCAAAACTTGAAGATGCTTCAACTATAAATGCTTCAATCAACACTTGCTTTGTTCTAATATCAATTTCTCGTATTACTTTATCTACAACATCTAAATCTTTTTCTTTTCCTCTTACTATTATAGATCTCGTAGTATTCTCTTCAGTTACTTGAATTGGAACAAAACTTCCTGTTCCAGCAGTTTGTGTAAATAATTCTAAAATTGTAGCTTTAGCCTCTGCTGGTGAAATATAATAAAGTCTAAAAATTTCTGAAATTATAGGCTCAACTGAGTCCTCTATCTCAATTTTCTTTTTAACTGCTGAAGCCCTTGCAGATTTATAACTTTCTTGTGAAGTTAAAGTTGATGGAGTTGCTACTCTAATAATATTACTTGCAACATCAATATCTGCTGCATAACTTTTAATATCTAAAAGTGCATTAAATGCTTTATCCCACGGAACCTCAACTAATTCTGCTGAGATGGATCCTGCCACGTCCTCTCCAACTAAAATATTTATATCTCCAATTTTAGACATTAAGTTCATTGCTTCTTTGTAGTCTAGGTTTTGAAACTTAAAGGTAACTTTTTGTTTTAGAAGATCATAGTCATCAGGTATCAATAAATAATTTTTTTCTTTAACGGAGGAAATTTTTTTTCTTTTGTTTAATTTAATTATGTCTCCTTCAACAGGTATTGGTCCCATTTCTGCACTTTTTTCCAATTCCTTTTTACCCAATTTTTTAACATCAGTTTTAATTAATGGAGTATTGTGTTTAAAAGGTTTTCCTATTCCAACTTTTTTACCGGACTGCGTACAACCTGCTAGGGCAAACACAGAAATGAAAAAAAGAATTTGAAATTTATTAAATATATTTTTTTTCATTACCTAGCTCTCTCGACAATCTGATTTTTGAAATTTATAACAAGATATGAAGCGCTATCAGTTTCAAATACAGCTTCCTTATTATTTAATGCAACTAATTTAACACCTGGACTTAATTCCTCAGAAATTTTAAGTGTTAAAACATCTCCGCTGGCATTTATTAAAGTTGCAAAACTATCTACCTCACTAGATACAACTCCAACTAACTTAAAGTTGTACAAACTCTGACCAGATTTTGGTTGAGAGGAGGTTGTAGTATTGTTATTATTTTCTAACAATGTCACTTCTGTCCTGCCACTCATAGAAGCATCACCCACAAATGGATCATTCAATGGCAATGGCTCCTCAGAATTAGTAACTCCTGAAGCTTGCTGTTTTTTTACCTTTTGGTTAATCTCTTTTGCTTTTTCGATAATATTTTGCTCATTATTATGACTTTCTGAAAGGGAAATCCCAGCCAATAGTAATAGAATTACTATGGATGATATTAATGTTTTAAAAAAAGTCATCAGCCAACCCCACTATAGTTAAAGTTCCTTTTACTTTTATCGCCCCGGTTGTATCCCCTTTTACCACTTCAATTGACTCTTTGTCAAAGTTTAACATTTTTTGAGAGAGAGACAGTGCTCTTTTAAACTTAATATAACCAATGAAATTACCAGTTATTTCAAAATCTACCGGAATTGTGTAATAGGCAATATTTTCTTTCTTTAATTGACCCTTCTTTTTCTTTCTTTTTTTCTTTTTCTTTTTCTTACTCTTTGAAACACTTTCTAAAGCGTCAGCCTTTGTAACTTGCTTAATTTCTTTTTTTTCAATTTTTGAGATAACTAAATCATTCTCTCCGGCAAAAACACTTAGGGTATTATATAATCCCTCAACTTCTGCCTTAGAGTGAAACAAAGTAGAGTATTCTTCGTATCTTGGTTTAAGTTTATTTATTTTTTTTTGTTTTGATTTTATTTTTTGAATAAGCTCTGTGGTTTCTTGTTTCTTCTTATTCATATCATCTATCTGCACTTTTTTCTTATTAACTATTGGATTTAAAACTGCGTAATAAATTATTAAAAATACAATTACAGCTCCTACACCAATACCAATTTTTATGAGTGTTTTTTTATCTGCTAACTTAAGCAGCTTTTCTTTGATATCTTCAACTTTCAAATTTTTTAAATCAATATTTAAGTCCATAATTAAACTCTTTTAATTTTAACAAATACTCTAAACCCTTTCATTGTTGCACCACCAACTGTTGCTTTAGGCAATTTCATAGAAGAAAGTGATGCTTGCTCAATTAATTTTTGTTTGCCTAAGTTTTCGATAAACTTTAAGATATCTTGATCAGTTGCCGCGATTCCCTGAATAGTGAGATTATATTTTCCGTTATACTCAACTTTGTCAAATCTAACTCTCTTTGGAACACTTGACGCTATTTGAGCAAGAACTCTATAAGTTAATTCTTTATTAGATTTTAAGGTTCGACTTAATTTTAATGTTGTTTCTATAAGCTTTAGCTCTTTAGAAATTTTTTTATCCTCCAAACCTTTTTCTTTATGAATTTTTTTTACATTATCGTAGTCAGCTAATTGTTTGTTGTAAGAAAAAATATTCCAAAATGATAAAGAAAATAATATTATGTATAAAGCTGCGATAGAAGCTGCAATCCCTTTAAAAGCAAAGCCTGAAATCGCTTTCATCTTTTTTTGTTTAAACATACTTTGTCTATTAGGAAGTAGGTTAATGTTTTTTACTGCGGTAACAAATTTATAATAACCAAAAACATCTAGTTTTCTAAAAGCAAGTCCAATAGCTGTGGTCAAATATGATTTGTTTTCTAAATTTATTTTATCTTCAAATTGTTTTGGAATTTGTAATCCATCTGTTGGATCAAAAAGATTAAATCCGACATTCATTAAGTTTTTTCTAAAAAAAGACAAATATTCTTCAACATTGTCAATATCGGAAACAACTTTAATATTTCTTATCCTTTTTTCATACTTGGTTTCGAAATCTTGAATTGCTTGTTTGACTTGCGTTACGTATCTTCTAATAAGACCTTCTTTTTCCTCAATATCATCTGATCCTAATAAGATTTTTCTATCTAAACCCCTTAAAAATATATCGGTAATTATTGGGTTATTGTCATATAAGATCATTAAATAATTTTCATCTAAACCAAATTCCAAAACTGCTGTTAGATTTGCGTCCTCTGTTTTGTTTGATATTTGATTTATTTGATCAACGGCAGACTTTAGAGCAAAACATTTTACGTCAATTATAACAGGGTTTAATCCAGCGTTCTTAATGATTGTCGTATAACTATTTATATCTGCTAACTTTGAAGCAACAAATAATATATCCATGGTATTTGCTTTTTCATTTTTATTTATTACTTGATGAAAAATAGAATAATCATCTAGATTATCAGTAAGTTGGACTAAGTTTTCCCATAGTGAATTTGTTTCAATCGCTTTTTGTAATTCTTCTTCTTTCATTAAGGGAGCGGTTACCACTCTTATGATTGCACTAGTAACTGGTATTGATAAAGCTGCATTTGGGGTTGTAATTTTATTTTTTTGAAGAACTAATCTTAATTCTTCTGTAAATTTTTCAGCATTTTCTAATACAGAACTTTCATCTGCAATTTCAATTTTATGTGTATCAAATTTTTCAAGCACCCATTGATTAGCTTTGTTTGTTGTTATTTGAGCAAGCCTAATTTCCTTATTTGATAATTCAACTCCAAGAATTTCTTCTCCTTGAACCGAAGATTTGCCAAGTTTAGATTTAAAAAATCCTTCTATTTTAGATTTAAAATTATTTTTTAATCCCGATGAAGTTTTTGTAGATTTTATTCCAGCTAAAGTTGGTTTTTTTATTTTAATGTCTTTTATTTTTCCGAAAATATTTGATAATTTATTTTTAACCTGTTCAGATTTAGATACATTAGTGTTTTCTGATGACTGAACTGGATTCTCTTGCTCGATAGGTTTAGTATCTATATTTTGATTTAAGTTTTCATTCTCAGAACCTTGCGCAGTTTGAACTGTTTGTTCGTTTGTAATTGATTTTTCAGTTTCTAAATTAGTCTGACTTTCAACACCTTCACTTTGAGCGCTTTGTTTCTTTAATCTTTCACTCTCTGCGATAACATCATCATACCATTTTTCCAAAATTGGGATCGCTTCATCTAAGTTTGTTGTCCCTGATGAAGAAATTTTTTGTTTTCCGTCAATGTAAAGTCTTCCGACCCAATTTTTTGATTTTAATTCACCCTTATATTTATCTTGTCTTACATATATATGTAACCTTCCATCCTTTTTATGAATTACTTGGTGTGAAGAGGTATCATTTTCATTTATTTTTTTTTCTTCTGCACTTGAATCTTGATTTTCAACTAAATTTTCGGTTTTACTCTCATTTCCATCAGAAGTTGTCTCTAAATTTTGATTTGATTCACTTTGAGCCTGATTTTCAGAATCAATTTTTGATTGATTCTCGTCTTCAGGTTGTGAAGCGTCTTCATTCAATACTTTTTTATCGTCTTCTTGATCACTCATATGATTCAAAAATTTAATTCTCTAACACAAATTTACGAATCTCTAACACAAAATTGAATTTAAGTCTAACACAAAATTAAAATTTATATGTTCAAAATGGGTATTGATTAAAAAAAGCCCATAAAACCTGGTTTTTTTGAGATTTAACCTTCAATTATAAAATTTAAAAAAATTACTCAAATATGTTTATCTCTAACACAAAGTAAAATTTCTCTAACACAAAGTAAAATTATACGTTTGTGTTAGAGTTTTTAAATTCATCTTATTTTAAAAAAAGCTAGTAAAATCAATACAAATTTCATTTTAGACTATTTCAGAATATTTTGTGTTAGAGTAAGTATTTTTTGTGTTAGAGATTTTAAAAAAAAAGTATTTTACGATTTGGAATAGGAAAATTTCAAAAAAAAATTAAAAATTTTTCAAATTTACTTTTTTTCTACCTCAAATTGTTATTTTTTTTAAAAAAAATATTCAATTTTTACAATTTTAGATTGTTTTTTTTAAATTTTTTGATTCAGCAAATAAATTTTAGAATAAAATTTAAATTTTTGCTTATTCAATTGGTTTTCCTCTTATGTCTGTGTTTAATTCTTGATAAACAAACACAGATATCATTTTAAAATTATCTAACATCCTTTCTAAATCAAAATTTAAGTTAACTTTATTACAATTCAACTCTTTAAAGTAAAAAGTTCGTGATTGATACAAAGAAGGATCTATTTCTTTTGTAATTACATTTAATATGTTTGACTTCTTATCTATAGCAAAATTATATCTGCAAACGTTACTTGAAGCCCAGTACAAAATAGTCGTTAACACTATTCCAAATATAATCATAACCTTGCTTACGCCAATCATTTCCCATCAACTACTACAATAGTAAGATCATCTTTCTGTATTCGACCAGATTTAATTATATCCTCAATAATTTTATTTAATCTTTCATTATTGGGAACAGCTTGATATTTCTTAATATAATTTTGAAAACCATCAGACTCTAACATATTTCCTTTTGTATCTTTTATTTCAGTAATTCCATCTGTGAAAATATACATTGAGCTGTTTGAAAAATTTATTCTAGTTTCTTTAAACTTAAACTTTGGTGCAATACCTAATGGTGGACCCGCTTCTTCAAAATTAGAAAAGTTTCCATCGTTTGAATAGATTAAAGGTGGCTCGTGACCTGCGTTTGCTAATAGTAATTCTTTTTTATTACTATCATAAATACCAATTAACATTGTAACAAACATTCCTCTTGAAGTCGTTTCACATATTTCTGTATTTAAAATATTTAAAAGTTCTGCAGCAGAAAAATTTGTTTTGCTTAAACATCTGTACAAGCTAGATGCTTTGGACATAAGTAATGATGATTTAATTCCTTTTCCAGATACATCGGCAACTCCAAAGCCATAAACTCCTTCAGACAATTCTGCAAAGTTATAAAAATCTCCTGAAACAACTTTAGCAGGAATATTTATACCAGCGATAGGAAAATTTTCTTTTTTGTTTTGAGATAGTAAAGTTTTTTGAATCTCACCAACAATTTCTATTTCTTTGTGCATTCTATTCTTCTCAACTAAATCTTTTGCCATCTTTGCATTATTTATTGCTAACGCTGCTGGNCCAGATAAAGTTTCTAAAAGTTTTCTATCNTTNTCTTCNAAAAGTTTATTGTCAGTNTTTTTATTTANACAATGAATTACTCCAATACATTCATCNGAAACAATTAANGGAGANCATAATACAGAATANGTTGTNAAATTTGTTTTATTNTCTANATCAAAATAAAATTCAGCNATNTCTCTNACATCTTTTCTNACGTCNCCNACNCTAATACACTTTTTNATNACNGCAGCTTTACCCATTACACCTTGGGTAATTGGTATTTCAAAATCTTCTAGGTAGGCTTGGTGTTTAGATGCAATACATTGAAAAGTTTGNCTTTTATCATCAATTAAGAAAATGTTAGCTGCTTGCGCATTTATTCTTTTAATGATTACTTCTAAAGAATTTTGTAGAGTTTCTTTCAAATCAAGAGACTTTGCGAACTCTTGGTTCATTTGAGTTACAATAGCAAGATCTTTACTGCTTGTATCCTCTGACTCATTCTTTATTTCTTTTTTCTTACCGAAAAACATATTTTTAATTGGCAATTTATTACTTTTTTGATAATTTTCCACTATGGAAGTAATCATATATTCACCTNATTTTTACCTTCATATTCATGATGCAATTTTATTAGTTCACTATTGCATAGACACTATAATTGAGTTTACAGCCCAAATCAAACTCTAACCCGTGTTACCTACTGCTGTATTCATTTTAGGAGCTTTATGGGGAAGTTTCTGTAATGTGTGTATCCATAGGCTTCCAAATAATCAAAACGTAGTTACTGGAAGATCTCAATGCCCAAGCTGCAAAACAAAAATAAATTGGTATGACAATATTCCATTTCTTTCATATGTTCTTTTAAAGGGGAAATGTAGATCGTGTAAAACAAAAATAAGTTTTCAGTATTTTCTTGTTGAGGGAATCTCAGCATTTGCTTTTCTTTTCATCTTTTTATTTTTTGGTCTGACAACAACTACATTACTATTCTTTATACTATTAATTTCTTTTATAATGATTTTCTTTATTGATTTAAAACATTTTATCATTCCAAATCAGATTACTTATGGTTTGATGATAATAGGTTTTTTTAAATCGTTTGATCCATTTTTAGATCGAAGTATTTTTCCAAATTATTTTCACTCACTTATTGGAGGTGTNTGTGGTTATTTTATTATTTGGTTATTAATATTTGTTTACAAGAAACTCAAAAATAAAGAAGGAATGGGTTTGGGTGATGCAAAACTTTTATCAGCTTTAGGTTTTTGGTTTGGCTGGATCTCAATTCCTTTTATATTAATTTTTTCATCTCTTACAGCATTAGGATTCTCTTTACCAAGTTTAATTAAAAAATCTAAAAATCTGAGCACTGAAATTCCTTTTGGTCCTCACATGGTTATTGGTTGTATACTTTATGTTGTGCTTATAGATGAGATATTTAAATTTTTAATTTAATTAACAATAATCAGTAGTTAGTTTTTTAAAGTTAGTAACTACTGTCTCTCCAGCCACCTCTGTTTGAAATTACATCCCCAGGTAAAGCGGGAAGAATGTATAAAGTTGAGGAGTCCTCACTTGGACCGGCAACGTTAGCGTAAAGGTTTGATCCAAATATTACCAGCTCTGACAAAACTCCTTCATTGACAAAAGCACACTGATCAGGTCCTCTTATTGTTGCAGAGGTAGCATCTCCTCCAGTAGTAGTATCTAAACTTGCATTTGTTTGTAATCCTTGAGATTTATTCGTACCACACTCATCATCTGTTGCACAAATATATGCACTACCTTGATTACATTTATTTGTACCTACAGGTGGTTGATAAATTGGAAAATATACTTTTCCACCAAACAATGTAGGTGGAGCAGAAGCTTTTCGGTATTGACGTGGAATAATAAATGATCCTGACTCATCTCTTTCTAATCTTACATACCAACCTTTGTGGTCTGGACTTGGACAAAGATCTCCAAATTCATCACCAGTTACATCTTTACAAATATTTAAATCTTTTAAAGAGTCTGCCTCTTCAGCATTTAAATTAGCCTTAAGCACAAAGTCTTCATCAGATCCGCTAGGTATTTTTGTTTGATTCGCCCCTCCAATTCTTGCATCGGGATTAAAATACGGAAAGTCCACGTCCTTTATTCCATATAAAATATTGTCTAATCCTGGCTCTTCACCACCTAGGTCTGTATAATTACCTGTAGATCCAAACAACCAAAAGTTAGGATCTGTGAAACCAATTCCTGCATCCATTGAGAAAAAACTATATCTTGCATTAGAAGTAGTAGCATCTAATTTGAACAACGTCGTTTGATCAAATAAGTCTGCTCCATTTTCATCCGAATTTGTCAGGTTTATTTTAGTTATTTTACCTTCAAGGTCATTAACGTAAATTAATGCTCCTCTCCAACCAATATCAAATACTCTTCCAACTGTATCTGGAGTTACTACCACAGGCGACGCTGGTATTGAATTATTAATGTCACTTCCACTTGGGGTAGGCTCTACGCTATTACCTATGGTTACACCCGCTGGATCAGTATCAACTATGCTTATTGGACCACCATTTTCCTCTGCGCCAAAAATTGAGCCTGGATTTTCTCTATCCTCTAAATTTATAAGGAAAAGCGCTGAACCTGCACAAGGATCATTTAAACTTAAACCACCTCCCATTACTGCAACATATGTATCTTCGTTAATATTATCTCTTTTTGATTTGGATATTGAAGGTATTCTAATTACTCTTGGAGCTGACCATGTTTCTCCTAATTGAGTATAATCGTAAATCGGATCTATTCCAGTAGCTCCTCTACAAGCAGTAGAGACACTAAATGCATTTGGCTCCGTTGGTTCTGCATCTGAAACGTGAAAGTTAATTACCTTTTCCTCAGTAAATGTTACTCGTAATGCTCCGTCCTGCATTCTTGCACTTGCTATTGGTATGGATTTTGCCTCTCCGTCAGTCACTTCTGTTGCTGACAATACACCTGCTGGAATATTTTCGCCGTCTGCATAATCTAAAACTATACCATCAAAATCAAATGTGGTTCCCCTGTAACAGGATGANGTCCCATTTATCGCAAAATCAGAGTCTGATACACAAGGAGCTATAGTATTTTTTTCATCATCAACTTCTTCTTCTCCCTCTGGTGTGTTAGCTATATCTTCATCTCTTGCTGCAAGATAATTTTCTAAAGCTTTAATTCCTTGGAGAGATTGTAAAGAAGATGCAAAACCAGAGTTATAAGGTTTTTGACTTATATTACCCTCATGGTCAGCAACTAAAACTCTATTGTTGATATTATCATTATATATAGAAAACATATGGATTGGTTTTTCTGGCACAGTAACATCTAAAACCGAGAAACCAGGTCCTCCTCTTCCATAGGGAATAATTAATATTGTGTGCCATGATGCTGACGACTCAATTGTTCCAGAAGGTTTAATACCTTTCATAAACACATCATGAACAACTGGAGAGCCGTCAACTGCAAAGATAGGGTTTGATCCCCCTTTGTTACCATCAACTTTTCCATTATAATTTCTATTAATAATTTGTGGGAGTAATCCAGCGACGAATGGCGGAACAAATCCCCAAAGTTCTTTTCCATCTTCTGCCTGAATAGCATGTAGAACACCAGAGTTAGATCCAGCATAAATTACACTTTTTCTTGAATAGTTGTTATTTAAAAAATTTTGATAATTATTTTTTGCTCTAAAAAAAGCTTCTTCGTTTTCCTCATTATATTTTAAATTTGCGTCTGGTCTACCCACCTCAACTAATTGAGAATGATAAACATCTCCCATCACACTTGCTCTGACTTCGTTAATGTTACAATCTCCGTCGTAATCAAAATAGTCAGAGCCTCTCATGAAGTTGATTAATCCTTTNACATCATCTCCAGTACCTGATGAACCTAAATTACATGGNCCAGTTGACCCATTATGATAATCTTTNACNGTATAATTTAAATATTCAAATAACCTACCAAGTTCAGGTGCATAGTCAGTTTTAAAGTTATTCCAAGGATCAGCACCAGTTAGGTATGGAACTGTTGGTAACGCTGTCCATAATTTTCTATTATCCAATTCTCCAACAGGTCTGGATTGATTTCTAATCGTCACAGCAGCATTCCAATTTCCATCAAGACCCATATCATGAACAACTGTTCCGTCAGGCTTTAATCTTTTTCTTAATATTTTTCCTCTCCACTCCCCAAATTGCTCATAGCCAAATTGTGCTTGGTATAATGAACCACCTTCTTGAATCGTTGCAGTAATCGCTGGAGCAGTAAAGGCTAATTTATCAGCAATTATTTGCCTAATTTTACTGGTCAACTCACTTTTAAGATCCTCAGGCGTATTAGCTATAATCACTTCTTCACATTCATCTGACGTGCTATCGGCGCAAGAGCCTGATCGAGCAAAATTTTCAAATGTTCTCATTGCCCCACCTCTAATACCTCCACCATAAGCAACAAATAATGATTTAATTCCTTGATCTCTCAGTCTTTCAATTCTTTGTCTTGCAGGAGCAATGTTTCTCATAGCCCCATCGCCAATAACAATTACGTAATTTAATTGACAATCAGAGTCCGGATCGTAAACCTTTCCACCAGCGTTACCATCATTAAAATATTTTTCTGCTAATTGTGAAAATGCATTAGCATCAGTCCCCCATGCAAGACCTAACGGCTGAAGGACTGTCATAATTCTTCCAGCACCTCTGGAACTTACACCAATATTTAGACAAGAGTCAGAATTACATAATCTGCTTCTTCCATCTGGATGATTACCATTCCATCCATTGTAATACGTACAACCATTATTTCGATGACAAAACGCACCACCTCTTCTGCTATTCTTTCCTCTTCCGCTTTCTCCTGCATTCCAATGACCAAAACCAAAATGAGCTCCAGTGGTTAAAGTAGTATCGTTTACGACAGCTGCTATAGCTTGTTTAACTCCAGTCCATCTATTAATTCTTGGGCCACCCATATTTTGTAGCCACGCGGTATCTCTATTAGCGGTTGTGACTAAGTCTTCATTAAATTCATCAACAAAACCATATTCAGTTGANGTTAGTATTCTTGTTCCAGCACTATTAATTTCTAAACCCCAAACTTGTGAAAAATTTACATCATTTGCTGCAATTGTAGTTACATCNTCGCCACCATTTTTATCAAAACTTCTTACTCCTTTGCCAATGTGAGTTAAGACTGTACAGCCCGTATCAGAAACTTGTAATTTTTGAATTCCAAAATTGTAAGCTGAACCAATATAGACAATATCACTGTCATCAGGTGATACTGCAACCGAACTAACATTCATCAGTTGGCTGGATATATCAGGGTTGTTTGGTCTAGCACAATATCTTTGTCTAGTTTCACTNATTGAANATGCATTCCCTCCTCTTGTAAGCGGATAAGCTTGTAGATTACCATTAGCTANATAAACTAAAGTNCCNTCATTGTTNACTGACATTCTTGAAAAACTCAAAAGTAAATTACTAAAGCCACCTCTAGGAAAAATTTGGGAATTACACATCAATGTAGTCAAATTACACGACGTAAAGGCTCCCTGTCTTCTATTCGGTCCATTACCTAAAGCAAATAGGTAAGGTGTACCTCCTATTGTTTTTATATCGAAAGCTCTTACTGTTCCCATGGTTGGAACGTCCATTGCTAATCTACAATTTCGTCCAGTNTCATCAAAAGCCCAGATCATNTGATATGTTCTTCTAACAGTTGAGTTAAANAATATTAAATTCCTAGATGGAGCATTGCCAATTGCAGCTGTAACAGTTTTGGCATTTCTATTTCTAGAAACATTTGCTCGCATATTTCGGTTTGTGCCAGTTCTACCATTATTAAAAACTACCTGATCACATCTTCCAACATTTCTAATTGCACCATTGGTACCAAAACTTCTATCTCGTACCCCGGCTGCAGTATATCTTACCACACCTTGGCCTCTTGATTGCGTAACAATAATTCTACCTGCGGAGTCATAAACTGCATTAGGAACACTATCTAATCCATCATTACCAATCCATGCCCCCATACTTGCAGAACTATCAACCAAAAATAAAATGTTAGCAGCAACATCTCCTTCACCTGCTCCCGGAGGAACTGGTTTTGAATTGGTGCTTGTTTGAAAATTAAACAAAATTACAAAAACAAAAAATGTTTTTAAAAATCTGAAAATTTTATCCTTGGGCATCTAAAACTTGTTCTCCATACGTAAAGTCTCTTAATTCTTTATTTGTAATTTCTAAAATTTCTTGAATTTGATCTCTTAGGTTATATTTACTGTACACTATTAATAGACTACCAATACTGATGTCATTAATCCCAACTTTATCATTTTTAAGATCTGGATCCAAAGAGCTTATGAAATTATTGGTAAATTCATAGACTTCATTCTTAATTTCTGGATCCCATGATAAAATATTAATTCCAGCTATTTTTGAGTCGTAAACAATCACTTCAAGATCAGCATTTTCAAGCTGTGAGTCTTCACAATAATCCTTTGCTGGAACTGTATATTTTACAGAAGAATTCTTTCCGTAAACCTCTGGTGAATACATATCCAAAAAATCAAAATTTTGACTAGCAACATCAATGGAACTTCCAATGTCAACTTTTAATATTGAACATGCATAGGATTTAGATTGCGAAAATAAAACAAGTAAAATTATGACAATTAATTTTCTCATTAAGAAGATTTTATTAAAATATCTTTTAATATTCAACACTCTTAGTGTCTATTTTAAGCTTAAAGAATTATTTTTTTAATTTAGTATGATAAAATTACAAGGGTTTCGAGAGGGATTAATATATCCGGTCTATCTACTGAACCCATAATGCCACAACCATATATTCTATAAGCTGCCCCTCTTTTTTGAGCATTGAATTGAGTTTTTTTTACACTTGTTCCAGTGCCTGTAAAGGTTTCCATTCCTGCTAACACCGAAAGGTACTCATACCTAAACGTTTTTAATTTCTCTGTCTCTTGGGCAATTTCCTCGGGAGTTCCCAAATTTGTATTAATCCTATCACCCTCGATGATAGGTTGGATTATATCATAAAAATTTTGATCTCTAACGTACTCTACAACTCTAAAGGTAGAACCTGCTCTACTATCGATATTCTTAAAACTTTTAACACATGGGGTAAGGTTTAGATCTTCTCTTGTGCCTTCAACTGGATCAGACTGATTTATGGGCATACTTCTGTTTTCATAACTTCTCATTCCACTAGCGACATTGATTGGACCTATCATTTGATCCATCAAACTTTTTTGGGCTTCAAGTAATGCGGTTTCGGCTACATAAAATGCNTGTTGATATTCATCGCTACTATTATTACCTCGATGATCTGATGATGCNGTAACAACTAGAGCACCACCCATTAAAGACATAGCTAACAACAGAACTAAAGCTAAAACTAAAGCAAATCCTCTTTCTTTATTTTTAATCATTGAAATTCCTGTCCTATGTTTCTGGTATTAATTGTTACAATTACAGAGTCTCTTAAGTACTTATCTAAATTAGAGTCATCGGGTTCATAAATTCTTTGAAGACCATATACTTTTCTTTTAATTGAATTGGTTGAGTCATTTGGATCACGTGCCATATCTTTCTCGTAAAAAGGATTTTTTGACCTAAAAGTAAGCCTCATATCAACAGTTCTTATATCAAATAATCTATCTCTAAGATTCATATTTTCTGGAGAAGGAAAATTTAAAGAATCATCCATTATTATTTTTCCATTTTCATCAAATGGAATAAATTCCATATCTACGATATGATCTCTTACCATTGTCTCATCAAAACACTCTGGACATGTAGTGTCCCAAAATCCAATTGCTAAATCTGCCTCATCGGCAGGCCATCTACAATCATCTATACCTCTTGGTTGATTCCAACTTTCAATTTTTTTAAAAACTGCATATCGAGGATCATCGTCTTGAGTTCCTCTTTGTCTAGCAAAATAAGAAATTTTATAAATCTTAAAAGGTTGAAGTTGATCTTCAGGATTAGTTAAGCTGAAATCCTCATAAACAATTTCAATTCGATCACAGCATAAATCGATACTTCTCGTAGCAGCATGTAATTCAGGGATGGTTCCGTCTACATTTTTTCTTATCACTAGAGGTGCATGGCTTCGATCTTGCTCACCATCTGTAAAACCAGAATTAAAAACAATGTAATTTCTATCAGGTAATGAAAGACCAGTTGCTACACAGGTAGCATTATTTGGATCTAAACGAAATTGTTCTTTTGCGTGNGAGCCAGAGTAATATTTNAATCCAGCCATTCTAATATCCCGCATTATCATTTGAACTAAATCTCTACTTGATGAACTAATTTTTGCTTTATCGCTTACTTGTTTATATGCACCACTTACAACATTATAAGAAGTATACATTGCACCTACCATTATACTTGTAATGATTATGCCAATAAGTATCTCTATAAGTGTAACACCTTTATTATTTAGATTTTCTCTCATGGTTTAAGTCTAAAATCAGATTGAAAATATAAATATTTTCTTTTTCCACCGTTATTTAATGTCATTTGGGCTCTGCCTATGTAAATAACCTCTTCCTTTTGACCAGCTCTATCTATACAGCCAGGTGAACTCTGAAAATTACAAATCTTAAAGATTTCAAAAGCTCTTACTTCTCGCCCACTATTTGAACAATCCATATAATCTCTGTTACTTATCAAAGCATTCCATTTTTCACTTTTATTTGTTGCCGGGTCATTTTCAGAAGTTGAGTTTTGATAAACGTCTCCAGCAGTTCCAGTCTTAACATTCATTTTTGTACCTTGAACACCACACTCTGAGGAAAATTTTTTATCAGCATCAACTGCCATGATATCATTTAAATTTTCACTCCTTGAGGTATCTCTTAATGATAAAGTATCTTCAGCAAATACATTGATAAAAAAATTAGCTTTAGTCCGCTCTGCAGATGTTTTGACTGAATTAATGGAGTACTGGGTAACTTGTAATATAGCCACAAATCCTATTCCAACTACTACCATAGAAATAAGCGCTTCCAACAATGAAAGACCAGAGTTATTTTTTTTCATTTTTTTTTATTACATGTAATACCATGAATTTCTTCCTTTATCCCACCTCTGAGAAGTAATTTCACCAAATCTTGTCCATTTGACTAATCCTACGTATTGACAGGCTCCTTTTTGATCTCCATCTCCAGTAGTCATTGGAATAACTGGATCTGTCGCATTCTCAGGTGGATTGGAGAAATCACAATTCCTATTTTCATCAGTTTTCAACATTAAATATAAAAAACTATCTGGCTGTTCACCTTGACCTAAAGCACCAGCTGAGTCTGCATAATAAAATTTGCCATTTCTAGAAAAACATATTGATGCCTCACCACTGAAATTCGCAACTACATCTGTATTTCTCAATTCGAATATGTTGGCTCGTAATCTTTGATTATCAAAATTATCAGTGTCCCAAAAATTATCTGGTGGGATTATACTACATCTCGAGGAGGGTTCACCTTGGTTCCATGCATCGTTTAAATCATTCATTTTGAAGGCTAGACTGTCCATTGTAATTCCTTTAGTACGAATNGAAATTCCGCTTTCGTTGCTATTAAAAATAACCTGTACATAAGCAAAAGTTCCTCGCTCTGTTGTATTGTAAATATTTTGTAACAACGTTGAAACTTGTGCAGTTGAATTTACGATTGCTCTTTTATTTGACCAGTCTATAAATTTGGGAACTCCAACAGCACTAATTCCTCCAATTATTGCGAGCACCACAATAATCTCAAGTAATGAAAAACCTTTATTGCTCTTTACCCGCGCCTGCATCAATTTTACCTGCTTTTACTAATTCTTCCAAAGATTTAGTCATAGTAATCATACCTTCTTTTACAGCAGTTTGCATGATGCTTGGGATTTGATGAATTTTTGCTTCTCTTATTAAGTTTTGAATTGGTGGAGTACACTTCATCACCTCAAAGGCACCACATCTACCTTGACCGTCTTTAGTTTTAAGAAGTCTTTGAGTTACAACCATTTTTAGGGAAGTTGAAATTTGTGCTCTTATTTGTGCTTGCTGTTCCGGTGGAAAAACGTCAATAATTCTGTTGATGGTGCTAGGTGCTCCACTAGTATGTAAAGTACCAAATACTAAGTGTCCAGTTTCTGCGGCGGTAAGAGCTAATGAAACAGTTTCTAAATCTCTCATCTCACCAACTAATATTACATCAGGATCTTCTCGTAGCGCTGCTTTTAGTGCACTTGCAAAAGTTTGGGTCTGTTTNCCGACTTCTCTGTGTGAAACAATACTTTTCAAATCTTTGTGAATAAACTCAACTGGATCTTCGACAGTAATAATATTTGCAGTTCTTGATTTATTAATCTCATTAACGATTGCTGCAAGTGTAGTTGATTTTCCCGAACCCGTTGGTCCTGTAACCAAAACAAGTCCTTTGTGCATATCAATAATATCATAAAGAACNGGTGGTAAATCAAATTGTTCCATTGAAGGAATTACACTCTCTACTCTTCTTAATACTGCTGCTGGACCATTTATAGTTTTGTAAAAATTAGCTCGAAATCGTAAACCACTTAATGTAACAGATGAATCTAACTCATGTGTGTCTTGAAACCTCTTCATTTCAACCTCATTACAATTTGTAGATAATAAATCTTGAAGATCTTGGGATTTGACCATGACTTCAGGTATCTTATGAATCTCTCCAGTCTGACGATAAGCCAGAGGCCAACCACTTCTTATGTGGAAATCTGATATTTTTTTGTTATTTTTTGCTAGTTCTTCTAATTTTTCAAACATACTGAATTTTATCTATAATTTAAAAAAAAAACAATATTTAGTTATCCAATAGCGACCAAAATAGGTAATTATCTAGTATATAAAGTAATATAAAATCCACACAATTAAAGAATATTCAAAAAAATTTTTCGAAAAGATTAATTGTTGTTCACTAAATTTTGACTTTAAAAATTTACTTAAAAACATAAATCCTAAATGAACAATAACCACCGAAGTTACAATACCAATTAAAGTGTATTGAAAAGAAAAATTTTTATATCCGTAATAAATTGCTACCAAAAAAGTCAACCAAGAAACTTTAGAAATAAATATTTTAAAGATTAAACCAGTTTTTTTGCTAAAAATAGATTGGGTTTTTATTAGAGAATAAGACCAAGTTAAACCAACTAAAAAACTTATATACTTTATAATCATTTATCTTTTTCGTGAAAGACTAAACAAACACCATTATTACAATACCTTTTACCTGTAGGTTGAGGGCCATCATCAAAGATGTGACCATGATGAGCATTACAATTTTTACAATGATACTCTGTTCTAGCATAACCGATTAGGTGATCGGTTTTTGTCTCAAAAACATCTGGTAAAGATTGATAAAAAGATGGCCAACCCGATCCACTTTCATATTTTGCTTTTGACTCAAATAGCTTAATGCCGCAATTGGCACAATGATAACTCCCCTCTCGTTTTTCATTGTTTAATTCACTACTCCCAGCACGTTCTGTGCCATCCTCAAACATTATCAATTTTTGTTCAGCAGTAAGATTAGGATTTTTTTTACTCATTTAAGTAATTTAGCACAGGATTGATGTAAAATAGAATGTAATTCCACAAGTTTTTTGAAATCTTTATTATAGCCACCACCAAGTACGCCACATAAAGGCACACCTTTTGAAAAAAAATTTTGAGTAACCATCTCATCTCTTTTTTTAATACCCTCATCTGAAATTTTTAATTTGCCTAAACGGTCATTGTAATGGATGTCAACTCCAGCAATATAAAAAACAAAATCAAAATTTTCCTCGTTAAATTGATTTAAATAAAAATCAAGTATCTTTATATACTGAGCATCTTCCATATTATCATCAAGCTCAACATCAAGATCACTAATCGATTTTTTGGCTGGATAGTTTGATTTTGAATGCATGCTAAAAGTAAATACATTTTTATTATTTGCAAAAATATCTGCATTGCCATTNCCTTGGTGNACATCTAAATCAACTATCAAAATTCTTCCAGCTAACCCACGATCCAATAAGTATTGAGCTGCAACCGCTACATCATTGAACACACAATAACCAGCACCTCCATCATAATTGGCATGGTGACTGCCACCTGCAGTATTACANGCAACACCATTTTTAATTGCAAGCTTTGTGGCTAAAACTGTTCCACCNGTTGCAACTAAAGATCTTTGAATAACACTATCCACTAATGGAAATCCAATTTTCTTGATCGTATTTTGGTCTAATGTTTTGTTTTTAACATCCTTAATATATTTTTCTGAATGAGCTCTTTTTAATGTTTCTTCAGAACATGCATATGGTTGATAAAATTTTGTAACTATTTTTTTATCAATTAGATATTTTGCAAGTTCTCCAAATTTATTAATTGGGAACTTATGATCATCACCAATTTTTGCAAAATAATCCTCGTGATTGACGACTGATAAATCCATAACTATTCAATTACACGAATTGGATTTCCACTCGCACAAGCTTCAAGAGACTCAATCATTTGACTATAATAAACATTATAATTTTCTGCAGTCACATATCCTAGGTGAGGGGTTAATAAAGCATTAGGTAAAAATCTAAGTTTATTATTCTCTGGTAAAGGTTCTTTTTCATAAACATCAAGTCCTGCGCCTGCAATTACATTTGTAGATAAAGCAATAATTAAATCATCTTCATTAATTATTGGACCTCTTGAGGTATTGATTAAAAAAGCAGTTTTTTTCATTTTATCTAGTTCTTTTAAAGTAATACAATCTTTATATCTTTCACCCCCTTGAACATGAATTGATAAAAAATCAGAATTTTTAATTAAATCTTCTTTGGAACAAGGTAAAACATCTAGCTCTTTACATTTATCTAGATTAAGATTTTCACTCCAAGCCATTACTTCCATACCAAAAGCTTTACCTATCTTTGCAACTTGAGAACCCACTTTCCCAAGTCCAATTAATCCAAGTATTTTCCCTTTGAGTTCAACGCCAACTGTGGTTTGCCAATAACCCTGATACATATTATCTATCTCCTCTTTAATATTTCTAGCTAACCCGAGAATTAAAGCCCAAGTTAATTCTGGAGTTGGATTTAAATTACTATCGGTTCCACTAACAATAATCTTCCTTTTTTTTGCAGCAGCTAGGTCAATTGCTTTATTTCTTAACCCACTGGTAATTATGA
>FUFK010056228.1_pt1 | contig 25589 bp, 39 predicted proteins | sample 1021851 | NCBI WGS metagenome assembly FUFK01 (sample SAMEA51879418, study PRJEB19060) | metagenome | reverse complement strand
TGTTTGACTTTGATACACAAAAAGTGCTAATTCTCCGCCATTATTTTCTATAACCTCATAAAAAAATCTATATTTTTGTTGCACTACTAAAGCAGTAGGTATAGTTATTTCTGTAAAAGCTCCGTTAGTAGATTTTATGTTTGCATAACCGCTACTATTAAAACTTGATTGTGCACCGCTACCTGCACTATTGTTTACATTCCAATCAATTACATCATTTACTCCTTGGTCTGTATTGAATTGAAAAGTAGGNTTAGTAATTAATTCTGTTCCTAAACNTATTTCTTCTTTTATNAGTCCGTNTTTATTGACGCGAGTACCTAAACTTTCTCTTGACAAAGTNAAATCTTGATTGCCGTCATTTGGCAATATTGAGTAAAGCTTAGCTGATTTGTAGCCGCTTGGTATCATAGCAGTATATGGTTTTGTACTCATACTGTTTCTTTATTATTATTATTGTTTTTTTTCTTTTCTAAAAATTTATCTAACAATAATATGTTTTTCTTTTTAGGTTTACTTTTTCTAGTTTTCCGAAGCATTTCAATACAGTTATTAGCAAAGTGATTCATANTACCCAACCTGCAAAATTAGATTCTTTATCNGGGTACATATCTTCATTNGTNTTTNNATTNTANTCNGGATATTTATTTTGATTATAAGTCATATAATCTAAGAATCTNCTTGTATAAAATTGTGCAAATTGTCTATGCTTTTCAGCAAGTGAATCTATTTCTTGTTTTGTTGCATTGACACTNTTCTCACTATTTGGTTTATATACTCCNCCATTNGCTATTGTNTAAGCAGAAAAAGGCAAGTAGTCAACCATAGCATAGTGTATTAACATATCTTTCAAATAATCTTTAACTAATGTTTCATAGTCGCCAGATAAAGACCCTGCTATAATATCAGCTGAAATCTTATCATATAATTTACCACCTAAGAAATTTTGTATATGTATCTCTTGAGCGATTTTTATAAATTGTATAAACTTATCTGTATCGACATTTCCGTCAATTATTGAATTTTGTTTTAAATCTATCGGTGTTATAAATAATGCTGTTGCCATAAGTTATTTTTCAAATCCCATTTTATCCCAATACTCTTTGGTGTATCCTGCATACTCCATATTTTTTGGCGCGATAGAAACTAACCTATCATTCGCCTNAGGTCTNAAACCTCTTTTTATCGCTTGTGTTGTACTAATAGCTTGTCCTAAACTTCTTCCACCTTTACGAGCATATAACTTTCTAGTCCAACGGTGTTGGCAGCGAGGTCCTCCTTTGTAGAGCCATATTGAATAAGGCTTATCAACTTTGTTATCTCCCTCACCTATACTACCACCAAAGCCTGGATTCAATTCAAGGCTATTCATATTTAGTATATTTTCTTTTGTATAAACTTTATTCGCTTGCATCATCAGTCTACAAAACTCTCTNCTTTCACCTTTTACACTTCCGGGTGCTCTTGTGTACATATAACGTACTAAAAACTCTGTTCCTTCNTCACTTTCTTTTGTTGAGGTACCGTCTTGTTCACTACGTCTATAAGGAGTTGCTTTTCCTACTTTAGCTAAGTTTTTTATTTTGTCAAATAGAGTATCTTGTTTAGGCTTGTTTAAGGACACTACAATCGCGTCTAATGTATCTTCTAATTCATAATCTACTTCTGCTTCGTGTACTAAATTATAGTTCTCTAAAATAGATTCTTCATCTTCGCCTATTTCATTAATTTTTAATAATACAGGGTGTTCAGAATTCATTTTTACTCCTGTTTCTTCTTCTTGTGTTTCATCATCTACTAACTCACTATCTATTTCTGTAAACTCTAAAGGTTGTAATGTTTTGAAATATAGGTTTAATGATATATTATTGTATGATAAAATTGTATCAAAAGCGTCTAATAACATTTCTTGGAAAGGTCTTATAACAGTATTATCCATTAATGTAGAAGCAGTTTTTAATTCATCAGCGTTATTACCTAAACCACTTTGGTCTTTAATACCAAGTAACATAGGAGATACAATTCTGTGTGATACCATTATTTTACGCATACTTTCGTCACTAAGGAATTGGTATTGGTTATGAGCATCACTTAACTGTACCGCTTCAATATTACTTTGGGTATCGCTACCCTCATTGAAACTTAAAATAAACCTACCTGCATTAGAGCTACCACTATACTTTTCATATATTTTTCTTTCTATTAATTCTCTTTCTTCTTCGTTTGGTATTCCATTATTAAAGTTAATTAACATACTCGGCGCCAAACCATTCATTATGTTGTTTATATGATAGTTAGCTATTTCTTCTTCTAACTCTGCATATTGTAGTCCACCTTGGTAATCTACAGGACTAAAATAATAATGACCTGCAACATAAGGTTTTACATATAATATTTCTATCGCTTCACTACTTGTACCAAAAGCAGGTATTCTTTCTGGTTTTTCATTCTTTTTTATTTTCGCCCAATCGTGATGATAGTAAAATGCTTTTACCTCTCCGTCTTCATCACATTTTTCCATTGCTAATGTTTCAACAGGCATATGTTCTACCTGTGCAATCTTTGTTCTATCTTTAGAGTATATTATTTGTATAGCACATTGACCCATAAGTTTTAAGTCATACACTAACTTTCTAACACATTCTTTTCTTAATAGTACAACTGCTTGTGCATACTCATTAGGAAATCTGTTAGCATCTGTAGCATCTAAACCTTTACCATAAATCATTTGGCTCATACCATTTATGATAGCATTGTTAGTAGGACTTCCTTTGTACCTATCTAGTAAGAATTGAAAATACTCATTGTGATAACCATAAGTAACCCATTCTTTATCTTTTTGTACTTTTATATCTGGCGATACATAGTTACTTAAATTGACAATATTAATCTTTCCGTTTTGCGTTTTCTTTTTCATATTACAATATAACTATTTTTTCCACTATCTTTTTCAACATAAGTGTTTGGATTGTTTATAGAATACATAAAGTTATTTTTTTGGTCTACTAATTGTGTTGAGCAAAATATACTATCTTTATAAACTATATGCAAACCTTCTTCTATTATTACTTTATAAAAGTTTTGGTCAGTAAGTGTTGTACTCTCAGAAACAGTAGCAGTACATTTTACATAGTCTCCGCTTTCAGTAAACTCAGCAGTAATCAACTCTGTATTTAACGTAATAGTATTAATTATTTGTAGGTCAAAGTTTTCTATATTGATTCTTTGACTAGGTATAAAATAAAAATTGAATGTAGAACTAAGTGGGCTAATTATTATCATACTAATATAACGATAAATTAATAAGTTTTTGCAAAAGATATAAAAAAAAGGCAACCAAAAAGGTTACCTCTTTCTAACAAATGAAAACTAATTTACTAAATATCTGAAATTTCTGTTGAAGAAACCGTTACTCCTGCATCCCCTAGTGGAGTCGCGTAGCTCCAAAGTTAATGAAGTTTGCAGGCTTCTTTTCCATACCTTGAAAAGTCAAAGTATATCCATTCATATCACCCATTGCTGCACCAGTCACAACTGTTCCACCATTTACATCCGCACCAAATTCTTTTCCGACTAACATAAAGTTACCATTGTTATCCTCTACTATAATGTGAGGTCTTGCTACTGCTAATAAGGCTAATTCTTGATTAGACTCNGGCGATAGCTTTTTAAATGTTAAGTTTACTATTTGGTCGTAAAAAGTAGTACCATTTTCTCTACTTGATGTAACAGTTTGTTCTAATGAACTATTGCCTTTTACTGTATATTTATACGCTGTTGGCGAACCTGCAAACGAAGCAATTTCATCACTATTTGTAGCATCAGGAGTAATAGTCCCCAAGGTATTAAAATCAATGAAGTAAACTGCTTGTATGCCACCTACTGCGTCTTTACAGGGCTCTTTTCTACCTTTATTTAAAGTACATACACTCATATTATTTTTTGTTTTAAAAAAAAAGGTAGGCAAGACTATTCCAACCTACCCTTTTCAAATTATTAAATTATATTACAACGATTGTAACACTAAGTCTCCTGCAATTCCTGTTTGNACTCCTGCAGTNTAACGCATTACAATTCTAACATTTTGACTTCCGTCAATATCAGACATATCTATAAGTTTAACCTCATTGTAGTCAGCTAGTAAACCTGTTCCGAAGAATAAGTTAGAAGCCTGTCCTGCAATAATGTGGTTATTACTCATACCCGGACATTGTTGAATTTTGATGCCCTCAAATGATAATGCATTTCCGTTGTTATACCATTGTGTACCTTGTGCGTTTGTACCTGCAGCACCTAAACCACTTGCACCAAATCCGCCTAAAGCTCTAATGTAAACTTGCATAACATTAGTTGGAACATAAATAGTTGTATCTTCTTTTCCATAAACTGCACCCGGCAATGCATCTACAACATTTCCTAATAAATCGAAAATATTTGTTGAAGTATATGCTGACTGAGTAGCTCCACTTGCATCAGTTACTGCAGCATCATTTACTGCAGAATCATCAGTTAATAGTTTTTCAAAACCNTCAAANTNACCTGNACCTGAAACACCTTGCCAAATTGACTTTTCAGTTGCNTCAGCAACAGAAGCCGCAACGTGTCCTANAATAAAGTCGCTAAACTTTGGAGGTAAATTGTGATANGCAGAGAATCCCATATCGGCTGCTTCCCAATCTCTTACGAAATCTTTTTTACAAAGCTCTAAATTAACTTGTAGTTCTTTAGGCTCTAATACTCTTTCTTCTAAATCAAAAGCGTCAGCAGTNGCACTGAAATCACANNCTGCGTTTCCAATGAATGATGTTACATCTTTTAATTTCTTAATAACTTCTTTGTACTTAACATTTGGCTTAATAGTAATAGAACCGTCAGCTAATGTTTTTCCAGATAGTAACGCCGCCGCAATGTATTCCCCTGCAAATTCTCCTGCATAAGTAGAAGTAATATCTTGCATAGAAGCGGTACCGGAATAAAGGTTTACTTTCTTTGTACTCATCTTTTTTTATTTTTTATTGTTAAATTTTTCAAAAATTATATCTAATGTATTCTTTGGTCTTTTTGTGGCGAACCTTACCATTCTTTTTGTTTCAGCAGTACCTTCAGGGTTATGTTTGAAAGGTTGTGATGCTGGCTTTGACAATTCTTTTTTCAAGTCGTTAGATTCGGACATTTCTTCTTTATCATCATATCCCATTTCTTTCTCCTCGTCTTCTTTTTTCTCGTGCCAACCTGCTTTCACTTCTTCAATCATAGCTTTGATTTCATCAACTGCAGATTCAAGTTCTTCTTTTGTAACGTAGTTTGCTTCAACTTTTTCTTCTTCTTCTTCTTTCTTTTCTTCTTCCTCAACTTCGTGTTCTCCTAAAGANGCNATAANACCTTCTTCTTCTACAATCAAAGTTTTGTTGTCTTCCAATTCNTAAGCACCAACAGGTAAAGCAACTTTCTCATCTTCGGTAACAATAAAAACTGGCTCGCCCTTTTCAAACTTATCAGCTTCTAAAAGAGTTCCGTTTTCCATTTTCAATTGCTCCATTTTTACTTCAAGACCAAGAACTGCCTTGACCTTGTTTAATGTATTTGTAGCATTGTTCATAATTATGTTTTTAGTATATAACGATTAATATTTATTGTTTTGCGTTTAAGCAGTTATTAGATNGAGCCNATACCTTGTGCTTGTANACTTCCGTCACAACAATCTCTATGATAAGTATTNTCTTCACAAAGGCAACCTCTTTTTCTACCTCTCGGTGTTGACCTGCCTGGTGTTTTAAATCCTATTTTTCTTATTAATTTTCTTATCATTTTATTGGCACACAGTTTGGTACTATTCTTCCGTCTAATTCTTTTGTTCCGACCATTTCGTANCCNTCCCAACAAGGGTTATCNTCATCNTCTAAATCAATAGCGTGATATTCACAAGGCATATACCAAGTCTTATCATCTATGTCGTGAGTATGAAAACCTTTGCAACCTAAATCTTTAGCAACTTGTTCTGCTATCTCTTGTGTAGGGTACGCTAGTCTATTATTGATTATAGCATAGTCTTCGCTTACTACTATATAATCATCTTCAAGTTTTTCTTTATCAATTTGTTTTAGTTTNCTTATTGCCCAATTTACACCTGCGGCACCACCCCAAGCATCATACATAATTCCACCGCAACCCTCNGNGTAAGGCACATCTTTATTCTTTTCGTGTCTTTTGAAAGAAGCCATACGTGCAATAGTCGAGCGACTAATTTTTTCTTTTTTAGATAATTGATTAGCTCTCGTCCAACCTACACTTGTGCCACAACTACTNCCATTCTCTTTTTTGTATTTTAAGGCTCTTTTAGCGTTGTTTACTGCTGCTTGTGGATAGTCATTATATGTTTTTAATTTAACACCTCTTAAAACCGCTGTAAGTTCTTCTAACATATCATTAGATAAATCTTCTTCNGTTGGAAAATCATTAATACCTTCTTTTGGTCTTTCCATTTTATCTGCAAAATATCCCTCAATACTAAAACCTTTTACCTTACCTGTTTTAACATAGTTATTCCATATCTCATCATTATCAACTTTTACAGAACCCATCCAAGTACCTAATGGTACGTCCATTCCGTACATATTTGATTTATCATTCTCTTTATCTTCTACAATCCAACTTTCTACTAATGTTAAACCACTTAATTTACTTTCGTGTTCTAATGTTGAATTACCTTGATGTCCTTGTTTGAGATATAGTTGTGAAGCCTTTCTTACTGTGTTTCTATTAAAGTATATATAATATTGTTCCTTTTCATTTTGCCTATATATTGGTTTATTCGGAATAAGTATAGGACCTATCAATATTTTTCTTTCTTTATCTTGTTCTGCGAATTTAAAGTCTTGTGATTTCAACGCTACGAAATCTTCTTCTATCGCTGGGTGTTCAACAACACTTATAGCTTCAACAAAATTGTCTTGGCTTTCATCTAAAATTAATTCTACTATTTTCATACTATTATAACGATTAAATTATTTTTTTTTGCATTTATATTGAAGCACCTTCAATAATACCATTTTCTAAACTCTGAGCAGTTGTTACATCTTGTGCAACTACATAAGCTTGTACAGGCTCACTCATTTGACCTGCAACNGAATCAGCTAACTGACTTGTNTCNGAAGTACCAACAATATTAAAACTTGGTGCTCTTGTTACCGTTGCNGGTACAGGTGGCGCACCACCACCACTTGCTCGTGGTACTTTAGTTGAGTTTATTTCTTTAACATTTTTAAGACCTGCCGCTATCTCTACTGCCATTGCTAACGCCGCTCTTGCAGGTGCGTCAGGAGTTGGTATAGCTAATTGACTTGTACGTGCTTGTTGTGCCGCTAAGTATGTTTGTATTAGTGCCGCTGCACTACTTGCCAATTTACCTGCTTGTGTTTCTTTACCAACTAAGTCACCAACTTTGTTTAAAGATGTTGCAAAACTCATAGCCGACATAGCCTTTGCCTGAGCTTCTTTTTGTGCTATAGTTTCTCTTGCTTCAGCAAATTGTTTTTCTAACGCAGTCCTTTGCTCTTCGTTTAGAGTTTCATCTGCTAACAATAACGCTTCTCTTTCGTTTATTGTGTTTCTTGCTTCTTCAAAATTAAGTTGGTCGAATTCTTTATCTAATTCTAACTGTTCTATAATTTTTTCTTGTTTTTCTAATAACTCTTCTGCTTCCTCTTTCTTTCTTTTTTCTTCTCGTTCTTTATCTTGTTGAGCGAACTCATCTTTCTTAGCTTGTAATCTCTCAGCGAGTGAAGTTTCTAATTCTTCTGTTCTTAAACCTGCCGCTTCGGCTTCTTTAAGTAATTCTTCATTTGCCTTTTTTATATCCTCAAGTTCTTTTTTTCTAGCCTCTTCTTCTTTATTTGCAGTTGCTTCTCTAATCCTTTCTTTTAGTTCTGCTAATTTTTTTGCCGCTTCTTCTTCTTCTTTTGCTAAGTCATCATTCTTTTTCTTTCGGTCTTTTTTCTCTTGTAAATCNTAACCTGCTCGTTTATTTTGGATAGCTAATAACTTTTTCTCTGTTTCTTTTATTTCATCGTCTAACTCATCATCTTCACCGCTAAAAGCAAAGCTACCTACTTCTTTTGTGAAGTCATTTATTTTTTTAGTTAGTCCTAAGTTCTTACCTAACTTCGCACCAATTGCATCTATTGTTTTAGTTAATGTTGTTATGGGTATTAATAAGAAATCTAATATACCTGTAAGTATTTTTGAGTTACGTTTAGCAGTTTGTATTTGTGCGTCTCTTATTGATTTTTGTGCTTCTAATTGTGCAGTAAGATTAGCAATAACTTCATCTGTTTGCTTTTTCTTCATTTCAAGTATTTCCTTTTCGGACTTTCCTTGTGCTCTTAAAATATTTTCGCTACTCTCTAACGTATCTAAAGCATCTTGTGATTCTTCGGCTTGTGCTTTAGCATTTTCTGCCGCTTTTTTACTTTCAGCAGAAACACCTGACATCAAACCTTTTAACTTATCAAAATTNGCGATAAGAACTCCTACAAGAACAACTAAGGCACCAATACCTGTTGCTATAAGAGCTTTTTTTGTTGCGCTTAAACCAAGGTTAAACGCTTTGATACCTTTTAAACTTGATAAGAAACCTTTTTTTAGTTTGACTATTTTTGTAGCGAAACCACCTGTGAGTTTATCAATACCTCTTATGATATTTGTTTGGTCTTTTTGACCCTCTCTAAATTCTCTAACAGAAGCATTTGCTGCTCTTTGTTCTACTGCTAATTTTTTAAGACCTAACCTTTGGTCGTCAAGAGCGTCTTTTCTTTCTTTGAGAGCCTTTTTTAGTGCCGCTTCTTGTGATAAGTTTACTTTACCTGACTTATTATAATCATCTAAAGCCTTTTTGGCTTTCATATATTCTTCCTCTAACATTACGAGTATCTCTCTCTGCTCGTCTATTGTAGAGTTTATGTCTTTTAATGTTGTTAGAGCATCTTTGCCNTTGACCTTTATGTCTACTACCTTTTCTACCATTTGAATTTACTTTTTATTTCTTTTATTGCTTCTTTTAAAGTCATAGGTAACTTGTATTTACCTTGTGCTATTCTTATATTCTCTGTTTCTCCGTTAGAATATTTTAATGTATCTAAAATTAANTTTATCATTCTTCTGTTGTTACTTCAAGGTTTAAATCAGTTGAAAANGCAGTATCTGTTGTGCCTTTATNTGTTNNTANAGAATATACCGCTCTTAATGTTACTATATAATATGTTCCNGATTCTAAACCGCTTATAGTAAAAGAATTNGTATCTGTTTGTTTTCTTCGGNTTTGTNNATCTCCGTCTAATAAAATATCATAATCAGAAAAATTATTNGGAACAGAAGNNAATTTATCATAAGTAACAGTTATTGTTGTTTTNGTTTTTGTTNCNNTTGCACNNGGCACTCTTTCAAAAATTGAACTTGCTTTATTTACAACACTTGAAATAAACTCATTTTTGTTATATAATTCTAGTTGTGATTTGTTTGTTAGTAGATTAGTTTTAATACTATTGATTCTATAAGATATGTTGTTTACAATAAACTTATCATTCAAATTATACTTTAATAAAATACTTTGTGGTAAGTAAGCATTTACTTTTAACATTCTACCTTGCCTATTAAACATTGCTTCTACAAAATTTGAATACCCTGAACTATATAAGTTTGAATCTGTACTTACTGTTCCACCTGTATATTCATCAGCTTCAACTCCAAAGTTCATTTGTAATTTACCTGTATAACCTGTTGCATAGAAATTATCTACACTTCTATTACTAGGTCTCATATAATGTGTTGGCGTTTGTAGTGTACTAGTATCATCTTCTATTTTAAATGTATTATCTGTATTGGCTTGTCTAATAGGAAAAAATATTAATGGCTCGCCTATTGTTGGTTCAAACTTTTTATCTAACATTGCACCTTGTCCTATATCAGATTGAACTTCTGTTGTTTCATCATTTAATCTTTCATACATCATTTTTTCAAAAGGCAACACAANATTATAAGGTGTTCCGTCATAAGGTATATCTTGAATACCAACAGGAAAACTTTCTTCAGCGAAAGGTATTCCGTTAATCTCATCTGCAAACTGAACTAAGAAACTTTTTTTACTTTTAAACTTAAACTCCATTTTATTAAAAGGTGCTATTCTTTCAATAGAAGAACTTTCAATATCTATATACCTTGTAATATCATAAGCATTTCCGTCGTCTAAATACACACTAGCAAGTTGTATATTAATTTTTCCGTCTGCTTCTTTTTGTGCAACAAGATTAAACATTTTNAAAATACCACTTAGAAAATCAATAACTTTCATTTTAGGCACTTGCCTTGCTACTACAAACTCATTATCAACAGTAGAACTTGTAGGAGTGAATACTGCTAACCAAACTATCTCGGTTTGTTCCCAAGGGTGGTCTGCTTCTAATTTTTCAATCTCAACTTGTTGTGTTAGAGATATTGTATTGTTAGCTTCTATATCTATAGCTAAAGCTAATTCATAACCAACTGTATATGCTCTTGCAGCATCAAAAACAAATGTTGTAGTTGTTGTCCCTGTTTGAGAATATGATTCTTCGACAAATGTTACAGGTGCAGTTTTGTGTCTAATTCTTACAGTATAATTTTCTGTTGTTCCTGTTGTAACTTTAACATTTACGGTATACTCTACTACCTCAGCACTAAACGGAATTGACATAGGTCTTGGGTCATAGTTTATAGGCGAACTCTGTGAGGGTTGAAAAACATATCCGGGTGAATCGTCTGGAAGATGTAAGAAATTAGTAAGTATAAAATTTGAACCTTGTTCTGTNGCGTTAGATACATAGCCTTGTTGTCTGTGCATCCACATATAAGTNCTTTGAAACAATAATGAATTTATCCAACCTGTAAATTGTAAGTTAGGAAAAGTTCTTGTTATAGCATTAAATATTTGTTTACAACTTATAGCAGGTTTNAANTCNGTCCATATTAAGTTNTCGCCTGTTGTTCCGTCATTATTNAGTTGTTTATAGTTNCCATTATTNAANCGCATATTTTTTGAATGTGCTATATTAGGNACTATAATACTTGTATAACTCCCTGTTAGTCTATTTATAATCTCANTTGAATCATANTTGAAATCTAAATTACCATAGTCTAAGTTTTCTAAAAGAGCGTTGCCTAANACNTCTTTNAGTTCAACAGTATCTCCNTANAATATAATCTTATATGAATGTGCTTTATTTTGTTTTANTGAAACACTTTGAAATTGTATCTTACCGCTTTTATAACTTATACCATTTAACTTAATTAAAGCGTCTTGTCTAAACCTAACATCAAAACTATTTTGAACTCTTTGGTTTTCATAGTGCCTAAATAACCTACTATTATTCTTACTAACAGGAATTGTAAATTGTTGAGAGAAAGCAGTATATATTTTACTAATATCTCTTAGATTCATTAATGTATCAGTTATTGTAACGCTTTCATCTTTGAACAAATCAACTCTTTGAAAATCACTTATAACTAAGTATGGGTCATTTTGTCCAGAACTAAAAATACTATCGGATAATGTAATGATTGTATCGCTATCNACTGCAGTTATTTTTGCACTTGCATTTGTATCAACATTAAAAACAATCTGNCCTACCGTAACTGTTTTAGTGAAATCGCCTTGTGCGTCAACTAATTGATTTGCATTATTATACCCAGACTGATATCCTGTTCTGCGTTGATAACCTCGTACATATAATTCTATTATCTGCATTATCTAACGTTATTTATTCTTTCATTNGCAAACTCTATCTCCATAGCATATTCAATNAACTTATCATTTAAGTGTGTTTTATAATTTATGTTAGAAGTTTTTATTGTTATGGGTAATGTTTTGCCTTCGTATTCTATCCAACATTCTTGGCTTAATAATAGTTCTGAAAATACATCGTTATTGTCTTCAGGGTAATATCCACTATTAATAGTAAGACTTCTTTGTCCGTTTTTTGTTAGTAATGTTTTTTGATGTCTTGATATATCATAAGTTGCATTTGTTACAATGTTTCTTTTAAATGATTCTTCTTTAACATTTAATTTTTCTTTGCTTGTTTTGAAGAAATATAAATCTTGTAAAGCACCAAACTTATTTACAAAAGTTAGCTTCAAAGGTGTATATTTACATTCATTAATATTTTTAACTTCTACTTTTATTTGTTCGTCTATTGTATCTACATAAATAGTATCAAAACCAAATATTGAAAAAGTATCTTCAAATTGTGATAGGCATACATTATTCTCAAAAGTTCCTCCGTCTTGTGTAACTCTTTCTTCGTAATTGTCAACGCTGTTAGTTAAGTTAGAAACATATTCTATCATATTGGTACTTTCAGAACTGCCTGTTATAATTTTTGAANATACNTCTTGATTGTTTTCNACAAANGTTACACTAACTGCTAATGAGGTATCAACAGGTATAGTTATNANAGAATCATCAGGNTTTAAAATACACCTATTAGACATAAGTAAACCGCTTTCATTTGANGGGTTAGCACCATCTTCAAAATAACCATATCCGTCAAAGGCTCTACATTGTGTATAGTTAGCGTCAGTTGTGCCGTTAGGTGTGAACAAAGTTGCTTTGTAATCAACCCAAACATTGTTACAAGAATAAACTCCGTTTGTGAAATTTGTTTCTATAAAATCTTTTACTATTTCCGCTATATCAAAAGTAACTGTTTCTTCAATAGCAAATGAACGCAAATCATAGTAACCATTTAAAGCACCTTGTTGTGTTCTGTCGTCTGTTTGTGTGCCTTTGTATATATATACTTCTAACTGTACTTCAGTTAAGTTTGTTTGGTTATATGTTATATAGTAAGGACTTCTTACATTTATTTTACTCATTACTTATCTTTATTTCGGTTTTCAAAATCTTGTGCTATCTCTACTGCTAAGGCACCTGCATATCTCGCCATAGACGTGTTTACAGCGTTTGTCAAAAACATTGTAGGTCTAATACCTTGTGCAAAAATAAACTTGCTTAAAACAAACCCTATGGCTTTATAACCACCTCTAACAAATCTTCCTTTGTCGTCTCTTAGTCTAAAATTATTTTTCTTTGCCCAACTGCTTATACTTGCTGCAGGTGGATATTTATTTGAATAAGAAAACGGACTGTTAGGTGCTTTTTGTATACCTTGTATTGGTTTGCTTCTAACACTTTTACTGTTTGGTTTACCTCTATTCTTAGTCCACTCTGTTATAATATTTGGGTCAGCACCTTTAACTCCTTGGTCTATAAAATTAGCATAGTCCTCAGCATATATCTCTAATTTAAAACCATTTTCATCTTTGTCAACTTTGTAATTAAAAGACTTATATAACTTACCGTCTTTCTTTCCACTTCGCAAAAGATTATTTTTAGATTCAGAAATAATGAATCTTGCCCACCTATCTAATAAACTTGTTAACTGCCCGTATTGCATCTATCAATATTATTTCTAACAGTTAATGTGAAGTCAAAAGACCAACCTGCAAGTTGATTTTCAAACCTATCTGAAAAAGGTTGACAAGAAACAGAAGACCTTTCTACAAAATAGTTGCCGTCATATAAACTCCCATTAGCAAAATCATCTGTTAATCTATTACCTATATTTAACATAGTATTTAAAACATACGCTTCATTGTCATCAGCGAAAATGCTTTCTTCTACATCAGATGTAACCTTTTGTATGTCATTAGATACAACGTCCATTAATAATATTTGAACTTGATAGTTTATAACTTGATTATTGAATGTAGCATTTGTTATTACTATATGACCTAACGGAAACAAAGTAATCTTATCTAAATCAACATCTCCTATATCTCCTACTGTAACTGTGTTTATATTCTTATCATCTAACAAAGCATCTCTCAGCTTTTTAAGTATTGAAGTATATTGACTAGCACCTAAAAATTTATCTATTGCCATTTTTGAATTTTTGTTTTATTAATTTACCTTCCGTTTCTAATTTATCTTTTTTGAACGCTAACATTGTTAAAGCGAAGTTCATATTTAATTTTGTTACATTTTCAAATTTTGTAACGTCGCCTGAACATAAGGCATATACACTTGAGTACCAACCCCATTTTGCTGCAAAATTGCTTTCTGCTTGTCCGTCAATTCCGCTTCCCCCAAAGAGTTCATCATAACGTTCGACAAGTCTATCCCTAAATTGTAAAAAAAAACATTGGAAGAAACAACTGCATCCATAGGCATATCTAACATTGCTTCGTGATATAAGTCGCCTTGGTATTCTTCTATGATATATTTTTTTCTTCGCTTTAAAGTTATTGGTCTATATAGTACCGCCATTGCTTTATGTAGGTTAGGTATGTCGTGTAGGTAAGTATCTAAGTCAATATATTCTCCAAAAGTCATTTCTTCTAAGTTGTTTATAAAACCAAATTCTGTGTCTCCCATTTTGAATGTTAAAACTAATTCTGGCTTTTGGCTTAGTACATCATTTATTTGCTTTACAATACTTTCATACTCGCTGAGAGGTAATGATGTCGCAACTTTATAATTTATGTTACAAAATATTTCTAACATTTTAATAGTTACGAAGTGAGCAGAACTTTCGTCACCTCGGTTAGCTTCTACTATCTTATCAAACTTTTTATATTGTCTTAAAGTTATATCAGCAAGGCTTGTAGGTATTTGTATTTTAACTCTCATAGTAGTATAACGCTTTTTGTTAATTAATTTTTGAAACTAAGTTACAAAAAAAAACCCCTACATTTCTGTAAGGGTATTTTAAGGTAAATAATTTAAGAACTCACTTCTTATAGGACTTATCAGCCTGAGTAGAATGCACGTCATTTACCGGTGTGTACCCTGTCTTATATCTACTACTTCGCTTCTGCCTAAATAATTCTTTCATTATCTCAATCGGACTGCCTTTCAAAATTTTCTATGGTATTTTGCTTTTAGCTCAACATCTNTAATTTATCTATTGACATTCACTACTCAAATTATAATTACTTACCAATATTTCAATGAACTTAATATTATATCTTTTAATATTATACTCAAATATAATTAAAAATATTTAATAAACCAAGAAAAATCAAAGAAATGTTTACTTTTTTTTCTTTTTTTCGTAAACTATATAATTATTTATCTTTAAAATTTCTATAGCTGCTTCTATTTTTTTCATTTCTTCTCTACAAGAATGAAATATTGAATTCTCTATAACATTGTGTTCGTGTTTCATAACTGTTTATTTAACTATAAATTTTGCAAGTTGTTTGTATTTTTTTTGGGTATCTTGTTTTTCATACATTACTTCATCAAATATGATAGGAACTATATCTGGTATATCTCTCATTAGATTATAACAGTTCCAAGTTAGTATAGTTCCGTCTTCTAACTCCATATTCAATTCGCCATTCTTTCCACCCCATATAGATACTGTATTGTCTATATATATATGTTTATCCATTATTGTATATTATAGATTATACTTTTTATTTCGTGTATCTTATTTTCTCTTTCTTTAATTATTTCTTTTGGAGACCGCATTAATACTGCGTGAGCTAACTGCATTTCTGCTACTCTTAAATCTCTATTCAAATCATCTAATTGTGTTTTCATTTGTTTATGTATTTATTAATATAACGATAATTTATAAAAAATTTTTAATTAGTCCTAAAAATANAGTAANTTTCTNNGTCNATNTNATACTCATATTCATTGCCGTCATAGNNNGNAAANTGATGTCCNTANCCGTCAGCATCATAAACATTNTNAGCAGTTTNTTGCCAATCAACNGCTAANNAATTAGGNAANTCACCTCGACCTATATAACAATCCATTACTAACTCTTGTATACTATCAACATATATATCCCATATGTAATTAGAATGAATAAATCTAAACCATTGTCCGTCTATCTCTACTTCAAAATCATCATAATCAGTATCTATCTTTTCTAGTATATCTCTTACCTCATCTCTGTTTATTGCTAAGTCTAATTCATATTTAATACAATTCAATACATCTCTTGTTCTACTATTTTTCATATTAAAAATCTTTTTCTGGGTATAAACCATAATTAAACCACACTTTACTCTGTTCTAATTTATTTATCTTCTCTTTCAAAGTACCTTTTAGCTTACCACANAATGGAATACATTCTGTTATAACTTTCATACCTTTTTTGAGTTTCTTATTCTTGCGAATAAAATCTTCGGAAAGNNTTTCTTCTCTCCTACCCATATAACCCATAGTCTTTCTATCNGGNTTATCCATTTTTATACTTCCATAGTATTTTCTATTGTAGTAAATATCTTTATGGAAACCATAAACTTCGTAATTATCACTATAATTTTTCATATCTATTATTTATTTACATAAATATAATTAAAATATTTTAATAAAACAAATTATCTGATATAATATTTACCGTATTGTGGTCTTCCTAATTTATTTACAATGCTATATCTAAGTGCGTCTAATGTGTGATTGAAAGCGTCTATTGGCTTGTTAGTTAATTGTCCGTTCTTATCTTCTATATATTTATAGTTCCTAAGTTCTTTAATCATATTAATACTATTCTCTGTAACATATAATTTATATCTCCTTATCATATCTATACTTATATTTATAGCACCTTTATATGTTCGCTTTGTATTGAAACCCATTCTATGTATTTCTTCTATACTCTTTGGCTCTGCACTATCACACCATATTTCATCTCTCCTATCTAAACCTAAGCGTTGNAACTCTTTNCCTATATCTTGATTTGTCATTCCTGTTCTATATAATATTTCATTAGCATACATATTATCNCCCTCNATATATGTTTCAACNAAAGCAGANGGGTCGTTGCTAAAACCAAAATCAAGGCCTCTACCGATTAGTTTTGCGTTGGGTGGTATATTGGGTATAGTTTGAAAAGAAAATACAAGAGAGCGGCTCTTACCGCGTTCTCCTAAGCCATATACTCTCCAATAGTTGTCGTCAATATCTTTTAACCTTTCTATTTCTTCAATTAAGGTTTGTTCTAAAAACGGATTGTCTTTGTATGTAGTTTGAAAAAAAGCTACGTCTTGTCGTGTTAATACTTTATCATATATCCAATGGAATTCATCAGAGGGGTTATAGTCTATTACTATTTGTTCTGTTGTTCTAAATATTAATTGTTGCCAATCTTCAAAGTTNAATTCGTTTGCTTCATTAATAAATAACAAATCTCTTTTTCTTCCTCGTATCTTAGTTGGTTGGTCTAATGAAATAAACTCCAACATATTACCATTTAGATAGTATTCGTGAGTACTCTTTGAATGTAGTTCTTCATAATATAAACCACCCTTTTTTAATATATCAAAAAAATCTCTCATCACAGTACCTCTGACTGACGGAAAGGTTTTTCTAACTATTGTAATTGTTTTTGAAGTATGTTTAGTGCAGTAGTGATATATTATCCAAAGCAGTATGTTATATGTTTTGCCGCTTCTCGTTCCACCCTGTTCAACAATTATTTTTTTATTGTTGTTTAATAAGTGTTCATAGACAACATTACTCTGTATCTTCTGGTTCGGCATTTTTAACTATTTCTATGTCAAATAATTTAGTACCCTCAAACCCTGTATGTTCAAGTCTTTCGACATAACCTCTTTTCTTGCCTTTTGTTTTTAAATAAAAAATAGTAGCACTTGTACTGCCTTCTAATATTTGTTTATGTAATTGACTTTCAGCCATATCTAAAGCAATGTTCTGTATATCATCAACTTGCTTCTTAAAGTGTTCATCATCTTTACACCATTGATAGAATTGTGTCCTACCTATCTGAGCATTCTTACAAGCAGTCGTTACAACACCAAAAGATTTTTCTAACGCTACAAGAACTGCTTTTTTATTGTGTTCGGTTTGTTCGTTCACTTCTTAATACTATTTAAAAATTCGGCTCTAACTATTGGGTCTGTTTTAAACTTACCTAATAGCTTAGTTGTTGTTGTATTTGTGTCGTGTTTTTTTACACCTCTCATTTCCATACACATATGTTTCGCAGTTAATTGTACTGCTACTCCAATTGGCTCTAATTCATTCCATAAGAACTCGGCAACTTGTGTAGTTATTCTTTCTTGGTTTTGTAATCGCCTTGCAAACGTTTCTAATGTTCTTGCTAATTTACTTAACCCTACTATTCTTTTGTNTGGCAAGTATGCTATTGTNCCTGTTCCAAAGAATGGTGCTATGTGATGTTCGCATAAACTNTGAAAAGGTATTCCTGTTTGTACTATCATTTCGTCATANCCCTCGCCNTCAAAACTTGTACAATTCCATTCTGGTGGATTTAAAAACTCTTTAAAGAACTTTACATATCTTTTAGGTGTGTCTAAAAGTCCTTCTCTGTTTACATCTTCTCCGAAGTATTGTAATAATCTTCTAACATTATCTTCTACAGATTCATTAGTATCATCAGCTTTCTGTTCCCAAGGAAATACTAACCAATCAGTATATTGATATTCTTTTTGTTTATCAATTAACGCTTCAAAAGGTTTATTGTATTTAGCATACTGTTCTTTTGTCTTGCCACTATCAACAAGGTCGTCTATAATTACATCTGCTTCTTCAATATTATTTGTTGGGTTGCCTGTTAGTCCTGCAACTATAACTCCACCTCTTGGTACTCCGTAATATTTTGTTGTTTTTTTATATTTACTTTTGATTATATCTACTCTTGTAAATATTTCGTCCCAATGTATAAACTGCATATTTTATAAAAATTATTAGTAAAGTTAGTGTAAATAAATTTAAGTGCGATTCACCGCACATACCTGTTAGGTGTTTAATGGTTTCAATCATATTGTTTTTGTAAGTATATTTTCAATTTGTCTATCAAATCTAATACTTCGTCTGGCTCCATTGTTATAGCACAACAAATGTTTATGTTTTCTTCTATTTGCTCTACTATTTCTAATGCTTGTTGTTTTGTCATACCTTGCGCTTATCTTCAAACGCTATTATATGTGGTCGCCAAGTCATTCTATATCCATTGTCTCTTACCCATTCAAATAAAAGTGGATAGGACTTATATAATGATTCTCTTGAATCGCCTGCAGGCATAAACCATACTTTGTCTTTTGGTATGTTTAAGTTACTTATAAAATATAATATCTCTGTTAATGCTTTTTGGTCTTTGCCGTTCCATACAGGTTTGATATGATAGTCAGAATGATATTCAATACTTTGTTCTATCGCTTCATAGTTTAATCTAAACTTATTGTGTTGCTTTATCATTCTTTCGTCTGTAACTTTGCCTTGTGGTGTTTCTACTCCTAATACTGGAACGCTATTACTAAACTTAGGACTAATAGATAAAAGATTAAGAGGATAATCTGTGGCGATAAAGTGAGAACCCTCTGTTTCAATTGTAATAAAAATTTTGTTATCATACGCGAAATGTGTTAATTCATTAATAAGTTTCTTGTGCATAGTAGGACTACCACCTGTTAACATCATTTCTTTTATATGTGGATTGTCTTTATACGCTTTTATAATATCATTGAAAGTGTATTGACCCTTTTCTGGATGTATGCTTGTGTACCAACTATCGCACCAACCACCCTCTCCGAAGTAACATCTATGTGTACAACCTGTTGTTCTTATAACTATTGTTGGAAAACCTGCTCTTGAACCTTCCGATTGAACCGCAGTGTAAATTTCAACTATTGGTAAGTTTTTATTATAATCTTCTATTCTACCTACTGAGTTCTTCTTCATATATTACTTTACTAGATTTTGTTTCTGCAAATTCTATTTTTACTATTGGCATATTTGCTTCGTTTTTTATTCTACTAAATAACCAAATCGCCATATTTTCTGCACTTGTTTCAAAAGGTAATACCTTATATTCTTCTCCTGCTAATTCTAATACTTCTACTAAAGGGTCGTCTTTACACAATAAAAAATGGTGGTCATATTCTTTTATAATTGGCTCAACTTTTTTATCTATATCACTAAACAACATTGTTACTCCATTTGTCATAGTACCAAATTTAAACGTACAAGTAACATCATAAGTGTGTCCGTGTGGTCTACCGCATTTCTCTCCAGCTTCTTTGTTTCTGTGGCCTGCGTAGAAATAATATTTTTTTTCTATTTTCATAATGTATCATTTGAATAATCGTTATAACCTACTTTCAAAGCATTGTGTTTTGTGTAACATAAAACGTTATACATATTTCCGTCTATAAAAATACTATCTGTTTCTTTCAAATCAAATATGTTTTTATCCTTAATTCTATATATTAAGTGAGCCCTAACTTTCATATTAGGAGTAACATATTTATAAGTTTCTTCGTTTACTTCTATAGATATAACGTATTTAATTAAAAATTTTTCAATATTTTCAATACAATTTTCTGTTTCCCAAAACTCTATTGTAAAGTATAAGTGTACTGTTTCNGGTTTTATAAANCCTATTTCGTGTCTACAAAATAAAGTGTTNANNCCNTANAACCTACCTTCTACTTCTTTTCCGTACCAAGATGCNTCTCCTTTCATATTAATTGTTTTAGCATATTATTAAAGCTCTCATCATACATTTTTATATAGCTATCATTTAATACTTGTTCGTCGCTTAGAAGTTGTTTAATTGTATCTATATCGCTTCTTTCATATAAACAATAACTAGGCACTTGTTCGGGGTAACACAAATCGTTTGGAACAACAACTCTACAATTATAAAGTAATGCTTCTCTCAGCGTATAGCCAAATGTTTCTTGATAGGCAGTAGATAAATAGTATTTCGCTTTTGATAATAATTGATAATATTGTTTTTTAGTTAAATTGTTTTTGTATGTTACATTGCTAGGCAGTTCATAATTACATTCCTTATTTGATGAAGATGTTATAAGAAATTTTTTCTCAGGCATTTTTCTTGCTATACCTAAAAAATCTAATACACCTTTTTCTTTTGACAATCTATGTGGAAAGATTACAAAGTCTTCTTTTTNNTCNAAGTGTGGATAAACTTTAAACGCTTCAGCACTATTCCAAACACANCCTGTTACTTTTATTTTATCTTCTTCTATCATAAAATAATTAGCAACTTTNTCTTTATGATAATGACTGCCTACAAATATTATATCACATACGCTATGCCAACCCCTCTCAACTGTGTTACTCCAAGGGTCAAGTTTTTGTACAAAGTCATATTCATCGGCTCGTCCAGCGTGGTTGAAAGCCGCTACTTTAATTTTTATATCTTGTAACTCAGCCATATACTTAACTGCGTCTAAACCGCTGAAAAATATATCTGCAAAGAAAAACCAATCGCCGTTACTTATTTCTCCCTTTTGAAACGCTTGACTTATCATTTGTAATTGTAAAGCCTTNAACTCTATAGTTCTTTCTATATCTAAAAACTCTCCTTTTGATATTTGTTTTTGTTTCCAATCTTTAGGATAGTAGCTTTTTATCTTATCGCTTTTATTTACTATGTCGTTCATCAACTTAGTATATCTTTCTTCTAAATTTTCTAATGGTATAAAATGTATCATTTTGTAATTATNGCTCCNTTTTCGTTATCTTCTAAAACCTCTACTGAATAAGCATCAAAGGTCTTNAANAAATCTTCTGCTATATCTTCACAACTNCTACCGTTAAAGACGTGAGTTCTTAACTCTGTATCATAATATTTTAAAGCTAAGTAATCTTTTATATCGTGTTTTAGTTTTATTATTTCTATATCNCTATCATTNTGNGTAACTTCTTTTTCTAATCTAAAATAAAATGTATGCCTATGTAAGTTTGATAAATATATTACTTCTTCTATATCACAACTTTTCCAAACGTGAACGCCCTCAGCGTTTAATGTTATTACTATTCTTTTACTTTTTATCATACTTATTATATTTTTCAAATGTTAGTGTGTCTTTTTTCATTTCATTATCTATATATAGTATTGTATTTAGTTGTCCTGTATTTGCTATTGCTAAAAATAAATCTAAACCTAATCTCTTGCTATATTTTTGAAACTCTAAAAAAGCATAAGTCGTACATAAACTTTCTATACTTTTACCACCTCTGTGGTTTTCTAAATTACTAAATTGTTTTGGAGTAATTTTTAATTTTTCAAATAACAATCTTACCTCATAAGGTATTTTCTTTTTGCCTGTTAGTATTTCTTTGTAGTTTATTGTTTTGATTCCATTATCAAAATATTGTATGTTGCCAAACCTTTGAGATGCTTGTACCCAACTACTACTATCAACAGAATATAAAGGCAGTCTAAAAATATTGTTATAAGCAACATATCCTAAAGCGTGAATATTTGCTTGTGTTTTTCTATATATGTCTTGGTATCTTTTTAATATCCAATCTCCTCGAATTGTAACACCTCCTGCTACACATAAATGTTTCTGATTGCCTACCGCTTGTTTACAATAACTCCAATCAGTATCATATTCAGTAAAAACAAACATTGGGTTAAAGTTTCTTTTCAACATTAACTCATAATTTTGTTTTGTTTTTGCCTCGTCTTTGATAACATCTAACATTACATACTTTTCTACTTTATGAGCATTTTTCTCTAAGTAGTTACAATAAGTATCTAAGTTTAATTTTGATATTGTTTTAGAATTATAAATAGTAAAAGCACCACTATCTATCATTACATTTATATCTCCGTTGACGCTATGTGTCATAACTGCGTCATTAAAAGATTTAGCGCCGCCTGAATAAGCGTAGCTGATTAAAATGTTTAAGTAAGTGTTATTTGATTTCACAACCTAAGTAATTTTCTTTTAACCAAACATTCAGTTTATCTGTTATTTCAGATTTATTCTTCGTGTTTGTTTCGTCTAAAGTTATTACTATTTTGTCGTCTGCTTGTTCTTTTTTTTCTGCTTCTTCTATATACTCTAAATTATCCCAATCGTGTTTAATTGCATCTAAACCCCAATCTTCTAATTGTTGGTATTCATATTGATTGCCTAATAAATCCCAATCCCATTCGCCAAACCCTACATTATCTTTTATTATAAATTCTCTTTGTTGTTCTTCGCTTAACTCATCAGCTTTTACAATATGTACTTTATCTAAACCTGCTTCTATACAAGCCTTAAAACGCATATTACCACCNAATATTACAAACTTATNATTTACTATTATCGGTCTAAGTTCTAACATCTTTGGAAACTCTCTTATGCTTTTAACCAACTTAGAGAACTTATAGTCTTTTATTATTCTTGGGTTATCTGGGTTTGTCTTTATTTTTGATATTGAAACTAATTCTACTTTCATTCTTCTTTTATTNCAAATTTACTGTGNCGTCTGAAATNTTCTTAAGTCAGCATCTTGAGTTGGTCTTCTATAACTTGCCTTTCGTAATAGTCTAATATTTTTTGATGAACTACATCTATTTTACCACTTGACAATCTTGGAACAGTATTTTTTATATATTCTATTTTATCATTATCATTATCAAACTGACCTATAATTATTTTAAGTACAGTATCTAATTGAGGGTTATACTTTGAATACATATCCCATAGTTTTATAGAATGAAATACAGTAGCGTGATTAATTTTCCAACCAGTATTTCTATAAATTAACCTACTTATATTACTTAAACCTATTTTTTTATATTTATATAGATAATAAATAAACGTTGCTCTTGCTTCAACATATTCTCTTTTTCTAGTTTTTTTTAGAAATTCAAACCCAAACTCTGTTTCAAATAACTTTAATGTTTGTTTAAAATCTATCATAATACACCTTTAATTATATAATCATTTACTTCAATTTCTTGTTTTAANAAATACGTCATATAAGTATCAATACCTTTCAAAACTTTNTCTTTTCCGCTTAAATAAAATTCTTCGCTACAATCCCAAATACCTAAATCTAAACTGCCTTTATCAATAACCAAAAATTTAAAGTCAAAATATTCAACATCAAATAAATTACAATATAAAAATACTTGTATGTCATAACCATACTTTTTNGCTGAATAAGGAAATGCTTTTATATCTGCACAAGTNTTNATGTCGCANATTCCGTTATCATTTATTATATCTGCTTTTCCNCGAAACGGCATACCAAAAACTTCTCCTATCATTGGTTGCTCAAANTTACTGTTTTGCATAAGTTGTAAGGCTTGTTCGTTTTTTAATACTGCGTCTGCTAANCTCTCAGCGTCNGTCTTTTCTTTTTGTGTATAAACTCGACCGTANTNNTCTTTTGCTTCTTTATANTTTTTNGTATTCTTACTTTGTACGTCTANAAATATTTGTTCGTGAAATTTATNTGGNTCTAATAACAAGCAATGTAATAACCAACCGTCTCTCAATCCTTGTGTACTTGGACTACCATAAGTTGAAACGTAATGATATTTTTTTGGACTATCATATAACAACTTAATTGAACTACTACTTAGAACAATATCATTTAATTCGCCGTAGTAATAACTATCATCATACATTCTTTTTATTAAGTCCTTTACAACATATTCTTTTCTATCTAATAGAGTTATCTTCATTTAATCTTGTTCTAATAGTTCATATATTTCGCTTAGTGACATTTCGTCTATTTCGCATTTCTTATAATTTTGTTGTACCCACCATTTAGACCACGCTAAATTCCAAGGGTTTTTTCTGTTATCATTTTTCATTTATTAAAAATATTAAATTTTTTTAATTCTTCTTTCAATTCTATTACTTTTTTTTCACTTCGCCTTGCTCTTTCTATAGCTCTATTCTTATCACTTCTATATTCGCTCATAGATTTATTATACAATCTTCTTTCTGTTTGCATATTAACAACATATAAATGTATATTATTAACTGCTTCTGCCATTCTAGATAATTGTTTAGAAGGCTTTTTATTTATCGCGTCTAACAAAGTAGAACTTAAAAATTCTAAATCAGTATAATATTGTAGGTCTTTTAGGTTTTCAATTTTCTTATTCATTGTTTTTANNTANTTCATCTTCTTCAAAAAACAACTCATAAGGAGTTTCTAAGTAAGGCATTAATATTTTCATTAACTCCCAAGTCCTCCAACTGATATTACCTACATATTCTAATCCGTCTAACCTTTCATATAAGTCTTGAACTAATGCTGGGTATCTAACATTTTCATAATCTAACTTACATTTATGTGTACCTTTTATTCTATCTATTAACATATCTATTTATTTATAAATTATCTATTATTTCTTGTTCTATATCTGAAGAATCTAAATAAGATTTCCAAGTGTCTGATATATCTTCTTCGTTTCTCCATACTTTTAATATATTCAATTCATCTTCAGGTGGTTGCCAATAATCGCCACCCCAATAATAATACGTAAACTCAAAATCGTACGTATCGCCGTCATACTCTGTACTATATGTATCTATTATATTATATTTCATCTTTATTAATTTTATCTAAATATATAATTCTTTATACATTTATCCAAATTTTTTAATAAATATGTTATTTCTTATCTATTTTACTTGCAAGTTCTTCAGGTAGTAGGTAAACTTCTTTCTTTATTTTTTGTGAAGACCAATAAGTCGTTGAAGGACATTTTTTCTCAAACACTTCC
>FUFK010038665.1_pt1 | contig 25594 bp, 23 predicted proteins | sample 1021851 | NCBI WGS metagenome assembly FUFK01 (sample SAMEA51879418, study PRJEB19060) | metagenome | reverse complement strand
AACCAACCTATTGGATTAACTTTTTTTCCATTTGATAAAAAACCAGCATACGCTGATGTCAATTCCAATAAATTTACTTCTGAAGATCCTAACGCTACTGCTAATCCTTTATCTATTCTAGAACGTATACCAAAATCATTTGCAATTGCTCTTATTTTTTCAATTCCTATTTCATTTGCCAATTTAACAGCTACAGTATTAATGGAGCCACTAAGTGCTTGATTTAGAGTTACTGGGCCTAAATATTCACCTGTATAGTTTTTTGGACTATAAATCTTTGAATCTTCTATTTCAATTTCAGTAGGTTCATCTAAAAAAATAGAATTAGGACTATAACCTTGATCTAATGCCGCTGCATATATAAATGGTTTAAAAGCTGAACCTGGCTGCCTTAATGCTTGTACTGCTCGATTGAATTTGTGACTTCCATTCTTAAAATCTCTACCACCTAGCATAGCTCTTACTAAACCATCTTTAGTCATTACAACTACTGCCAATTCAGCCTTAGAATCGTCCTTAACATATTTATTGAAAATTTCTTCAGTTGATCTTTCTACAATTTGCTGAATAAGAGGATCGAAAGTTGTATTTATTATAATATCTTCAGAAGTAGCTGTTGATAATTCTTTTGGGGTAGAATTCATAATCCAGTTAGCAAAATGACTTCCNATTAACTCNTTTGCCTTATTTGAAAGTTTAGCAGGGTTTATTTCTGCAATAATTTTATCTTTTTCTGTTATATATCCTTCTTTAAACATAAGATTAAGAACTATGGATGCTCTATCAACAGCCAAGTCTAAATTTCTTGTAGGTGCAAATCTGGATGGAGCTTTTAAAAGACCAGCTAACATCGCTGATTCTGCCAAATTAACTACTTTTGCAGATTTATTAAAATATCTTTGAGAAGCTGCTTCAAATCCAAAAGATCCTGCACCTAAATATACCCGATTTAAATAAACTGATAATATTTCATTTTTCGAATATTTGAGTTCCATCGCTATGGAAAATGGTATTTCCATTAATTTTCTTGCTAATGTTGCTCTTCTGCATTCTTGCTCAATTTTCTTNTCTGATTGTAATAAGCATAATAATTTGGCTACTTGTTGAGTTATTGTTGATCCACCATGCCCTTGGAAAGGACCTCTTCCTTCTCTTAAATTAATAATGATAGCTCCTAATATTCCTCTTAATGATATGCCTATATGCTTATAAAAACCCTTATCCTCGACAGAAATAATTGCTTTTTTTAAAATTGGACTAATGGTTTCAGATCTTAAAGAGCCTTCAAACTGTTTCCCTCTCCATGCAAATATATCACCGTTTTTATCCAGAAGTGTTACAGATCCCTGATCTCGTGCATCTAAGANATATTCCATNGGTGGAATTTTAAAATAAAAGTAGCAAACGATTGTGAAAAAAATTATACAAATGAGAATGATCACTCTTAAGATTGTCCAAATTATTAATTTTCTAATAAAAGTGAATAATTTACTTAAAATTTTTATAATCATACCACTATCAATTTAGTTAGTTTTTAATCGCTTAATAATGATTTTATGCATAAATCAATCCATGAAAATTTAAAATATAAATTTTATCCTGCTTAAAAATTATTCAAACCTGATAATCTGTATAAATTTTGCTCATTTTTTATTAAATTTAGCTCTATTTTATTTAAATAAACTTTGATTCAAATTTTTTGAAGGTATTTAGNTCATAGATTTTTAAAATTAAGGAGATCTCATGAAATTAATTATTGCAGTAATTAAACCATTTAAGCTTGAGGAAGTTAGGGAAAAACTAACNGAAATTGGTGTTCAAGGNTTNATGGTTTCAGAAATAAAAGGTTATGGAAGACAAGCAGGACATACAGAAATGTATAGGGGTGCAGAATATGTTGTAAATTATATTCCAAAAATTCGATTAGAATTAGTTGTACCTGATAGTAATGTTTCTAAAGCTACTGATATAATCTCGGAAACAGCAAAGACTGGAAAAATTGGAGACGGAAAGATTTTTGTCTTGAATGTAGAGGATGCAATACGAATTAGAACCGGTGAAACCGGTGATAACGCAATTTAATAAATTAATATAAGAATAGAGGTTTAAATGTTTAGTTTAATTAAAATTTTTGTAAGTGCACTAATCTGCATGCTTTCAACAACAATTTTGTACGCAGAAGAAGCAAATCCAGATTTGGTATCTGCACATGGTGTATTTGTTTTTAATACATTATTATTTCTAATAGGTGGTTTCTTGGTAATGTGGATGGCAGCTGGCTTTGCAATGCTAGAAGCAGGATTAGTACGATCAAAAAATGTAACAACGCAATTGACTAAGAATATCGCCTTATTTTCAATTGCTGCAATTGCATATTTTTTGGTTGGTTTCAATCTTATGTACCCAGGAGACTTAGTTGAAGGAAGCTGGTTAATATCAGGATATTTAGGTCCAATCTTTTCATTGACTAGTTTAGAGCCTGTTGGTGCGGCCGTTGATCAAATTGGAGACATCAGTTATGCATCTGTTGGTTCAGATTTCTTCTTTCAGCTTATGTTTTGCGCAACTACCGCTTCGATTGTTTCTGGTACGATTGCTGAAAGAATGAAACTATGGCCTTTTTTAATCTTCACTGTGTTACTAACTGCATTCTTATATCCAATAGAAGCTTCTTGGCAGTGGGGAGGAGGATGGCTATCTGAATTAGGTTTTTCTGACTTCGCTGGTTCCACATTGGTTCATGCCGCAGGCGCTTCTGCTGCTTTGGCTGGTGCAATTGTTCTTGGGCCAAGAATTGGCAAATATAAAGATGATGGTAGTGTAAATCCAATGCCTGGTTCAAATATGCCATTGGCAACATTAGGCACTTTTATATTATGGCTAGGTTGGTTTGGATTTAATGGAGGCTCCCAACTTGCATTGGGTACTATTGGTGATGCGGCTGATGTCTCTAGGATATTTACAAATACTAATACAGCGGCAGCTGGAGGAGCATTAGCAGCCCTAATACTTACTCAATTAATGTACAAAAAAATAGATCTTACTATGGTCCTAAATGGGGCACTTGCAGGATTAGTTTCTATTACAGCCGAACCTTTAGCTCCATCTATTGGTGGAGCAACACTTATAGGAGCAGTTGGTGGAGTAATCGTAGTATTTGCTGTTCCTATGCTTGACAAGCTTAAAATTGACGATGTTGTTGGAGCTATATCAGTTCATGGAATTGCTGGCATATGGGGAACTATAGCCGTTGTATTTTCTGGAGGAAGTTTTGGCGCTCAAATAATTGGAACAGTTTCTATTTGTTTATTCATATTTATTCTATCATTGGTGATATGGTATGTATTAGATTTGATAATGGGTATCAGAGTAAGCGAAGAGGATGAAATAACTGGATTAGACTCGACAGAGTTAGGTATGGATGCATATCCAGACTTTTCCAAAAGTCAATAAAATCTAATAGATTTATTATAAAAAGGATCATTAATAAAAAATGATCCTTTTTTTTTGGATTGCACCTATATATTTCAAAAAAGATGTAAAACACTGAAATAATCAAATAAATATTATATAAATTTATTAATAAACTTCGTTTTTTTAAAAATTTGCAAAAAAATTAAAAAAAAATACAATAAATTAAAATCAATCATTGAATTTACCTACTAAAACATTGTACTTAATAAGTATACATAACATGTATATAAAAAGAGTTTAAAAAGGGTGGAAAATATGACAAATAAACCAATGACAAAAAGTCAACTCGTAGCCAACTTAGCAGAATCTGTTGGTTCAGATAAAGCTTCTGCAAATAGAATGATAGATGCACTATCTGCTATAATTAGCAAAGAAGTAGCAGCTGGGGGAGCTGTAACTTTACCAGGCATAGGAAAGTTTTCATGCAGAGCCCGCCCAGAAAGAATGGTTAGAAACCCGGCTACTGGAGAACAAATGAAAAAACCAGCTGATAGAGTTGTAAAAGTTTCTATNGCTAAAGCATTGAAGGATGTTATCAATCCTTAATTTTATTTAAACCAAAGCCACTTAATACTAAGTGGTTTTGGTTTAACTTTTCCTATATCATGAATTTAAAATCTCTTTTGATGGGATTGATTTTTGTTTTGTTTTGGTCGAGTGCATTTACTTCTGCCAAGATACTAGTAAGCAACTCACCTCCATTATTGATTTTGGGAATTCGGTTTTTATTAACTGGTGTTATTGGCATTTTAATCAATAATATCTTTTTTGATAAAATTAGATTAAATTATAATGATTGGAAATTCATTTTATCATTTGGTATTTGTCAAAATACACTTTATTTAGGACTAAATTTTTTGGCAATGGATCAAATTGATGCTTATCTAGCGGTAATAGTAGCAAGCTTACTACCAATATTTGTTGCGATAATTTCATTTATTCTAAAAAAAAATAAAATTTATTTTTTGAGTATTATTGGAATATTAATTGGATTTTTAGGTTGCTCAATAATTTTAGTTCCCAAAATAACTGTTAATTTTAATTTATATGGTTTGACATTATGCTTGATTGCAGTGATTGCATTAGCAATGGCAACTTTAATTATAAAGGACGGGTTTTCTAAAAAAGAGCAACTNTTACCATTTGTTTCCATTCAAATGGTAGTAGGTGGACTACCATTACTTCTNCTTTCTTTAATATTTGAAGAATGGACTATAAATTTTTCAAATTCTTTTATTGTAGCTTTCATATATACTTGTTTTTTTCCAGGCCTTATTGCTACGATGATTTGGTTTAATTTGGTTAAAAGAATTGGAGTTATAATGGCATCTTCTTTTCACTTTCTTACTCCACCAACTGGTGTTGTAATTGCTTATATTGTTCTGAATGAAAAATTGAATATCAATGACATTTTTGGTATTTTATTTATTACAATTGCTTTAATAACTATTCACCAATCGAACAAAAAAACTAAGAATTAAAAATCAAGATTTGATACATTTAAAGCTTGTTCTTGAATAAATATCCTTCTTGGCTCAACATCATCACCCATTAAATCTGAAAAAGTTGAACCTTCCTCAGCGGATTGTTCTATTTTTACTTGCAATAATGATCTTGAATCTGGATCTAAGGTAGTTTCCCATAGTTGATCCGCATTCATTTCACCTAATCCTTTATACCTTTGAAGAGACAAGCCTTTCTCACCTTGTTTCAAAATTAGATTTAGAAATTCTGATGGAGAATGTAATTTGAAACTTTTTTCTTTTTTAGTAAAGAAAACTTCTTTTTCAAAAATTTCTAACATCTCTTTACCCAAGCTATTAAGTAAGGAGGCTTCTTTTTTTAATAAAGTATTATGTTCAAGTAAATATAGATTTTTGACACCCCTAAGTGTTCTACTTATTTCCAAGTCCTTTTCTTTGGTGTATTTACAAACCCATCCTTTTTCATATTCTGAGGATATATAATCAAGCCTTTTAGATATATTATTTTCTGCATTGATAGTATCATTTTCTAAAATTTCTATTGATAAAGCACCAGCCATAGCAACTTGTTCAAAAATAAAATTAGGAATGTTTGAAGGAAAGTTATCTATGATTTTCTTTATTTTTTTTATTAGAATGACAATTCTTTGTAAGTCTGGTCCTGCTACNATTGTTCCATTATTAATATTCAAAGTAGAGTCTTCAATACCCATATCTATAAGATAATTTTGAAGAGCTAAATCATCTTTTAAATAAACTTCTGATTTACCTTTAGTAACTTTATATAATGGGGGTTGTGCAATATATAGATACCCAGCTTTTATCAAATCTTGCATTCTGCGATAAAAAAATGTCAACAAAAGGGTTCTTATATGCGCCCCATCTACATCTGCATCAGTCATTATAATAATCTTATGGTATCTAAGCTTTTCAATATCAAAATCATCCGCAATACCTGTTCCTAATGCAGTAATTAAAGTACCTATTTCTTGACTAGAAAGCATACGATCAGTTCTAGCTTTTTCTACATTAAGAATTTTACCCCTAAGTGGTAAAACTGCTTGATTTACTCTAGTTCTTCCTTGTTTAGCACTTCCACCAGCACTATCCCCCTCAACAATAAAAAGCTCTGATTTAGAGGGATCTTTTTCTTGGCAATCAGCTAGTTTACCAGGTAAATTTGCAACATCTAAAGCGCTTTTTCTGCGGGTTAATTCCCTCGCTTTTCTAGCAGCTTCCCTCGCAAGGGCTGATTCAACTATTTTGGATATAATGATTTTTGCCTCAGCTGGATTTTCTTCAAACCAATCTGAAATTTTTTCACTAAGAAAACCTTCAACTGCAGGTCTAACTTCAGAAGACACTAACTTATCTTTAGTTTGAGAAGAAAATTTAGGATCAGCAACTTTTACTGATAATACACAAGTTAGTCCTTCTCTAGAATCATCACCAGACAAGGATATTTTTTCTTTTTTACTAGTGAGGTTTTGTGTAAAATATGAATTTATTGTCCTTGTTAAAGCACCTCTCAACCCAGCAAGATGAGTACCACCATCTCTTTGTGGAATATTATTTGTAAATGGAAACACATTTTCATTATATCCATCATTCCACCAAAGCGCAGTATCTATCTGAATATTGTCCTTAAGACCTGATATAAAAATAGGCTTATTCATCAAAGGTGTTCGTGACTTATCTATAAATTTTACAAATTCACTTACACCACCTTCATAAAACATATCTATTGTTTTAGATTGATCATTTCTATTATCAGTAAGTTTTATTTTTAATCCAGCATTTAAAAATGCGAGTTCACGCAATCTTGACTCTAATGTTTTAAAATTAAAATTAATATTAGTGAAAATATCTGTNGATGGTTGAAATGTTATTTCTGTACCAGTGAGTGAATCTGAAGTACCNATAATTTCCAGACTTTGTTCAGTATTTCCATTTTTAAAAGTTGCACAATGTTCTTTNCCATCTCTCCAAATAGTTAATTTTAAATATTCTGATAATGCATTAACTACTGACACGCCTACTCCATGTAGACCGCCAGAAACCTTATAAGAGTTTTGATCAAATTTACCACCAGCATGCAGTTGCGTCATTATAACTTCTGCTGCAGATATACCTTCTCCAGGATGAATATCGGTGGGTATTCCACGACCGTTGTCTCTGACAGTTACTAATGATCCATCAAAAAGTGAAACTGTGATCTCTGAACAATGTCCAGCTAATGCTTCATCTACACAATTGTCAACTACCTCGTAAACCATGTGATGAAGACCAGAACCATCGTCTGTATCTCCAATATACATACCAGGACGTTTTTTAACAGCTTCTAAGCCCTTAAGGACTTTTATGGAGTCTGCACCATAATTATTTTCTTGCTCGTTTATCAAATTTATACCTCGAATATATATTACTAAATTTCTTTTACTATGTCACGCAAATGAAAAATAAAATTATACTTAATTTTTGTTTAATAATACTTTGCTATTATTTTCACTCCAATCTATTGAATATGACTGGATGTTACATGGTAAAATGTCTAAATTTTTTATGTCGGTACCTGTAGCAAATATTTGAGCATTTATGTTAATTAATTGTTGCAAAAAAATTGACAAATTTTCTTTATCTAAATGGGCTACTATTTCGTCTAAAAGGATAATTGGAGGTTTTCCAAATTTTTTTGAAATAGCTAAGGAACTTAATATGAAAAAAGAAAGTAAAAGTGATTTTTGCTCGCCTGTTGAACAATTTTTGGCTTGGATATTTTTAACACTATGGGATACTAACAAATCAGTCTTATGAGGACCAACTAAAGTTCTTTTTGCTTTTAAATCGGATTGTCTTGATTTCTGAAATTCTTCTAATAATTCTTCACTACTTTTTATAGGTTGAGTATCAAGTTCNATATTTAATATGGGTAAAAATCCTTGATATTTCATNTTTATTTGCATTTCAATAAGTAATTCAATTACCTCTCTTCTGTATTTATCTATNTNATATCCAATNANTGNTAATTGTTTTTCAACTGCCAAAAACCATGCNANATCTTTTTCANTTTCTTTTAAAAGNAAATTTCTTTTTTTNAAAGCTTGTTCNTAAATTATACAATTTTTTGCATGTTTAGGAAAAAAATTCATTACCAATCTATCTAAAAATCTTCTTCTATCACTTGAACCTCCAATCCATAATCGATCCATTAGTGGGGTAATCCAAATTATTTTAAATAGTTCCGTCAAATAAATCAGTGGTTTTTTCTTCCCATCAATCCTTAAATTTTTTCTTCCCTTATCATCTAAACCTATTTCTATTTCTATTAAGATATTTGAAACTTTAAAAATGGAAAATAAATCCCATAATTTTCCACTATTATTTTTTATGAGATCATTAATATTAGCACCTCTTAATCCGCGACCTGGTGAAAATAAAGATATAGCCTCTAATATATTTGTTTTTCCAACACCATTAGGACCAGAAAAGTAAATAAAATGTGAATAAAAATCTAAATCTAAACTCTTATGAGAGCGAAAATTCCTCAATTTTAACTTTTTTAAATTAAGATTATTCACTAGTTTTTAAAACTTTTAAACCCTCATTGGCATTACAACATATATTGCGCTTTCATCATCAACATCCCTCATCAATGCAGGATCTCCTGACGATTTAAANCTAAACTCAACATTTTTTCCATCTACTTGAGAAGCCAGTTCTTGTAGATACCTTCCATTAAACCCTATTTCCAAATTATCCTGATCATAATCGACAAACATCTCATCTTCTGCTTTTCCATTTTCAGGAGAATTAACAGATAATTGTAAACTACCTGAGCTTAATTTAAGTTTTACGGCTCTGGACCTTTCTGAACTTACTGTAGAAACTCTATCAACTGCCTTAGAAAATTCAGAAGCATTAACCTTTAACTTTTTATCGTTATTTATTGGTATTACCCTTTTATAATCTGGGAAGGTACCATCAACTATTTTTGACGTCAAAGTAAGTGACTTATTAGCAAATCTTATTTTATTATTAGAAATTGAAATTGAAATATCATCATTATCATTCTCTAGAATCATCCTAAGCTCACCAACAGTTTTCTTTGGCACAATAATACCAGAAAAACTATTTTTTAACCCTGGGTTTTCTATGTCTATTTGAGCTAACCTATGACCATCAGTCGCCACAGCACGTAAAATATTTTTTTCATTTTCAATGCAAGGATGCAAATAAACACCGTTTAAATAATACCTAGTTTCTTCAGAAGACATTGCAAATTTAGACTTATCAAAAAGTCTTTTAATAACCTTTGATTTTAATGAAAATTCAAAATCATATTCTTCTGTTGCCATTATTGGAAAATCTTCTTTTGGTAAGGTAGAGAGAAAAAATTTAGATCTTGAAGCAACGATTTCTAATTGATTTGAACCTGATTCATTTAAAAATTCGACCTGAGACCCGTCTGGTAATTTTCTGACAATCTCATAAAGTGTATTTGCTCCAACAGTAAGTGAACCTGGGGTTTCAACATCTGCAGAAACTTTATCTAAAACTTCAATATCTAAGTCTGTAGTCCTTAGATATAAAAAGGATTCTTTGGCTTCTAAAAGTACATTAGACAGAATAGGTATAGTTGTTCTCCTTTCTACTATGGATTGTACTCTAGCCATTGATTTTAAAAGTTCAGTCTGCTCAATACTCGCTTTCATTTTAGTTATCCAAAAAATATATATTAAAACTAAAAATATTTATTATTCAATTGTTTTTTAAATCATGCCTCTAACATTCTTCTTAGGATTTCTACTTCCTCTGCAATTTGTAAATCTTTATTTTTTAATTCTTCAATCTTCTTTACAGCATGAATTACAGTTGTATGGTCTCTCCCTCCAAATCTTCTTCCAATTTCAGGCAGGGACTTAGAAGTTAAATTTTTTGATAAGAACATAGCTAATTGCCTAGGTCTAGAAATTGTTCTTGACCTTCTTGCTGATATCATATCACTCATTCTTAAATTGTAATGATCTGCTACTTTTCTTATGATTTCTTCAATTGTGACTTTTCTTTCAGATATTCTAAGGATATCTGCTAAACATTCCTGAGCCATATCAATATCAATAGGCCTTCCAACTAATGAGGCATAAGCAAATAGCCTAGTCAAAGACCCCTCCAAAACTCTAACATTTGATGAAATTCTATGTGCTAAAAACTCCAGAATTCCATTATTAATATTAATCCCAGGATGAAGTTTACTTTGGATTTCTACTTTAGATTGAAGTATCCCAAGTCTTAGCTCGTAGTCAGTTGGGTGAAGATCTACAACCAAACCCCATGCTAGTCTTGATTTAATCCTTTCTTCCAATCCATCAATTTCTCCAGGGGCTCTGTCACCTGAAATTACTAATTGTTTTCCTTGTTCTACAAGAGCATTAAAAGTATGAAAAAATTCGTCCTGAGTACTTTCTTTACCTGCAATAAACTGAACATCATCAACCATAAGAATATCAACTGACCTAAAGATTTCTTTAAAACCATACATATCTTTAAATCTTAAAGCTTGCACAAATCTATACATAAACTGTTCTGCTGAAAGATATAACATTCTCGATGAAGGATTTGTCTTTTTTATTTGCCAAGCAATAGCATGCATTAGATGTGTTTTACCTAATCCAACTCCACCATATAAAAATAAGGGATTAAATGTAACAGGACCAATTTCAGATACACGTTTTGCTGCTGCATGCGCTAACTCATTAGGTTTTCCAACTACAAATCTTTCGAAAGTAAATCTTTTATCTAAAGGAGAGGAGGGTAACTCAATATTGTTATTATCTAAACTATTTTTTATATTAGATAAATTATTATCTCTTTTTTCGGGAATATTTTTTTCATTAGAAAATGGTAAAGAATTCTTATTTTTAAATTCAAATAATATATCATCGATAAAGATTTCTTCATTTTTGAAAGTTTCAATTATTGTTTCCCTGTAATTTCTATCGATCCAATTTGCTATAAANCTGTTGGNAACATTNAAAANTGCNGATTTTTTCTCAATNTTNACTAACTCAANCGACTCAATCCANTTTTTGNANATGTTTTNNCCTAATNTGGANTTAAGTNTTAATCTAANCNTANTCCATGAATNANTNATTCNTGNTCNTTGNTCNCTCATGACTGTTTCCATGGTAAACCAGAAAATTTCCAACCATTTGAAANTCCTCTTCTTTTATCTTCAGANAGATCACCNTCGAAACCAAANTTNACATTAATACANTTTATGGNATTTTTTANANTTTGTTNTTGATTTANAANANTTTGAANNGAANAAGCNGCATNAANTGATCTNGAACCNGAACGACAAATGAAATANAAATTTCGTNCAANTATNTAAATTTAATTTAGATAAAATTTCATCTTCAAAGTATGGGTTTTTTTGCATCAAAGGGTAAAAAGCCCANTCACAGAAAATAACATNATTTTTCATGTTTTTACNATATGGAAAACCAACAAAATTCCATTCTGGCTTACTCCTGACATCAATTAAAAAACTTGAAACATCTTTGGTTAATTCATTATAAACAAAAGACGGTTCACTTTCTTCAATAATTGATTTTTTTTCAAAATTGCCAGAAGTATAGATCAAAAATAATACCTTTTCTAACTGAATACTAAGTGAATAATCACACTTATTCNCAAATATTTAAGAGAATCGGATTAATAATTACAGATTAAACACTGCTACAGATTGGAGCAATAGGAATGAAACAAGAACATNNAAAAATATTTTAATTTATTTTGAAATAGCTTTAATTCTNGANGATAANCTNGATATTTTNCTGCTNGCNGTATTCTTATGAAANATCCCNTTGGTNACACCTCTCATTATTTCTGGTTGNGCAGCNTTTAAGCTNTCCATTGCNGNTTTAGCATCTTTTGNTTCTANAGCNTCTTCTACCTTTNTAACAAAAGTTTTNATCCTAGACCTTCTAGATTTATTNATATCTGTNTTTCTTAANGTNTTTCTAATTCNCTTTTTTGCNGAAGGGGTATTAGCCATTTATTNTCTTTCNATTTATTTAANNNGCTGATNGCANAGAGTTAANNAAAAGTCAACTATAAGAAGTTATCTATCTGAAAATTTTGGNGTNCTTTTTTCTACGAATGCAGCCATACCCTCTTTTTGATCCTCTGTTGAAAANAATGAATGAAACTTTCTTCTTTCAAAAATGATACCTGATGAAAGATTTGATTCATATGAGAAATTTATAGATTCTTTTATTGCAATAATTGATGACATAGATTTTTCACTTATTTTTTTTGCTATTTCTATAATCTTTATTTCAAAATCTTTCTCTGGAAAAACTCTGCTTACTAAACCTACTCTTTCAGCCTCTTGGGCGTCCATGTATCTCCCTGTTAAGTGCATGTCCATTGCCTTATATTTACCTACTGATTTAGGAAGTCTCTGAGTTCCTCCTATTCCTGCCATAACTCCAAGGTTAATTTCNGGTTGTCCAAATTTAGCAGTTTCAGAAGCAATTAATATGTCACACATCATAGCTAATTCGCAACCACCACCTAAAGCATAGCCCGAAACACCTGCAATAATCGGCTTTCTAAAAGAAGAAATTANNTTATGTTCTTTAGTAAAATAATCATCTAAATACATTTCTGTTGAATTTTTTTTCTCCATNTCTTTAATGTCAGCTCCAGCTGCAAAAAACTTTTCTGATCCTGTTAAAACTATAACTCTCACATTTGNNTCATGACTGGATTTTTCCAAAACANTACAAAGCTCTTTTAACATTTTNCCNTTTATTGCATTTANAGNNTCAGGNCNATTNAGTCTTATTANCAAAACNGTTTCGTGNTGTTCTAAAATAATTGTTTCGTAAGCCATATNTTNCTCAATNATNAAATATGTANCTANTTACTACAATATNAAATATAGAACCAGACTAAATTTTCATAGCTGACAAATAGAACAAAAAAAAGTTGAACGACCAGATTGTTTTTTTCTCATCACAACTCCTTCACAATATTTTCTCTTACAATAGGAATTTTCTCTTGAATAAACATTAAATAAATTTTGAAAATATCCTAATTCCCCACCTGTATCTTTAAAATCTTTCAGAGAAGATCCTCCAGCATTTATTGCNTTAGTTAATACTATTTTTAAAGCATCTACCAAATCATCAAAATTTTGTTCATTCATATTATTACACATTTTATAAGGAGAAATTTTTGCCTCCCATAATGCTTCACAAGCATAAATATTACCAATACCTGCAACTATATTTTGATCTAAAATTGCCGTTTTTATGAAACGTTTTTTTTGTTCAATTTTATCTTTTAAGATTGGAGAAGAAAAATGGTTGCTTAATGGTTCAGGACCCAGTTTTGATAGCCATTTATGGTTTTCTATTCTATCCGTTCTACTTAAATCAATTGCTCCAAATCGCCTAACATCATTGAAAACCAATTGACTACCATCATCAAAATCAATTTTTACATGATCATGCTTTCCTAATTTTAATAGTGTATGGTGAAAAACTCCCATTTCTATTTCCTGTGATGAACTTTTTTTACTATGAGAATTATCGTAAACCAGTAATCTTCCAGACATGCCAAGATGAATAATTAAAGTATAATTAACATTGAAATTTATAAGTAAAAATTTACCTTTTCTATAAATTGAGAGAACAATTGCACCCTCAATTTTTTCTTTAATATTGGGTGGAATTAGCCATCTTAAGTCTTTACGAAATTGTTGATATGAAGAAATTTTCTTACCAACTATCTTGATTCTCAAACCTCTACTTACAGTTTCTACTTCTGGTAATTCTGGCAAACAAGACCTCTTATATTTATTTTTGAATTCGTAGGTTACTATAGTATTCTTAATTATCATTAAATAAAATAAATGTGATGATTATGAGAAAAACAGCTCTTTATTACAATGATGTATTCTTAGAACATCTGGTTCCTATTGGACATCCTGAAAATAAGAATAGAATACGTTTTATATTAGATAAAATAAAAAAAAGTGATTTAAAAGGTCTTAAAATTAATTCTGCTAAACCAGCTAATTATAACATTCTAAGATTGGGACACTCTGATAAGTATTTAAATTGGCTTGATAGATTAAAACCGGGAGAAGAAATTATTAAAATAGACCAGGATACTTTTATGTCAAAAAAGTCTCTTCAAGCNGCTAAAATAGNTGTTGGTTGTGTNATTGGTGCTATTGATAGTATTTTGGAANTGNAAAATAAAAATGCNTTCTGTNTAATAAGGCCACCTGGGCATCATGCTGAGAGAGAAAAGGCTATGGGTTTTTGTTTTTTAAATAACATAGCAATAGGAGCAAAGTATTTAAAAGAAATCAAACAAATCGACAAAATAGCGATTGTAGATTTTGATGTTCATCATGGAAATGGAACTCAAAACATTTTATGGAATGACCCAGATTGTCTTTTTATTTCAATTCACCAGAGTAATTTATTTCCATTTACTGGATTAGAAAATGAAACAGGAAATAAAAACAATATACTTAATATACCTGTAAATGCAAATTCAAATAGTTTTGAATTTAGATATATTGTTGATAAGGTCGTTATCCCTAGATTAAAAGAGTTTCAACCAAAGTTTTTATTAATATCTGCCGGATTTGATGGTGAAAAGAATGACCAAATGTCTCAAACACAGTGGGTGGAGAGTGATTTTATATACCTCACAAAAAAATTAAAAAATTTAGCAAAAAAATATTGCGATAACAGAATTGTTTCTTGTTTAGAAGGGGGGTATCATCTGGAAAAACTTGCCTCATGCTGTGTTTCACATATAAAATCTTTAATGGAGTAATAATGAACAAAGATATAACTGAAAATATTACCTTTGAAAAAGCAATCGAAGAATTAGAAGATATAATTAAAAGCCTCGAACAAGGTGATGTACCTTTGGATGATACTATTGAATTATATGAAAGGGGTGCAAAATTAAAAGATTTTTGCGAAAAAAAACTTAAAGATGCAGAGATAAAAATAAAAAAAATAAATGAAAATACAAAAACCAAGGAAATAATTATTGAAGATTGAAAAAAATGTAGAGCCTATAAAGTCTAATGAATTCTTAAAAGAATTATCTTTTTGTCGAAATGATACAAATTCTTATTTAAGAAAATTACTTCCCCAAGAAAATAATGAAGTTTTATATGATGCAATTAATTATGCAATATTTAGCGGGGGTAAAAGATTTAGAGCATTTTTAGTTATACAAGCTNCTAAACTATTTGAAATACCAAAGATTAGGGCGCTACAAGCTGCTTCAGCTATTGAAACTACACATACCTANTCTTTAGTGCATGACGACTTACCATCAATGGANAATGACGACATAAGAAGAGGTAAACCTACAGTCCACATAAAGTGGGACGAAGCTACAGCAGTTTTAGTAGGTGATGCATTACAAGCTTTTGCATATCAAATACTTTCTGATAAAAAAACTCATCCAAATTCTGAAGTTAGATTACATTTAATCAAAACTCTTTCTGAAGCTTCCGGCCATAATGGTATGGTATTAGGTCAATCTAAAGATTTAGAAGCAGAAAAAAATGTTAAATCACCTCAATTAAAGGATATAGTCAATTTACAAAAACTAAAAACTGGNGCACTTTTNAGNTGGTCNTTANGGTCTGCAAGCATATTGGCAGAAGAAAANAACGATCATTTAAAAATATATGCTGAAGCCATTGGACTTGCTTTTCAAATAAAAGATGACCTTCTTGATCATGAAGGNACAACAGAAAANATTGGAAAAAAAGTAGGTAAGGATANTCAAGCAGGGAANGCTACATTAGTATCTATCTTAGGAGTAGAAAATGCAAAAAAAAGATGTTTAGAATTATGTGATGAAGCTTGTGAATCCCTTAATTTATTTGGTAAGAAATCAGAAATGTTAAAAACAGCCGCAAGATTTACAATTGAACGTGGTTTTTAATTTAATTAAAAAATTTTTCCTCAATTGCTGTACCTAAAGACCTTACTCCTTGCATTAAACCTCCATAAGTTTTACCAGGTTTTGATTTTGTATTCCAACCAAATATATCAAAGTGTAAAAACATATTGTGACTTTTTGTAAATTTTTTTAAAAANAGCGCAGCCGTTATAGCGCCAGCCATTCCACTTAAAGGTGCATTATTTAAATCTGTAAATTCCGATGATAATTCTTTATTATAATCTTTATAAAATGGAAGTCGCCAAACTGGGTCAAACACTTTATCTCCGCTTTTTTTTAATAGGTCTGCAAAATCATCACAAGTTGAAAAGAAAGGAGTTATATCCGGTCCCATTGCTACTCTAGCTGCTCCAGTAAGTGAAGCAAATGTTACCAAAATATCTGATTTTTTTTCGGTTGAATATGTCAAAGCATCAGCCAAAATTAATCTTCCCTCAGCATCTGTATTTTTAATTTCTATTCCCTTACCACTTCTAGAAATTAAAATATCACCTGGTCTAAATGACTTTTCTGATAAAGAATTCTCTACACAAGGAATCAGTATTCTCAAATTAAGATTTAAATTTAATCTTATTAAATAGTGAGCAAGACCCAAAACTGAAGCTGCTCCTGACATATCTTTCTTCATATTNATCATGCCAAAACCGCTCTTTAAATTTAGTCCTCCTGTATCGAAACAAACACCCTTTCCTATTAAAGTTAGATTAAGCGATGAATTAGATCTTTTATATGTTAACTCAAAGAGTCGCGGTTTATTTGATGAGGCTTTTCCTACCTCATGAATTAAAGGAAAATCTTTTTTTAGACTTTTTCCACAAACAATTTTAAGTTTTGTATTATGAAAATTTGAGAATTTTTTTACATATTCCTCAAAATAATTAGGATTTAAAATATTCGCTGGAAGATTTATTAAATCCCTGACAACATACTCGCTTTCAGCAAAGTATAATATCTTATTCTTTTTTTTATAATTAGGTAGATTTAGAGTTGGCTTTTTTAAACTTTTTGACCTTTTATGATATTCTTTAAAAGAATAAAAACTCAAATAAAAACCTAAAATCAACTCAAATGTGTTTTCATTTTTTGGATAATTTTTAATGAGGTAATTATTCTTGGGTAATTTTGAAAGCTGACTTCCAATTAATAATTTTGAAACTTTTCTTGTTTTTTTCATTCCAAAAATAACAGAAGAAATTTTACCATTTATGTCTGGTAAAATGACATAATTGCCATAATTAAAATTAAAATTTAATTGTTTTAAAAAACTATAGTTTGCGGTTGTTAGTATTTTTTCTATTTCAGAAAATTTACTACAGAAATGAATGGTAATTGTTTTTTTTAAAGTTTTATTGGATATTATTTTTGAATTAATTCTTTTTAACGATTTTTGTATCAATGAAAAACTTTTCTAATTTAATTTAAATTTCTTTATAAAAAGCTCAGCTATTTGTACTGCATTTAATGCTGCGCCTTTTCTTAAATTATCAGATACACACCATAAATTTAGTCCATTTTCAATAGTGGTATCCTGTCTTATTCTACTAACAAATGTGTTATAATCACCAACACACTCTATGGGTGAGATGTAACCTCCATCTTCCAGCTTATCTACAACTAATATACTTTCCGAATTTCTTAAAATTTCTCTAGCATCAGTTTCTTCCATTGGTTTTTCGAACTCAATATTTATGGACTCAGCATGTCCTACAAATACTGGTACTCTTACACAAGTAGCCGTAACTTTTATTTTACTATCTAAAATTTTTTTTGTTTCTGCAGCCATCTTCCACTCTTCTTTTGTTTGACCATCAGGAAGAAATTTGTCGATATGAGGTATGACGTTGAAAGCTATTTGTTTTGTAAAATTTGTTGGTTCTACTTCCTGACCAGGCACATAAATTCCTTTTGTTTGCAACCATAATTCATCCATAGCAGCTTTACCCGCACCAGATACAGATTGATAAGTTGAAACTACAACCCTTTTTATTTTAGCTACATCATGTAGAGGTTTCAANGCTACTACCATTTGAGCTGTAGAACAATTTGGATTGGCAATAATATTTTTATTTTTGTAATTATAAATATCTTGAGGATTTACCTCAGGAACTACTAAAGGAACATTAAAATCATACCTNAAAAGTGATGAATTATCGATTACGGTACAACCGCTTTTAGTAGCAATAGNTGAATATTTTTTTGTAGATTCGGATCCAATAGCAAAAAGAGCTAAATCCCAATTTTTAAAATCAAAAGTTTCTAAATCTTTAACTTTTAATGATTGATCNCCAAAACTTACTTCAGATCCAACTGACTTTCTGCTTGCAAGTGCTGCAATTCTTGAAATTGGGAATTTTCTATCCGAAAGTATGTTAAGTATTTCTCTACCAACATTACCAGTAGCGCCTACTATGGCAACTGAAATGCTCATTTTTTTCTCCAAAAAGTCTTATAATTGTATATTAAGTTCATTTAAAATCTCATCGCAAACTTCTTTNGTACTTGATGGTTTTTGATTTTCTTTTTGAAGTAAATCAGCAGTTCTAATACCCTTGCTCAGTACTCTTTCAACAGATTTATCTAACAACTCAGCTTCTTTCTTTAAATCAAAAGTATATTTTAAAGCCATTGAAAAACTTAAAATACAAGCTATTGGATTAGCGAGCCCTTTACCACATATGTCTGGAGCAGAACCATGAACGGGTTCATACATAGCTTTTAATTTACCATTAGCATTTTTATTTCCTAGACTTGCTGATGGTAACATACCTAAACTTCCAGTAAGCATTGCTGCACAGTCAGATAACAAATCTCCAAATAAATTGTCTGTAACTATTACGTCAAATTGTTTGGGCCATCTAACTAACTGCATAGCTCCAGCATCTGCATACATATGACTAAGTTCTATTTCAGGATAATCTCTATCTCTTATCTTCTGTACTACCTCACGCCATAATACTCCAACTTCCATAACATTTGCTTTCTCCATAGAACAAACCTTTTTATTTCTCTTTGAAGCTATCTCAAATGCAGATATGGCAACTCTTTCNATTTCGCTCTCTGAGTAGTAAGTTGTGTTTACAGCGTATCTTTCACCACTTTTTGATTTCTCTATTCCCCTTGGTTCACCAAAATATGATCCAGAGCTTAATTCCCTTACTATCATAATATCAAGACCTGAAACTATGTTAGGTTTTAAAGAAGAATAATCTGACAAAGCATCAAAACATTGAGCTGGCCTTAGATTTGAATAAAGATCTAATTCTTTTCTTAATTTTAAAAGACCTCTTTCAGGTTTAAGTGAAAATTCAAGATTATCATATTTTGGACCACCTACTGCTCCTAATAAAATTGCATCAACTTCATTTGCAATTCTTAAAGTTTCATCAGAAAGTGGGGTACCATATTTATCGTAAGCAGCTCCACCTACATCATCAAATTTTTTCTCAAATTCAACATCTAATTTTTTTTCAAACCATTCAATTATTCGACACACCTCATCCATTACCTCTGGACCAATACCATCCCCTGGTAATATTAGTAAGGAACCTACAGCCATAAAAACATCCTTTCGAAAATTTTATCTTGCGTAACTAAGAATTTGTAAATTTAGAGATTAATAACCTTTTCTTATATCCATGGAAATTTCTGAAAATATGAATTTTCAAAAGATTTTATTTTTTCAAACTTTTTCATTGTAAGTTCAATATCATCTAAGCCATCAAGCAGGCACTTTTTTTTAAATTTATCTACCTCAAATTTTATAATACTTCCATCAGGCCTTGTTATTTCTTGATTTTCTAGATTTATTGTTAAAACAGAATTAGAACCTTTATGGGCATCATCCATTAATAAATCCCGTTCTTTTTTTGGCAAAATTATTGGTAAAATTCCATTTTTAAAGCAATTATTAAAGAAAATGTCAGCAAAACTTGTGGAAATAATAACTTTGATTCCAAAATCCAATAAAGCCCAGGGAGCATGTTCTCTTGAAGAGCCACATCCAAAATTATCACCAGCTANNAGAATATTCGTATTTTTATATTTTTCTTGATTAAGAACAAAATCATCTATTTCATCACCTGACTGATTATATCTCATTTCATCAAATAAGTTTTTTCCTAATCCAGACCTTTTTATAGTTTTTAAAAATTGTTTAGGAATAATCATGTCAGTATCAATATTTATCAAAGGAAGTGGAGCGGCAACAGAGCTGACAGTAGTAAATTTATCCATTTCTTTTTCCTTTATCTAAATTAGGTTTCGTACATCGGTTAGGTGCCCCGTAATAGCTGCTGCCGCAGCCATGGCTGGGCTCATTAGATGAGTTCTTCCACCTCTTCCTTGCCTTCCCTCAAAATTTCTATTTGAAGTAGCTGCACATCTTTCCTTAGGGTTTAATTGATCTGGATTCATGGCCAAGCACATAGAACAGCCAGCTAGTCGCCATTCAAAACCAGCTTCTTTTAGTTTTTGAGCTATTCCCTCCTCTTCAGCCTGTTCTCTGACTAATCCAGAACCGGGAACTATCATAGCTCTAATTCCTTCTTTTACTTTTTTTCCTTCCATAATTTTGGCTACTTCTCTTAAATCTTCAATTCTTCCATTAGTACATGATCCTATAAATACCGTATCAATTTTTACTTCTTCTAATTTTTGACCCGGAAATAAACCCATATAATCTAATGATCTTTCAACTGCTTGTTTTTTTTGGTTATCAAAATCATTTGGATTTGGTATAATGTCATTTATTGGTAATACATCTTCAGGACTAGTACCCCAAGTTACCACTGGAGCTATTTTGCTTCCATCTATAACAACTAGTTTGTCAAATTTACTACCCTTATCTGAATAAAGCATTTTCCAAAAATTTAATGCCATTTCCCAATTAGTACCTTTTGGTGCATGTGGTCTACCTTTAAGATAATCAAATGTTTTTTGATCAGGTGCAATTAATCCCGCCCTTGCCCCTCCTTCAATTGCCATATTACAAACTGTCATTCTGCCCTCAACAGAAAGATTTGAGATTACGGATCCAGCATACTCAATTACATGCCCTGTCCCACCCGCAGTACCTGTCTCACCAATTATTGATAGTGTTACATCCTTAGCAGTAACACCCAATCCAAGAGAACCATTAACTTCTACTTTCATATTTTTTGATTTTTTTTGAATTAGTGTTTGTGTTGCTAAAACGTGTTCAACTTCACTAGTTCCAATTCCGTGAGCCAAAGCGCCAAAAGCTCCATGTGTTGCAGTGTGGCTGTCACCACAGACTATAGTCATTCCAGGCAATGTCCACCCTTGCTCTGGTCCTATAATATGAACAATTCCTTGTCTAATGTCATTTACAGGGTAATAATTTATTCCAAAATCAATAGCATTTTTGTCTAATGCCTCTACTTGTATCCTACTTTCTTTGTTTGAGATACCTTCTTCTCTATCTACTGTAGTAGGTACATTATGGTCAGGAACAGCAATGGTTTTCTCTGGCGACCTTACTACTCTATTAGACATTCTTAGCCCCTCAAAAGCCTGAGGACTAGTAACTTCATGAACTAAGTGCCTATCTACATATAACAAAGAAGTACCATCATCATCTTCTGAAATAAGATGATTTTCCCAAATTTTGTCATAAAGAGTTTTATATTCTNACATAATAATTCNNCCTTATAATCAAAAAAATATCNAAANTTATANTTTCATATCATAAATTANNTTCAAGTACATCATTTAATAAATACTATATATCTAAAAAATTTCCTTTTGCCCAAACCATATCACTAGCTCTAATAACGCCCGTTTTCTTTTCAGACCAATTGTAGATAGGTGTGTTCAAATAATTGAGAAAATCTTGATCATCTTTTTTAAAATAACCAAGCATTACTAATAAAGTAATTATTAAACATTCTGCTGCTCTTTTTGAACCATCACTAATCTTCAAAGCCATTCCTAAACCTTTATCTAGTAACATAGCTGTGTAAACTCCTTCAGCCCCTACCTTTACAATTAAACGACCATTAGATTTTTTTATTATTTTTGTACATAACCTATCAGATCCCGCAATAAGTTCTGGATGGCTAAGTACTGCATTTTTAAGTTTTGCGATACTCATTATTCTGTTTATATGTAAATTTTCTGGATTTGCAAAAACAGCCATAGCCTTTGCTAATGATTGTATTGAGCATGCGAAATTTGGTGCACTACAACCATCTAAAGCGTAATCAGGATTTAGAAAACCAGTGATATCCTCAAAAGTTTTTTTTACAATTTTCTGAACAGTATGATCGACATCAATGTAATTTTTTTTAGAATCACTCTTTTTGGAAATTGCTTGAGCAATAGTTAAAAAACCTAAATGCTTACCAGAACAGTTATTATGAAGTGGAGAAGGTTTTTCATTGTTAATTTTTAATTTTTTTAATTCAATTTTGTCATANGGTAAATGGGGTCCACACAATAAGTCTTTTTCATCAAGTTTTATTTTTTGAAGCCAATCTTTAGCAACATTCAAATGAATTTCTCCTCCACTATGTGAAGCACAGGCTAAAGCTAGATGTTCCTCAGTCAGAGAAAAACCTCTTTCTAAACCCANTTCTACTAATGGTAAAGCTTGAATAATTTTACATGAAGATCTGGGGTATATTAATGCTGCTGGGTTTCCCCAATATGCTAAAACTTTACCTATATTATTTGATATAACAACATGACCAAAGTGAATAGATTCNACNAAATCACCTCTGTAAACTTCGACTAACCGCTCTGGCACCAATTAAAAATTCCAAATTAAAAATAAAGTTATATCATTTTCATACTATTAATTTTTTTTATTTCAACTATATTCTCATTGAGCAGATATATTAAATAATTGGTATTTTATGAGAAGANTTTTTTTCCAAAATATATTAATANTAATTTCTTTTCTAATTCCTTTTGATTTAGTAAACTCAGAAGAAGAATTTCGGATGTCTTCAAGCGAAAAAGCATGGAGTGTTTTTAACCCAAATGATAACCAGAAATGCTTTATAGTTTCTCAGTCCATAAAAGACGAAGCTTTTAGAAACGGTGAAAAACTTTCTAGTGTCAATCGAGACAGAGGTAAGTTATATATACAAAANGACCCATCAAGCCCATCTGGATTTGTCGCTTCATTTAGTGCGGGATATCCCTTGAAAATTGGGGGCAAATTTATTCTTAAAATTGATAATAAAAATAAGATTGTTTTCTTAGCTTCTCCTAAGCCCCAAAACTCAGAAGAAAAAGCTTGGGCTTGGACACAAGTGCATGATGATAAAAATCTTATTGAATTTTTAAAAGTTGGAAATAAAGCGGTTATGGAAGCCGTATCACATAGAGGAACCATTACCAAAGATACTTTTGAATTATCTGGATTTACTAAAGCAATTGAAAGACTTCAAACGATATGTAAGTAACTCAAAAAACAATTATTTTATTATGGATAATAATNTTAATAGCTCAATCAAACTGGACTTACATTCTAAAATTAATCTTCTTGGATTATCAAAAAGTGACATTTCCAAACATCTTTATAATTTGGGAGTAGAAAAAAAAGAATTATCAATGAGGGTACAGCAAATATTTAGTTGGACACATTCCCATGGTAAAAAAAGCTTTGATTATATGACCAATCTTTCAAAAGAGTTTAGGGATTTACTTTCTAAAGAATTTTCGATTTCTCGACCACAAATTATTAATAAACAAATAAGTATTGATGGAACTAGAAAATATTTATTCAAATCTGAAAATTTTGGAGAATTTGAAACTGTTTTTATACCTGAAGATGAAAGAGGAACTATTTGCATATCTTCCCAAATAGGATGCACACTTAATTGTTCTTTTTGTCACACAGGAACCCAAAAATTAGTTAGGAATTTGGAACCACATGAGATTGTTGGACAGATATCAGCTGTAAAAGACGATTTATCAGACTGGTGTGGAAAAAAAAACAGCACTTTAAAAAGAGCTGTATCTAACGTTGTAGTTATGGGCATGGGTGAACCTCTATATAATTTTGAAAATGTAAAGCAAGGTTTAAAAATCATTATGGATAATGAAGGACTTTCTATTTCAAGAAAAAAAATTACACTATCTACTTCTGGAGTTGTTCCTTATATACATAAAGTAAGTTCAGAGATTGGTTGTCTTTTGGCCATTAGCCTTCATGGTACTACAGATGAAATAAGAAATGAATTAGTACCAATAAATAGAAAATGGAATATTCAAGAATTAATCGCAACTTTAAAAAGCTATCCTAACTTAAGTAACACAGAGAGGATTACTTTTGAATATGTGATGCTAAGAAAAGTAAATGATTCACTTGATGATGCAAAAAGATTAGTAAAATTAATTAAAAATATACCGTCAAAAATTAATCTTATACCATTTAATCCATGGCCTGGTTCAAATTATAAAACATCTGAACCTGAAANAGTAAAAATTTTTGCGAACTATGTTAAAAAAGCTGGTTACTCTTCACCTGTTAGAAAACCAAGAGGGGTAGATATAATGGCCGCTTGTGGTCAACTAAAATCTGATTCTGTTAGAGAAAAAGTATTTAAAAAAAAATTAATAACCTCAAAGGTTTGAAGTGAAAAAAATAAATAAAAGAGAAGTTTTAAAAAATATTTTTTCAATATTTTTATTTGTTCCAAGTTTGAGTTTGTTATCAAAACCTGCAAAAGCTAATATAAAAAATAAAGCTGACCTTATAGTGGTTTGGAAATCTCAAAGNCGTATGGCACTATTCCATAAAAAAAAACATATTAAATCATACTTTATAAGACTTGGGTTTAATCCAAAAGGCCACAAAAGGAAAGAAGGAGATGGCAAAACACCTGAAGGTAGTTATTGGATAACTCATAAAAATCCTAATAGTGCATTTCACAAAAGCTTAGGAATAAGTTATCCAAATAAACAAGACAAGATTTATGCTGAACAAAATGGTTTTAGTCCGGGAAAAGATATTTTCATACATGGTGGACCAAGAAACTTTCTTAAACATTTCTTTTTCGACTGGACTGAGGGTTGCATCGCCGTAACTAATTCAGAAATTGAAGAAATTTATAATTTGGTTAATGAAAATACACCAATATTTATAAAAAGTTAACTAACAATTATTTTTGCAAACCCAAAACTTGAACCCACCAAATCTTTCCGTTATCTTGTTGATACCAGCCTAAACCTAAATGAGTTGCTTCTTTGTTCAATAAAACACTTCTAGAAAAAGAGTTTTTGACCCAAACCTGTAGAACTAGAAATTCTCCCTCATAAGTCTCGGATACATTTTCACCTGTTACTACTCCCTTAAATCCTGATATCTCTGCTCTTTTCTGTGGGGATGAACCATCAGAACCAAAATTCCAAGCCCTCTGTTGTTTAAAGATATCCCTTGCGTGAGTAGCTGCACTCGAATTTAGTGAATTTGAGATTTGCAGGTTGGTCAAACCTCTTTCCTGTCTTATCGCATTTAGATAATCTAAATGTCTTTTTCTTATTTCTACAGAGTCAAAATTTTCAATTCTACCAGAATCTTTATTTCCTATGTAAATTTCTTCGTTATTAGAGACACATCCTATACATAATAAAATAAATGAAGTTACAAA
>FUFK010038959.1_pt1 | contig 25601 bp, 26 predicted proteins | sample 1021851 | NCBI WGS metagenome assembly FUFK01 (sample SAMEA51879418, study PRJEB19060) | metagenome | reverse complement strand
ATCTCCACCACTTATAATTCTAAGGAAAATCTACCCAAGCTCCTGTTTCTTCATCCCAATCTTTTGCCTCACCTTCTGGATGTTCTATTGGTGGTTTCCAGGACCAAGTGTCTGTGTCTAATACCCAACTATCAAATGGTTTTGCGTAAACAAACACATCATTATCAGCATCATATATCATACCTTCTCCAGCAAAGTTACCTCTAAAAGGAGTTTCACCATTTGTATGTTGATTTTGTACTGTATTGTAAGAAGTTCTTTTACAATCTGCTACACCGTGAAAATCTTTGTACCATTCTTCCCAATTAACATCTACACCATCTCTTTGTTCGTCCTCATCTTTACCAGTAATAACTTGTATAACAACATTGTTTTCATCTAGCAATGCGTAATGTGCCATTATGACCAACTCACATTATCTGAACCTGCTGTAAATCGTACATAACTTTCATCACCATCTGCAGTTACACTATCATTAGTTAAACTTCCACCGATTGTTATAGTACCTTCATTAGTTTTCCATCTAAGAATTACAACTCCAGAGCCACCACTGTAGCCATTATTATTTGCACCAGTTCCACCACCGCCACCTTTTCCAGTATTAGCAGCACCAGTACTAGCACTTTGACTTACATTACCTTGGGAATAAGTAACAGATGAACCACCTATTGAAGATGCTTTTCCTGCTCCTGCAGAGTTTCCACCATTTCCTCCTGCACCACCACCACCGTGATTATTACCACCAGAACCACCTTGACCATAACTTGGACCACCACCTACATTTGCAGCACCATAGCTACCTGCTTGACCACCACCACCAGAACCAACAGCGTTAGCACCTGCACGTCTAGTACCACCTGAAAAACCGTAATGATGTTGTCCACCTCTACCACCTCTAGCTCCTAAAATAGTTGCAAAAACACTATCATTACCATTATTATGAGAACCTCCACCTGCACCTACTGTAACTGTATAGTTAGTTCCAAGTGTTGCTATAAATTTTTCTTCAGCAGTTGTTAATGGATAACCAGTTTCTTCTCCTGGTGTGGAGTTTCTAAATCCTCCACCACCACCGCCACCACCACGTTGGTCTGTACCGTGACCACCCCAGCCACCGCCACCGCCACCACCGACAACTAAGTAAGTTACTTCAAATTGATTATTGGATAATTTAGGTTCTTCTCTAGCCTCACGAATAGATTTGTTTTTAGCTCCTGACAAGCCAGATTTATTTAAAGAATTTATAGACATAATAAACCTTTATGTTATTTGTGTACCGTATGCTTGAAACGTTACATTTGCATCTGATGCACCTACAGAAATTTCTGCACCTGCTTGTAATGTAATACCTAATGTTAATGTAATAGTATCATTACCATTAATAACTGAATCGTAAGCAACATAATCAGTATTAGCTACAGCAGAGTTATCTGTTTTTGTAGCAATTCTAAATGTGTTGTTAGCTGCTTCTCTGTTGCATACAACAATAGTTGAAACTACTGCTTCTGTACTTGCAGGAACAAGATAAAGTTCCACATCATTAGCTGAAGCATCTGCAACTTGTCCAAGTATTTTATATGCGTTTGCCATTATATCCTTTCTATGCTCCTATTAGCATAAACTCGTTAAAAGCAGCACCTACACCAGAAACTGCTCCATCTTTAATTAACACTCCATCTATTGTAACACCACCATCAGTGGTCTTTTCAGATATTGTATCTACTTTTAATTCGCTACTCACTTACTTGCTCCCAGCCTTGTGTGTTATCTCCTTGATACGCATTTTCGTTCCAAATGTACGCATTACCATCATCAGGGTAAGCAATAGGTGCTTCCCATACCCAGTCAGATGAAAGTGTCCAGCTACCAAAAGGTTGTGGTCCATAAAATACATCATTGTCTGAATCATAAGTATATCCAATACCTGCATAGTTACCCCTAAAAGGTGTACCATCTCCAGTATGTGTGTTAGCTATTGTATTGTATGAAGTTCTTTTACAAGTCTGACCTCTAAAGTCTGCATACCAGGCTTCCCAGTCTGCAAAACCTTCTGGTANATCNGTAGTTATCATCTTCATCTTTACCTACAATAACTTCTGTTACTATGTTATTTTCGTTTATAAATGCGTAATGTGCCATATCTCTCCTATTATATCAGCTAAATGTAACTGTGCCTGTGCTTTCTATCTGTATGTATTTATCACTACCTGTAGTTTGTTCTCCAGAAGTTGATGTTGCACCACCACTTAAAGCAGCAGTAAAACTATTTGGGTATCTAAGTATAANTACACCACTTCCACCANNACCAGAAGAACCATTAACACCACCATTACCNTTACCTGCTCCTCCACCNCCACCNGTATAAGCNGTACCNGCNGNACCAGCAGTAGAACCAGCACCTCCNNCTCCNCCACCNCCAGTNCCNCCAGNGNNTCCACNNNNACTACCAGTACCTCCACCACCACCTGCTCTAGTTACACTAGAACCTGTAATGCTAGAAGCAACACCTGCACCACCATCTCCACCTGAATTATCAGTAGGGTGTGCATTTCCACCAACTGCACCTGCACCACCACCACCAGCAGTACCAAATCTTCCACTTACAGCATTACCACCTGCGTAACCTTGATTGGCAGTACCAGCTCCACCAGTAGCTGTGCTATAACCACCAGCACCTCCACCAGAACCACCAGCACCTCCATTTGATAAAACCTTACCACCATAACCACCACCTATTACAGAAATACTACTTATAGCACTATTGTTACCTGGATTACCTTGAACATTACTTGTTGTGTTAGCTATACCAGAACCTCCTGCACCTACAGTTATTGAATATCCTACTGAAGTTGTTAAAAGAAGTTTAAGTCCAGTAGGTCCACCACCACCAGAACTTTCTGTTCCAAAAGAACTTATGTAACCACCAGCTCCTCCACCTCCACCACCAACATTGTTAGCGATAGAAGTACCACCACTACCACCACCTGCAATAAGTACATACTCTACTAACAAACCAGAACCAGCAGCTACCCAAGTTGTACCATTATGAAATTGAACTACACTATCAGTAGTATTGTATATCATATCCCCAGCAGCAGAAGTTAAAGCATCTCTTTGAGTAGTAGTATATGACTTTAAGTTAAGTGAATTATCTATAGCTACATTGTTGCCATCATTTGTTGAAATCTTATTTGTTTTTAATTCACTCATTAGCTAAAACTCACTGTTCCTGTTCCTGCTGTAAATGTTACTACTGTGTCAGACCCATCTGTTGCACTTGATGAAGTTAAACCTGCACCAACTGAAATAGTTGCATCTGCTGTTGCGTATCTAAGTATTACTATACCACTACCACCTGCACCAGATGCTTGATTGTTTATACAACCTCCACCACCAGAGCCAGTATTAACAGTTCCAGCACCTCCAGCTTCTCCACCAGAGTTACCACCACCATCTCCTCCACCTCCAGTTCCACCAGATGCACCTGTTGTGTTATATGCACCACCACCACCACCACCTGCTCTCGTAACACTAGAGCCTGTAATAGATGAACTTAAACCATTTCCTCCTGCACCTGCACTAGATGTTCCTGTTCCACCAGAAGCAGAAGCACCACCTCCACCTCCAGCAGCATAAGGTGTACCTGATGTTGTTACTCCTCCACCATCAAAACCTTGTAAAAGTAAACCATTTCCACCATCTTGTCCAGTTTGTGCACCACAACCACCACCAGAGCCACCCCCTTTTCCATTTTTTGTAGGTTTTCCACCAGAGCCACCACCTATTGCAACAACAAAATCAAAAACACTATTATTACCTTCATTTCCATCTACTAAACCAGTTACTGATGCACCACCTGCACCAACAGTTACTGTATAATTTGTGTCTTTATATGTTGTAAAAGTATTAGCAGTTGAAGAATTTCTACCAGAAGTTTCAGATGCGTATGAGTTTAAATAACCTCCTGCACCTCCACCACCAGAGCCTGTTTGGTTAGAACCTCCACCACTACCACCTCCAGCAATAATTAAATATTCTATTGCAAATGAAGAAGCACCAGTTGCTACCCAAGAAGAACCATTGTAATATTCTACTTTTGTAGTTGTGCTGTTATATATAGTATCCCCAGCGACTGAAGTTAGTGCATCTCTTTGTGTTGTTGTATAAGACTTAAACCTTAGTGCATCATCAATAGAAACATTATCACCAGAGTATTTACCTATAGAGTTTGTTTCTAGTGTACTCATTATAAATCACTCCAACTGCTTCCATTGTAAAACTGAACTTTACTGTCTGTAGTGTTGTATATTATGTCACCAGCAGCACTTGTTAGTGCATCTCTCTGTGTTGTTGTATAAGACTTTAAATTTAAAGGCACTTGCATAGCAACATTGTTGCCAGATACTTTTGATATTGTGTTTACTTTTACATTAGCCATTAGATAACGACCATTGTACCAGAGTTTGTCACTGTTCCTGTGATTGTTATTGGACCAGCTAAAACAGCTCCTTCGTTTGCAGCTACTGTATATGTTGCAGCTTGTGTTTGGTGATGTCTAAATATACCACCTGCTGTTGTTAAGGCAATACCACCTTGATTCCAGTCAGCCATATCTGTATTGTCTAACTCGTAGTGTATTCCATTAGCAACACCATCTGATAATGTAAAGTCACTATCTCCATCTATAAGTGCTGTTGCTGAACCAACAGAACCAGGTTGAAACTCACTAGCACTGTTGTTATAAACTAATACTTGTCCATCTGATACACCAGAAGTAGATACATTAGATAAATCACCAGCAGCTATTGTTATGTTTGCTGTTCCATCAAATGATTGTCCTGCAATATTTCTTGCTGTTGCTAATGCAGTAGCTGTTGCAGCATTACCTGATGTGGCTTGATTACCTGCTGTATTAACACCTGGTAAATCAATATTACCTGTACCATCAAAAGATACACCACCAATGTTTCTTGCAGTTTCTAAAGCTGTTGCAGTAGCTGCATTACCAGTTGTAGAACCAGATGTTCCAGAAACATTACCTGTAACATTACCAACAAGGTTAGCTGTAATACTAGAAGGAAGTCCTATAGTAACTGTATCTGTAGCACTTACTGCTACTTCTACTTCATTAGAAGTACCACTAAATGTTATTGTGTTACCATCACTGATTGTTTGAGATGTTGCACCATCTGATATTGTAAAGCTGTTCATATTACCAACACCAGTACCAGTTAAGAAAGCAGCTCTAGTCTGTTTTTTTACAGCACTACCTGTGTCATCATAAATAATTAATAAATCATTATTGTCAGCAGTTCCTTCGTTACTAAGATTAGGAATATCTACAGCAATACTGTTACCTGTTATTGCAAGACCATCACCACCTTCTAAAGTAGAACCAAATACACCAATCTTTCCACCCATACCAGAGTGTGAGGAACAGTAATAATATAAATTGTCTGGTGTATCAGCATCTACTGTAAATTCAATATAAGCATTAGCACTACCTTGTGAACCACTAGCAGTCCTACCAGTTGTATAAGCTGTACCNTCACTTGTTTCTGANAATACAAATGGATGANTAGCAGTTGTGNTATCNGATAAATCAAATCTATGTACAACNCCNGGTCTAAATGATATNGTNGCTTGTGATTCNCCATCTATTACAAACTTACCACCAGCNACAGTNACTACATACACAACTATTNCTGTATTNTTTTCTAAGTTTATAGTTTTGTTTGTAAGNGTATCTGAAGAGCTTTCTGTAACTACTGTAGAATCTATTGCAATACTTATCTCATTACCACTTGCTGTAGTATCTATACCTGTNCCACCTGCAATATCTAATACTTCAGAATCTAAATCAATAGATATTGGTCCACCACTATCAGCAGTTGCATCTAAATCTTGTGCAGTTGTTTGTGCATCCACATAAGTTTTGACAGCTTTTGCAGAAGGTAATGTTGTATCTGTACCAGCAGTAGATGATAAGTCTGTATCTAAAACACCAGACTTTAAGTTATCTACTTCTAAATTAGAAATTGTATTGTTATCTGCATCTATTGTTTTGTTTGTAAAAGTTGTTGTTGAACTGTCAGTAGGTAAAGCATCTACTCTATCATTGATATCCTCTATGTGTTGTTGTAAAGGCGACATACGAACTGTAGAACCAGATGCGTGTGATAAACCAGATGTTGCAGCAGAACCCGTGAGGTATCGTTTGTTTATATTATCTAAAGTTAAAGTTTTTGTTCCTGTGTTTATAGAAGTTACTAAAATAACTTCTCTTGATGTAGAGCTATCAGGATTTAACACCAAATAACAAGGAGCAGTTAACGTATTACCAGCAGAATCAGTGACTGTATTTACGGTAAATGTTAAATCTGATGCACCAGCAGTTGCTGTCAGTGTTGTTTCAAATGCGTTTAATAAATTTGTTTCTTGTGCTGTCATTCTATCCTAATCTACCTACTCCTAGTAGTGCTACTCCTAATCCTTCTCCTGCAGTAGATACTGAAACTACCTTACTACCTCTAAATCTTACTAGACAAAACGTAGTTACAGAACCTCTTGGAGATATTTCTTCAATCGGACTGCTAACATTTTCTATTATACCTCGTAATAAAGTATCGGGTCTGAATATCTCTAATTGTACGTTTTTACCTTCTCTGTTTCTAAGTGCCTGATACACTAATTCACCTTGACCNTTTATNTTNANTCNNTTTCTNTTAGGTCTTTCTANCTGNTCNGATATNTTTATNGGCATATCTACNACAAGGTCNCTTACTAANTGNAAACCTCTAATAGCAAAAGANAACAAACTAGGTGATTGTGATTGNTCATCTGTNCTTATATCTATCTTTCCTGCTATGTANCTACCATCTACAAGTGTCATAACTTCTTCTTCACCACCTGTACCAGAGTTTATAGATACTTGTTCTGCCCAAGTTGTAGCATTTGGATTTGTAATATCTGCTGCAATAGTAGATGTAGATAGCTTTATTGTTCCAGAGGATACTGCATTTGTATTTAGCTTTGCACCAACAAACTGTTTCTTTTCTGATGTAAAGAAGTCAGCTAATGCAGTAATTATGTAACCACTAGAAACAAATGTCGTAGCCTCTCTGTATAATCCACCACCACTTATTGTTGCAAATATTCTGTCAGAAAATACTGCAAGACCTTCTACTATGCCACCTTCTGCAAACTCTAAATCTCTAGCTATACCTGTAGTAGGTAAGTAATAACGCCATAAGTTTGTAACACTGCCAGAATCTTTTATACCTGTGTAAATACTATCTCTTGTAGATATAATCTTGTAAGGTGATTGGTCTATTGTTGTTGTACCATCACCCCACTGTTTTATAAGTTGTGCATTTACTAACACGTATAAACTATTAGCATTTGTTATTTCTGCTCTGTACAATCTACCTATCTTGCCACTAGCAGTATTTTGAAATGTACCATAAAATATAAATCCTTGTGCTGCATCTATNGCGTTTGGTACTTCACCTTCTATAAATGTTTGACCTTTGAGTGTAAGTGATGATGATTCATCAGCAAAAGAATATATATATCCATCTGATGCTGCACCTAAAACAACTGCACCACCATCTGCAAGGTCTGTCCATTCTGTGCCAGTAGGTAATGTTTTCATAGTTGTTGGTGAACTTGCACTTGTTACTTCGTATAAATCACCAGACGTATCACTAGCAACTATTCTTCCTTTCATAGACCATATTTTGCTAAATGTCTTTGTGCTATTGAATGTGCTATATGTACTTGCACCTGTTCTCTTGTAAATTACACCATTAGCAACTATGTATAGTTGTGTACCTAACACAGCTAAACCTGTTATTGCATTACCTGCACTTGGTGCAGTTTCTGATGTAACAGTTATAGAAGTAGCAGTAGGTGTATCTATTCTTTTGAGTACATCACTGTCTGCAAAAAATATAGAACCACCCATTTCCTCCATATACAAGTTTGTATTTGTAGAACTAGATAGTTCCTCGGTGCTTTTTAGTAAAGATACTTTATACTCTTGTCCTACTTCTTTACCACTAAATACATCAACACCCTTACTATCCCAAAATCTTGTAAAATCTAACTCACCTTTGTTTCTTCTATGTGCTTTATCTAATCCTGAACCACCAGAAAAATCTGTTCTTGAATATATCTGACCAAACTCCTGTTGGAAGTCTTCTGGTGTTTCTGATGTTTGTATGGCTTGTGCCTGTAATGGTGCAGTGTTTATATTAAGTTGCCTTCCAGGACCTACTGCAAAACGTAACAAAAGGTCATCTAAGTTAGCTTCATACCCTTTTGATTGTGGTGCAGATGTATTAGAAGGTGATGGTAATACAGACATTACGCACTATAGTTTATGTTCATTATTGATACAGGTGCAGGATAAAGAGAACGTAAGTTACCTCTTGCTTCATCTATCAACAATGACCTAAGTCTAAGTAGTGCATTTCTAATTCTTTCTCCTGAACCTACAGGATAGTTTTCTGCAGCAAGTTTCTCTGTTATAAACTCTTGTGTAGAAGCATCTACGTCTGTTGCTCCCATAATATCTGCTACAGCTCCTACCATTACTATTTGTTCATATTCGTCCTCTAACAAACAAGCTGTAGATAAATCATCTGTTTCTGCTGTTGGTCTTACAAACTTTCTTTTTACTACAAGGTTTACTGTTTTGCCATTTGATGTGTTGTAAAACTGTACTGCGGTATTTGTAGATGATGGAGGAAAGTTAGTAAGCAGTTCTATACCTGCAGATGTGTATTGGTCACCTGTAGAGTTTTGTACATATGATGTTAGAACTTCTACTGTAGATGCAGGGACCTCTGCAAATGTGCTACTAGATGTAACATTTGTCGTAGTCACATTGTATAGTGAAGGATAAAGTCTTACGATATTATCAGACACTGCATCAAACACAGTCTTACGAGGAAATGTAGGATTTATAAAAATATTATCTTTATCGCTATGTGCAGCAGCAGTNGTACCTGAATATCCTCTTGATACTGTAAGTGTTCTTGTAGATGTTGTTGCAGAAGTTACTAACATAATCTCTTGATTTATTTCTATCAAAGCACCAGAGCCTAATAAGTTTTCTTCTTCTACTGAAAACAATCCAGCTTCATAATTTAACGAAGTTACTGAATCATTTATTGCACCATCTAATCTTGAAAATGCAGATAAATCGTCTGGTTTATTTAAAAAATCTCTATAAATTCTATCTATAAGTGTGCTTACTGCTGCCATATATCCCTATGTTACTAGAGGGAGAAGTATTTATCTCCCTCTAATAAATATACTANCTANNTACCTAATTAGGAAGTAGATGTACTGTGAATGTTACCGTGGAACTGTTCTGGTCCATAGTTTAATCCCACTTCTCCGTAGAGTTGGAATTTATATGCAGCACCAGATTGTGCCAATGGTTCAACAAAGAAGTGTCCTTTTCCAGGGATATCTAAGAATACAGGAGCACAATATGCCATATCCACAATTAATATTTGTGAAGCAGGTATATGTCTTGCGTATTGTATTCCGATTTCACCGAAATCAGTTTCTATTGTTGTAATGTTTACACCACCAACGTTTCTATCTCTTGGGGCTAGTGCCAATGCAGATGAGAACAATGATGATAGTTTTTGCTTGTTAAAAGCGTTAGCGAAGATAACTGGTTGCTCAAATGGAGCTCCGTTATCTGCCATACTTTTAAGACAAGCATCAANATCAGCTTGTGTAAGTGCATCTCCTCCAGCATNNATCTTGTTAGTTGTAANNGCTGCACCAAGACCTCTNGTCTTTCTTGCAGTAGATACATCTGTATCAGCTTGATATGTGCCTTGGAAGAATGAGAATTCAATATCTCTAGCAGCTCTTTTCATAGCTAAGTCTAGTTGGAAAGCAAGTTCGTCTTGAACTGGTTGATTTCCAAGTATTGATTCTCCGCTTATGTTGCCAGTTGCAGCTTGTTTTGTGTAGGAAACATTAACACCATATTGCATAATTTGTGTAACGTTTACTACTTGACTTCTGGTTCTAGCAGCATAAGTTGGGTCTGCACCCTCAACAGCAACTGTTTGAGCAGCTGTTGCATTGTCAACTGTTTGCCAAGTAAATTGTTTGGACTTCGTGGANACTCCTCCAGTCATTCCACCCATCATAGAAAGTAAAGGTGTATCTGAAGGTGTGATATTAAATAACTCGCCTACGAAATTAGGTAAGTCATAGGTATCTCCCATTCCTGAAATTGCACCCATTTTTTTCTCCTTTTATTTCTTGTCTAATAGTTGTCTTAATTTGTCTGCTTTGAGATTTGAACTNGTNNNCCANTCNCCATCNNNTTGNGCTTGTGCNATNTGGTCATCTATGCCTACNGGNTCNACAGGAACAGANGCTTCAATTACAGTNTCTAAACTTTCNTGGCTNGTTACNACTCTTGACTTNTGNGCNNNTTNTNGTGTNANNTNTGGTAGGANTTTCNGAGNTCCATCCATANTNNTCNTNAGCAAACTNNTNNANAGCATCAGANNTCTAACTCACCTTTATANAAGTCTTTCAACGCTTTGCCCTGTCCAGANGNNGGGTCAAANCCTGCNTCTTNAATANNATTATTCNNCTTNAACAGNNTTNTANTCCTTTTCNACANCTTCAAGCTCTTTNATNCGNTCACGCATNTGCTTGATNGCNNTNTTNTCCTCTTGTGTTTCTTCTACTGTATTGTTCTACTTCGTTTTCCATTTTATCTCTTTTCCTTCTCACAGTTTCTACTAACTGCATTACCCTGTGGAATATAATGCGATAGGCGACAAATTAAAATAAAGAATAACTAGAATTGTCAGCCACTTCTGGGCTATTCAGATACAGGCGAATTGTTTACACAGTTTACACGCCAGATATAAACTGGAGGTGCAGAGTCCATTTATTTACGCAGACTGCCGCTATGCGTTAATTTTATTATACCACTAGATATAGTATGTCAAGTTTATTGTTGTGTAAGACCTGTTACTCTACCACCACGTCTAGCAGGACCTGTAAGTGGTGTAAACCTTGTTTCTTCTTCTGCTTCTAATATTCTTACTTGTTCTAATTGTTCAGGTGTTCTAAATACTCCTGCTTCTACAAATTCTTCAACATCAAACAAATCTTCTTCTGGCACATCTACACCACCTCTTTGTTGTAGTTCTTGTATTCTAGGAACTTGTATTTGTGCTGCTTGGAATGTTTCTCTTGCTTGACTTTGGGTAAGACCAAATCTCTGTAATCTTTCTATTTGTGTTTGATTAAGTTGAAAACCTCTAGCCTCTGCTTCTCCACCTATTTGTGCTTGTCTAATTTGTCCTGATAATATTGCATCACCAAGATTGGTATCTATTGCTGCAACGAATATAGATTCATCTGACAAATCTATACCAAAGTTTGTAGCATAATATTCTTTTACTTCTGGTATGTTTTGTTCAATACCACTGTAAACAGTATTTAATCTTGATTGAAATTCTGTTGGTGAAACATCACCTTCTATAAGTTGTTGAAAATTATTTGCAAACAAATCAGGATTTATTCCAAATTTCCTTAAGTCATCTTTATAAGAATCTACAACAGAACCATATTCTGCTTCTGATAATCTTACAGAACCATCAGCTCTTTTATTTCCTGGAAAGTAATTATCATAGTTTGCATCTGCTCTAACTGCATTTAAAGCTAAATTTATATTTTTATCAAAGTCTATATATTTTTCTACAAATAAATCTACAAGTCCATCAGGTAAAAAAGGATATAATACTTTTACTTCTTCTTTAAAATTTGCCATTACTCTATTCTAACTCCTTGACCAAAGACTTTCATAGCGTCTAATGTTTCATTAACAACTTTATCAATACCTATCTCTAAACCTTTTTGTGTCAAATATTTACTGGCTTTTGTAGAATCATTAAGTTTTAACACCTCTTGAAAGTAATCACTTGTTGTATCTATTTGTTGTCCCCACTGATTAGTTGTAAAGTTTTGCCAAGGAGATGAAAATTCTTCATATGTAACATTTTCTTCATACATAGGAAATAAACTTTGTTTTTGTGCTGTTAATTTTTTAACTAATTCGTTTTCATAATCAGCATCATTTCTTAATTTTCCTGCTTCTTCTGCTATAAGAGTTTGATTTATATCACCAAACACAGGACCCAAGTATCTGTTATATAGTTGTTGTACTCTATCTTTACCTGCAGCAGTTGAATCAACTTCTACACCAGATAAAAAGTCAGACAAATCTTCATTCATATTTCCAACTTTTGAAGGGTCTGCAATTAAACCTATCTGGTCTTGTGTATATAAAGATGTCCATTGACCTGTAGTAAATTTATCCGATACCCAATCAATAACATTTTGTGGTGGATTATTTATACCTGCTTGAATCATAATGTTACGTATTTGTATTTTGTCATCTTGTATTTTACTTACTGCATCTTGTGGTAATTCACTTACAGGTTTACCCTGTGATAACAACAACCAATCTCTTTCATCTTGTGTATGTGTTCTCCACCAATTAGTAGTTTTCCATTCAGTTTCTGTTACAGTTCTACCTTCAAGTGTTGCTTCTGCAAGTAAAAAAACCATCTCTTCATCATCTAACCAAGGTCTTAATTCTGCTTCTTTATCTAAATAATCTATAAATCCTTCCCACGGAGTTAAACCTTGTTGCAACATTTCTGGGTTATACAACTCTGCAATATTGCCAAAAGGAACTGTGGATGCTATGTAATTAGAATTTACTTCCCTAAAAGTTTGATTATCAAACGTTAAAGGAAGTAAACCTCTTATGTCTTGTTCTGTAGCACTATAATTTATTTGTACATTAGAACCTGGTATTGGATATAAAACAAAGTACATATCTCCTGATTTAACAATCTCTCCACCTTGTGGTATTGTTTGCAAGTTTTCTACAGGAACACCATCTTGTGTAATAACAACATCACCACTTTCATCTACTGTTGTGTAATCTTTAGGGTCATAATTAGTATTACCTACACCTACAACACTTTCTCTTTCTTCCATAGGAGTTGATGCGTCTTCACCACCATAATCTCCTGGATAATCTGGAGTTAAAAGTTCTGGAGATTGATAGTTTTTATCTGCATCTTTGTAACCCTCTCTACCTGGTATTTCTCCATCTAGTAATCTTTCATACTCTGATTTTGTAAAACCTCTTGCTTTGTCTAATTCTGTTAATACATTATTAGCTGTGGTTCTTGCTCCGTTAGGTCCATAAACTACTATTTGTGCCATTACTCGCTACCTACCATACTTGAAAATAATTTAGTAAATACGTTATTTATTTTTTGTTTTCTTTCAGACATAGGCATTTTTGTTTTTACATCCTGTGGTGGACGACCATACATATTTGTTATACCTGCACTCCTTGATTCAATATCCATTGTATCATTATCTTCAGGCATAGTGGTTGTTGTAGTTGTTGATGGTACAGGACTAGGGTCAAAACCTTCTTCAGGGACTGGTATTCCTCTGTCTGGTTCTAATGCAGATAATTCAACATTTAACCTATCTACAAGACCAGGAAAATTTTCTCTATCTTTATCTGTAATAGATGTATTCCAGACCTTTGCTATTTCTTCTGGATTATCTAATAACAATGCCTCATAAAATTTTTTGCTTGATAGTTTGCCTGGTCTGTTGTAAGTGCCAATAACCATAACATCAAATTGATTTTGATTAAATGATATATCATAATTTTCTAATCTTTGATTTACTATTCTTTGTATCTCTTCTAAATCTTTTACAAGCAACTCTTCTGCTTTTTCTTCCGTTATAGTGTCACCCATTTTAAATTGTTCACCACCTGATGAATTACTGTGACCATAACCTATGGAGATAGACGAACCATCTCTGTATGCTTCTAATCTTAGTTTTTCTAACTCTTTTAAAATTTTTATAGCACTTTGAGAAACTTCCATACTACCCTCCGATACTCCTAAGCCCAGCAACGCTAGACTTAATAATATTGGCAACATTTTGTGTTTGCTCCCTTCTTTGATTTAAGTCCATTTCAGGTTTAAATAATTCTCTAACCTTTGATTCAAACTTAGCAACTGAATTACTTGGAGTAGTTGTTGTCGTAACTCTTTCTACATCTTGACCAAAAGGTATCATCTTTCCTTCAAACATTATATCTTTTCTTTTATATTGAGGACCTAAAGCCTCAAGTGTTTCTTTGTATTCTTGTGTTTGATAACTAGCTAATATACCTAGCAATATCTCAAACTCTTCACCACTTGGTTCTCTTCCTATTTGTTTTTTTACAGTGTTTATAACTGTGTTACCTAATTCGTCATAATCTAATTCAGGTTCTGTTGGATATAAAGATGTATCATATTGAGGGTTTAACAATATTTTGTTTAAATATTTATCGTATTCTTGTCCTGCGTTATTAGCATCAGCAAACAAATTATTTAGAGCTTGTTTTGTTGATTCTCCAATAAATCCAGAAACAAAAGAACCTGATTTTAAATACCCTGCATCAAAAAGTTTTTGTTGAAATGCTTTTAAAGATGAATCATTGCGTAAAGAATCTAAAACATCATTTGCATCACCTTTTATATAAGGAACAAAATTAGTATTATTTACTAAATAATCATATGTATTTACAACTTCTTCACTAGGAGTACCTGCATTTATAACTATTTCTCTTGGCATACCTAATGGTGTATAAGCAGATTCTTTTCTTTCTTTTCTTGATTGTTGTGCTGCGTAAAAAGCTGATGCTGACATACCTGTTTCTGATTGAAAATTAAGAAGTTTTTCTTCTACAGTGTCACCTTCTATACCGTACTCTTGAAACAAAGCATTTAAAAATTCTTGATACTCTTTTGCTACATCTAAATCTACTATTTCATCCGTCATTTAATCTCCTAAATTGTATGTCTTATTATATTTTATCTCAAAACTAAGCACTTCATCATATACAGAATAAAATTCTGGATATTGCGAAAGAAGTCTGTTTGCAACTTCTCTAAGTTGTTCTCTGTAATATTGTGCAGATTCTGACCTTGGGTTTCTTAATGAATCCTCAAGTGTTTCCTTATTTTGCGGATATGTTAATGTGTCACTTTCTTGAGCTAAACTAAATAAAACAAAATCTCTTGCTGCAAAGTAACTGTTCAAAGCTGGATATACAGGATAATTTTGTAAAGATTTATCTTTGGACATTTCTTCTAATTCGTCCATTTTAGTATTCCAATCTGAAACCCATCTTCTTTTTTCCTCAACATCTCTATCTAATAGCTTTTTAAGATTAATATCTGTATCACCATTACCTAAAGGAAATGCGTCATCACAATAATTTGCAGCTTCTCTTCTTGCGTTGTTAGCATTATCTGAATAGTCACCTTTGTAATATTTAGTTGCATTATCGTAACAAAGGTTATATAAAAATTCTTGTGATTCTATTACCATCATTGCTGGGTCTATTGCTTTTATGCTATCTTCATTAAGTTGTTCAAAAAATAAAGTGCTATCTAGCTCACCTTTAATGTGTATATCATCCATTAGATATAAATATGTTTCTTCATATTTATCAACTACTTCTGGGTTGTTATCTTTAAAATCTCTTTCGGCAACAGTTCTTGGCAGTTTCCCATCCAATGAATCATACTTACCTTGTTTAAGAATAGCAGCAGTGTTTACTTGGTCTGTAGCTTTTAATTTACCCTCTAAATCTGTAATGCTTTCAATACCTGTCATTCTTGTAAAAGTAAGCCAAGCTAAAAATTCACCATCTTCTGCTCCGTATTCGTCTGTCATTTGTTGCCTAAGCTCTGAATAAAATAAAGCAAGAACACCAATGCTTACATAACTTTTAGCGTCTTTAGTTGTTACCTTGCCTAAATCCATATCTCCTAAAACTGCCTCTGTAAATTTTTTTAAATTTTGAGGTACGTTTTTTGCATCAACATCAAACTCCGTTTGATATAACAATCTTGGTGGAGATGGAGATATTAACTTTGCAAAACCTTCAAATGAAAGTCTTGCAGCCACATTGTTTAATACTTTTTTATCAAATTCTTCAAAATCTTTTTCTGTTTGTAAAGGTTGAGGTTCATTTAATGATACTATTTTTACAGAATCTAAAGCTCTACTTGCAACAGCATCATCTTGTAGTAAAGAATCTAACTCTCCTGATATACCAACTTGAGCTGCAGATATAAAAGATTTTAAATATGTTGGCGTATAAATATTGCCTAAAATTGTTGGAATACCATCAGGAGCAAGTTCTTCTAAATCTTCTATTGGAGTTCCATAAGGAACAATAAGTTTATATGTATCTCTACCTAATAATTTTTTAAGTTGTCCACTAAAAGCTCCTATAGCTACTGCTGCTACTGGACCTACGCCTGGCAATAAAGTTGCTCCAACTAAATTAAAACCACTTAAAGGCACGGTAACACTTACATTCAATTTTTCTGCACCAGCACCTAACCATTTTCTAGCTACAAAATCTGGTAAAGGAACAGCAACATACTTATCACCAGACAAAGGGTCATCATAAATTATTCCATTTTGCTCACCTGCTTTTATACCGTGAGTAGCTTTTAACAAAGCATCTGGTTTTTGTACAAAACCTTTACCTAAAGAAAACATAACTTCTTTAAATGCTTCAAAAAATGGAAATACAAATCTTAAAGCATCTGCTGTTTGTCCCTTTAAACTTAAATTATAAAAAATCCTAGTGCTTTCGTTTAATGCGTATTGTTTTGCTCTAGCATCCATAGCCTCTAAACTTATTTTTGGTAAATTATTTTTTGCTGTTAGAGCTGCAAAATTTTCATAACCTTTTGATATTTCAGGATGTAAAGAAATTAATTCATTTTTTAGTTTTCTAGGTAATTTATTAAATCTATTAAACAATGTTTTTAATGCTTTTTCATCAGCAATAATTAAATCATCAGCAAGACTTCTATTAACAAGTTGTTTAAAAAAAGGTATTCTAATTAAATTAGCTTCAAAAGCAGATGAAAAATGCCACATTGCATCCCAAAATTTAAACCCATCTCTATCCATAGTTTTTAAATAATCTTTGTAACTTTTTGAATTTATTAATTCTACTGGTGAAGGAATATCTACAGGTCTTTTGGTGCCAGATGTTCTAAGCATTTCTTCAATACCATTTGTGATGATTTTAGAATTTTCTGTAGTTCTTCTTGCTAATGAGTTTAAATCTACATTACGATATATTCTTGTAGCAAAACTTTCTAAAAATTCTGTGTTACCACCTGTTAATGTAATAAGTTGTTCTTGCAATGCTTTTATTTCAAGCAAAGCATCATCTAAAGTTTCTGGTACTTCGTCTGCAATTAAAGTAGATGTAAAATCGTCCCATAATTGTTTTTTATCGCCACTATAAAATCTCTCTGCAAGTTCACGCAGAGGTTTATTGTTTACTGTGTAGTCAGCTACAAGTTGTGATATTTCATTTGAATAAATAGCAGCATACTGTATTCTTAAAGATTCAACAGCTCTATTCATCAAATCACTATTTTCAAATATTTCATCACCATAAAAAACAGAATCAAAATTTTCCTGATAAACATATCTTTGACCTCTTGAGCCAACATCTTTTACTCTTCTATTACCAACTGCTTTTTGTAAACTATCCTCTAATTGTCTTTTTGACCATCCACCTTTTTTATATGTATTACCTAATACATCTGTTTTATCAAAAAATAAACTACCTAAATATGCAAATGGTGCATTAAGAGGTGTATCAAATCCATACAAATATGCTCTTATATAACCCTCTAATGATAGTCTTGTTGGATAAGCAAGTCGTGTAGGCAACATAGCTGAACTCCAAATCATTTGTCCTTTCCACAAAGCATCTGAACCTGCAGTAAATGTTTTAGGTAAAGGTAAATCTAAATCACTTACTTTAATACTTAATGATTTAAAAAAATCTCCTAGAGCAGTTCCTTCGCCAAAAGTATCATCAGTGTATCTACCAAGTTTACTTAATGCTCTTGAACCAACTTGGTCTAAAGTATTTACAACTCTTTTTACATCTCTAAAAGGCGTAAAGTAAAAAGTATTTTCCATAACTTGATATGGAAAAGGAACATCAAATAATCTTTCTTTACCTGCACCTATGCCTTTTCTTTTTACAGCTCTTGTAGCAGCACCATCTCCAGCAGTGTAAGCAACATTTTGTTTTCTAAATGTTTTTATTGTTTCGTCTGCCCATTGTAAATAACCTTGATATGTGCCTTTATTTTTAGAATATTTTTTTATTAAATGTCCATAAAAATCTTTTAATAATATTTTTTGTGCCACATAAAATCTTCTATCTTGTAGTGCTTTTGTTAAATTTATAGCAACATTATTTACTACTGAAGCATCAGCTTTTGCTAAAGCACCATAATTAATTAATGTATCAATAGTTTCTGTAATGTTTTCTAGGTTTACTTCTTGTTCAGGCAAATATTTACCTAGCGTTGTTAAAGGTTCTGTACCTTTTGCTTTTGATTGTTTATCTCGCAGAGCTTTGTAACCTGCATTGTTAATCCAATCAGGTATAATTTTTGTACCGTTAAAACTAGGACCATTCCAATTTGTTCCATTTAAAATAGAATCTTCAGTTATTTTTAACATATCATCTATGTTTTCTGCTTCTAAAAGTTTTAAAGAAAATATAGGGTCTTTATTTGCTTGAACTAATTTAACAAATTTATCAGGACTTTTATCATTTAGTATTATTTTTAATACATCTTCACTTGTATCTCTTTTTATAATATCTCTAGCTAATTGTCTTGCATCATCTAATTTTCCTGCTTTTTGTAATTTTTTTATTTCATTTAATGTTTTATTAGCAACTCTTAAACTTTTTCTTCCTACACCAACTAAATTTGCAGGGTCTACAGCAAACAAAGCTGCTGCATCTATAAGTCCAGATACCCAAAAATCTACGGTTGGATTTTCAATTCCAAAAACAGAATCAGAAATATATCTACCTTGAGTAATAGTTCTACCACGATATAAATTTGATTCTTTTAATTGTTTTGCTTGTTCTTCTGCAATACCTTGAGGAATAATTTGTGTACCAGTTAATCTATCGTAACTTTCAATAAGACCAGAAGGACCTAGTTTTTTATATGCGTCTGGTATGTTTTTAATAAATTTGTCTGGATTTAATCCAGCTTCTTCTGATATAAGTCTTAAAACTTGTTCTAATCCACTACCACCTGCTTCTTTTCTAAGTCTTAATTGTTTTTGTTCATTAAAAGTATCTGGTATAGAAAATTCTTTTCTAGCAATTAATTTACCTAAAGCATTAGTCAAAGCATTTCTATCTGCTTGTGTAGGAGTTACTAAACCAATAATGTTATACAAACTACCTATTCTTTGTGATTCTAAATCAGATAAACCTTGCTGTTGTAAAACTCCTTCTAATTCGCCAGTAAGCATTACATTTGCTCTTGCTCTTCTTGAATAAAGTTCTTCTATACCCATTTCCCAAGTTTGAAATATAAAACGAAGAGTTCTATTTAAACCTGATTGTACTTTATCCATACCACCTTTGATTCCTTCACCAATCATTCCAAATGCTTTACCAAGTAATGCTTGTTGTGTCAAGTGTGATAAAGAGTTTGGAACGCCTGTATATTGTTTATCATTTTGTGCATTTATTTTTGTTTGTTCTAAAGATGCTTTTGATACATCATCTGGAGAAGCATCAGTCATAGCAAGTGACGCAACAACACCTGGAGATAAATAAGGATTATATTGTTTTATTGCTATTGTTTTTTTTGCTAATTCAGGTGATAAATAACTAGATGTGTATGTTTGTATTTGAGCTTGTTCTAATTGTTTTTTATCTTGTAGATTCTTATATCTATCACCATAGGTGTACTGATATACCATTATTCCATACCAAGTTCAAATTGCTCTAAACCCTCCTCATACAAACTTAATGTATCAGAAGTAGGAAAACCTTCAGCTAAAGCTCTCATAAATAAATCTCCTCTTTGAGCTTCTGTTAATGTTGCACCTGCTCTGCCTGGACCTAATGCAGCTCCATCTGTAATAGGTTCGTCTGGTAATTGTGTTTGACCAAAAACATTAACAGGTGTAAATGGTCTTCTAGGTGTTTGTTGTGGAGTGGTATCTTTTGGTAAGGGTGCAGCTTGTTGTTGTTGTGTTAATTCTTGTTGTTCACCATAAGGCATACCAGGTATTCTACGTATAGCTTGTGTATTATCTTGTGTGTTTCTAGCTGGTGGTGGTACATTACTGTTTCTACCTGTAACACCTTTGTTTGCGTTACTCCTTGTTGCCATCTTCATCCTCATCATAAAACATAAATGTTGAACTTATAATCATATAGCCAAAAGGGAAAGCTAAAGGAGGCATTTGGTCTGTAAATATTCTAGGTTCTGATAGTCCCTCTTCTAGTAATATATCGTCACCTAACTCATCTACATCTTCTAGTGAGTTAAATACTATATCAGCAAATTGTTTATTTATTGACATTATCCTCCTAGTCCTTGTAGTAATTGTTGTATGCCTGGTGGAGGACCCTGTGGTGGTAGGGAACCTCCTCCAAGCAATTCTTGTTCAGCCACTGGTATTTCAGGTTCCTCTGCAGTAAAGAACTTATCCAAGATATTTTGCATATCATCTGGATTTTTTCTTATCTGCACAACAGCCATTGTTGCTTTAGGGTCACCTTGTTGTGCTTGAGCCAATAGTGTATCAAACAATACACTGTCTGCTTTTTCTTTTGTAATTCTATCGTTTACTCGTACTAAATTATCTAATCCATCTAAGTTTTCTTGTAGAGTTTGTTTATCAATAATACCTGCTTGTAATAGCTGTAAACCTGTAACAATNTTTTGTGGTTCATCATAACCAGCCATAGCACCATAAACTCTTCTAGTTTTATACGAGCCCATAATGTCACTTGTAGGATTATATTTTTCTGAATAAAACTGATTGTCATAATATCCTGATAAATCTTTTGATTGACCACCATACATTTTTTCATCCCACTCAAGTCTTTTTGCATCTATCATTTCTATAGCATCAGACATTACTGTATGATATTCTCTAATCATCAATGACATAGAAGCACCTAGTTCTTCTAATCCTCTACCTGTTGCAAAGCTAAGTGGACTTTGTGAATCATCAGTTACAGGATAAGAACCACCTACACGTAGTTGTCTTTCTATTCTGTCTATTTGTTGGAATATTTGATATGGTACATTTGATGCTGGTTTAGATACTTGTGTACCAGGAGCAAGATAGTTTACAGCAAATCTACCTTTACGATACTGTCCTGATTCTATCTCACCTGATATGTTTGTTTCTGTAAAGACTGCATCTTCCATAGCTATTATTGACATAACATTTATTTTTGCCATAGAAGCCATNAGTCCTATNATTTGGTCATACTGACCTTGTAATCTGTCAAAAGCAAANTTNTTTGCAACTACAAAAGATGGACCGCTATCTAATGGATTAGGTATAAAATCAAGAATAGTTCCAGAGGTCATATGATATATATACGTACCTTCTTCATTGTAATATTCTGCAATTAGGTCACCCTCACCATTTGAGTTTGCCCAACTTCCGTTGTAACTATCTGTGTATGCAGAAGCATAAGCATTACCAATACCTAATGTATTTGCTTGATAAAAGTCTTTACTNTTTATTTTGTCAGCAGATTTTGGATATGCTTTTGACAAAGCAGTTTTTGGAACTCTTCGTACAATAGCCATTTCTTTTGGTTGTTGGTCTGCACCGTAATATCCAGGAAANCAGTTGTANGGGTCACGGAGTTCTGCACAAGGATATGGTGTGCCATTTGCATCTTTCATTTCTCTAATTACCCATACAGCAAAACCATAACCAGGTAACCATCTACCAACTTGTGGCATTTGTAAATCTAATTTTTGTGTGTCATCATATGCAGTTACAATACGTGCTATCTTTTCTGCTTTNTTTCTTGCTCTATCAGAATCTTTACCATTAGGTACATCTACTTTTAGATTNGGAATACGTCCTATTTTTTGTGCAAGATGTTCTAAACCTGACATCATAAGNTTAGGTACAGGTATTTGATAGTCTTGAAAACCTTTTATCTGGTCACCTAGTAATGCTAATAAACCATCTGGTCCACCATTCATTATTGCACGAATACGTCCTCTAGTAGAATATGCACTCTGATTGTCATAGTGTAACTGTGTTATCTGATATTGTATCTCTTCAGGTGTCATCCTATCTCCACGGACTTTCGTTCATATCGCTTAAATTCCATTCTCCAAAACTAGGTTCATAATCTAATCCTACCTCAGCTAATCGTTCTTTTCCTAGTCTTCTTATAACTTTTATTGGAAACCAACTAGCCATAACGACATCTGATTTATAGTTTTTTGCTTTACTAGCCTTACTAGCAGCACTTGAAAAATAAATTAGTTGCCTACGATATATATTACTCTTTGTTTCGCTTTCTGCACTACCATAAGGTAAGTTAATTAGCTTTTGCTCAAACAACTGTTGCATACTTCCAACACCGTAAATAGGGTCAAATTTATTTTTTTGTGTCTGATGTCCTTCTAAATGTATACCCATACGTGCAGAGTATTCTTTTATTTCTCTATCTTGTCGTATAGCTTTTTGAAATCCGTTTTCTTCTATAACCCAATGTGCAAGTTTGTACTTCTCATACCATTTCTTTATAGATTTTTTTGCTTGTGCAACTCCTCCACCTTCTTCGTTCTCTATATCTACAAGATACATCATTCCTGATTCAGGATTTACAGCCCACAAAAAACAAGCCTGAAAACCTGTAGATGCTGGGTCAAGTCCTGCGACTAGGTATGTCCCTGCAGGTACTTGCCCAACAACTCTATTGACATCTCTACACTGGTCAATATCTTCTGAATTAAACATTGTTATGCCTTCTACAAATGCTTTGTTAAGATATACCATTTCGTATATTGCTCTACCACCTGTAGTATCTGCATTATTTTTTTGTGACATAAGCCATTTGTATGTACGTTTGTTTTTCCATAACATACAATCTGTATGTTTATCTGTTTCTGTTTCTGGCAAAACACAATCTGTTTTGTGTGCTTCTTCTACAATATGTTCAAACTCTGGGTTTTCTAACAAAAAGTTATACAAATCTTCTGGATGTTGTCTTGAACCTATAACTACAACACCAGTATGTTCCTCTTTACGAGATGACAAAGTGGTTGTCCACCATTGTCTAGTTTGTTCTCTAGCACTAGGTTGTATTGTTGTACCGTGGTCTTCTATGTCGTCTGCAATAATCAAATCACAGTCACGAGAAAGTATCTTACCACCTTTACCTACAGCTACCATTGTCGGTGACTTTATACCAGTTATGGTTCTTGTACCTACAGTAAACTGTCCTGATGACCAGGACTTACCTGAACGTACCTTTGGTTGAAATTTTATACCAGGTCCGTTTATGTCTTCGTTCAATGCTTCATTGTTTTCTAAATGGTCTAACACACCACCTACTGCATTCTTTGCAATATCTTCGTTACCACCTACCCACATAATTCTTATGTTTGGATTTTTACATATCTGCCATACAGCAAAATGTATAAGTAAGTCTGTCTTACCGTGACGAGGCGGTGACAATATCATTTGTTGTTTGCCGTGTTTTATTGCATCAACAATAGAGTTAATCCATTTTTCGTGAAAGTCTGCAGTTTCATACAACTCTCCTGTTTCTGTTTTAAAATATTTATCTCTGAACTTTTTAAAATCCTCTAAGGACTTTACGGTAGCTTGTGCAATCTTCCAATCTGATTGTGCTTCATAATTTTTTTTATCTTCTAAATATGCAGCATACATTTTAGTTACAACACTTCTTGATACTTTTAGTGCATATGCAACTTGTTGATGTGTAAGTCTATTGTCTTCTAATTTAGCTGCATACTGTTCTACAAAGTTTTTGTATTCTGGTCCACGTGATGTAGATTTTATTACAGGTTCTTCTATATCTATTGTTTCTTTTTTATTACGTTTGTATGCAGTGCTTCTTTGACATTTGACACTACAAAATTTTTGTCTGCTTTTAGGTACGAAAGTTTTTCTGCATCCAGTCGCACCACAAGTTTTACGAGCAGACATTATTTCTTTGTTCTAGATTTTTCTACTGCTTTAATATTTATTTTTTTACCTGCTTTATATTTTTTTGCAGTAGCAAGTATTTCTAAAGCTCTTTTTTTTGCCTCTGCATCAGATAAACCTTCTAAATATTTAGCAGGTACACCATAACGATATGGTTGAGTTCTTTTACCCATTACCTTAAATCTGTATCGTGTTTTTTAGAACCACCAATAAAACTATTTACTCTACCCATAGCCCAAGCAGCCATACTTGTATTTGGTCTTGACCCAGAACTCATATAAGCAGCTTGACCTCTTTTGTAAACTTTGACCAAAGTTGCATAAGATATACCACTTTTTTTTGCTTTATTTTGTAATGCTGTTTTAACACTTTGTGAAATATTAGCCATTATGTACCTACTGCTTTTTGTGCTCTTTTGTGTGCTTGTGTAAATGTTGCACCACGAACCATACTGTTACGCATATATTCTATATGTCTTTTTGTATGATGTTTAGAATGTTTTTCCATTGTGTCTTGTTGTCTTTTTGTAAGTTTTGATACATCAACACCTTTAATTTTCATTTTTTAAATCCATTCGTTGCATAATATAATCTTACTTGTTTTGCAGTATATCTTCTACCACTTGGTGAATAATAATATTTGCCTTTTTTTTTAAATGGCATATTACTTCATTTTTTTTAACTTACGCAAAACATCAAAATCTGCTTTTGTTATTTTATTGTAAGGTGGTGCTTGTTTTGCAATCTTCATTTGTTTTTTAGATAGCTTTGCCACTGTTTTACTCCCATTCTCTGCAAGACCAATATCTTGCAGTTGTTTTATCTTTGGCTGTACTACAATTATGCCGAGCACGAAATGATGCTTTAGCTTTAGGATTATTTTTCCTAATAGGCATATTAGGGTCACCGAACATAACCTTCTTGACTTTGCCATTATCCATAACAAAAACCTTTTTAGATTTTCTTCCGTACCCTGGTTCGCCTTTTCTAATAGCCGTAGGACTATTTAGCTTGACCTTCATTCCTTGATATTCAGCCAATGTAGTTACATTCCTTTTTTCTTTTTTTTCTTCTTGCCTTTTTTGTGGTATGGCATTGTTTCTCCTAACTATACTATATCTTGTATGAGTGATTATATAACAGGAAAAAAATATCCTAATCATAAACCCTCTACTTCATATAGTAGCGGAAGAATTTGTATGAATAAAAATTGTGAAACAGTTTTGTCTAAATACAATAAATTTAGATATTGTAATAATCACAGACCCAAGACATACCCACGAATAAAAGGTCGTGGCAAAAACCTACTGATTTGCAGAAACCCAATCTTTAGCATTTTTTAAAATAGCCTCACCAAGTTCTGGTAAAACACAATTATTAATCATTGTTCTTTTTTTAGTTTTGTTTACAGGAAACCTG
>FUFK010044285.1_pt1 | contig 25607 bp, 26 predicted proteins | sample 1021851 | NCBI WGS metagenome assembly FUFK01 (sample SAMEA51879418, study PRJEB19060) | metagenome | reverse complement strand
GTAGCTTTACAGATGCGATACACGTTCCTGTTGGAACTACAGCACAAAGACCGGCAAGCCCTGCTGCAGGATATTTTAGATACAATACAACTACAGGGGGCTTTGAAGGATACACGGATGAATGGGGAGCTATTGCAGGTGGTGGTGGTGGAACTGCTCCTGTAATAAATACCATGACAGGAGATGGTTCGGATACTACACTAGCATTAAGTGCAGCTCCAACAAATGAAAATGCTACCTTTGTAACTTTTGATGGTGTGTTACAACATAAAAGCACATATTCTGTTTCAGGTTCTACTTTAACATTTTCAACAGCACCTCCAAGTGGTGTAGCTGTAGAATGTATTACCTTAAGTACTACTTCTATTAATACAGCTACAATAATGCAAGATGGAGATAGTGATACAAAGATACAGGTAGAAGAAAGTTCTGATGAAGATAAAATACGTTTTGATACAGGTGGTACTGAAAGAGTTATTATAGATTCTACTGGAATGGGTATAGGAACTTCGAGTCCTAGTTATAAACTTACAATTAATAGTGCAGACGAAGACCATATAAGATTAGAAAATGGTTCAGAGTTAGGTTTTATAAGGATAATGGACACAGGAATCTTAGATTTTTGGGCACATGGTTCAGATGAAATAACTTTTACAAATGGTACTGGTGCAGGCACTGAAAGAATGCGTATTGATTCTTCAGGAAACGTAGGCATAGGACAAACTTCACCAAGTTCACCAAATGGAGCAACAGATTTTTTACATATTGGTAACAGTTCTTCAACTTATACATCTTTAGTATTAGAAGATAACAATAACACTTGGGAAATTTTCCAAAACAATCAGTTAAGTATTAGAGATGGTACAGACACTAGGCTTTTGATAGATACGTCTGGAAACGTAGGCATAAATAATACAAGTCCAAGTTCTTACGATTCTAACGCTAGAAATTTAGTAGTAGGAAGTGGTACTGGTGATGAAGGTATGACTATTGCTTCTGGGTCAGGTAGTGGGAGCAGATTATATTTTGCAGATGGTACAAGTAGTGATGCCGAAAAAGCAGATGGATACATATTTTATAACCACGCTAGTCAATATATGGCATTTGGTACAGCAGGTGGAGTTGAAAGATTGCGTATTACTTCTGGTGGTTCTGCATTAGTAGGATTAACTTCTACAGTAAATAGTGAAATTTTAGGAGTTTATTCAAATGACGGACATGGCTTGACTGTAGGCACAGCAGGTAGTAATTCTTACCGAACATATCGGCATGTTTCTTCCTCTGGTGTCCATACATTTGCAAGTAGTGCAAATACTGCAAGTTTATCTAATGCAGGTGCTTGGACAAATGCTTCAGACAGAGCTTACAAAAAAGATATAGTAGATACACAATATGGGTTAGATACTATACTAAACTTACAACCAAGAGATTTTACGTTAAAAGTTGATGAATCATCTGATACTGGATTTATTGCTCAAGAAGTTGAAACTGTCTTACCGCAATTTGTAATTGGTGAAGAAGGACATAAAAATGTAAATTACGCACAAATTACAGCAGTATTGACTAAAGCAATCCAAGAACAACAAACAATTATAGAAGACTTAAAAGCTAGAATAGAAACATTAGAAGGATAAAATTATGGCAATTTCATATGCATGGGATGTGAGTACTGTCGACACTTACCCAACTAAAGACAGTAACAGTGATGTAGTTTATAACGTACATTGGAGACTAACAGCAACTGATGATGCTAACACAGACTCAGATGGTAACAACTGGACTGCAGAAGTCTACGGAAGCCAANGTTTAGATACNGATGATATCTCAAGCTTCACAGCNTTTGCAGACTTAACAAGCTCTGACGTACAAGGTTGGGTTGAAGCAGCTTTAGGAGCTGACGAAGTTACAGCTATAAAAGCAGGTTTAGATGCTCAAATAGCTGAAAAGATAACACCAACATCTGTACAAAAAACAATCGGTTAAAAATTTTATAGAGAGACAAAGACATGGCAATAACTAAAGTTACAAGTGAAGTATTAAATTCAGCAGCACTAACATCAAAAGCTTTTGGTACTTCATCAATTATGATTGGTGATGATGCGACTGGTACGATAGATGCTGCTAACTATAATACAGGTGTAGGTGTTGATGTCTTTGCAGCTTTAACTACGGGTGATAATAATGTTGCTGTAGGTTATCAAAGTTTAAATGCAAACACTACAGGAAATAGAGGAGTAGCAGTAGGTACTTCAGCATTAGTAGCAAACACCACAGGAACAGAAAATGTTGGTATAGGTTATCAAGCCTTGGATGCTAATTCAACAGGAGCTGCTAATACAGCAGTAGGAAGTGAAGCATTAGGTGCAAACACAACTGCCAATTACAACACAGCCATTGGTGTTGCTTCTATGATTTTAAATACGACAGGAGCAAAAAATACAGCAGTAGGTGCTTTAGCTTTAGATGCCAATACTACAGCTTCAAACAACACAGCCGTAGGTTATGCTTCTTTAGGAGCAAACACTACAGGAGATACTAACGTAGCAGTTGGGTATCAATCTTTAGATGCCAATACCACAGGTACAAATAACGTAGGTGTTGGAGACAATACTTTAGGTGCTAATACCACAGCAGCAAATAACACGGCAGTTGGTTCTCAAGTCTTGGCTGCAAACACCACAGGAACTAGAAATACAGCAGTGGGTTCGTATAGTCTTGATGCAAATACCACAGCAAATGACAACACGGCTGTTGGTACAAGTGCTTTAGGAGCAAATACCACAGGAGCATCAAATACTGCCGTTGGACAGGGTAGTTTAGTAGATAATACAACAGCTTCTAACAACACAGCAGTGGGTAAAAATGCTTTAAATGCAAACACTACAGGAGGAACTAACGTAGCTATAGGAACAAGCACTCTAGCAGCAAACACGACAGCTTCTGATAACACAGGTGTTGGGTATGCTGTTTTATTGGCAAATACCACAGGTGCTAACAACACAGGATTAGGTGTTAATACTTTACAAGCGAATACGACAGCAGATAATAACACTGGTTTAGGCAGAAATGCTTTACTTTCAAACACCACAGGAGCTTCAAATACTGCTGTCGGTTCACAGGCTTTAGATGCTAATACCACAGCAGATGGCAATACAGGAGTTGGTTATAATGCTTTAACAGCTAATACTACTGGTTATGGTCAAACTGCTTTAGGAGAGAAGGCAGGTGAAAGTGCTACAACAGGTGCAGGTAATGTATTTGTAGGTAATGAAGCAGGTGAAGATTTAACTACAGGAATTGGAAATACTTTTGTAGGCTATCAGACTGAATCTTATGGTGCTAACTCTAATTATCAAATTGTTTTAGGATTTGATACTAAAGGTGTAGCTGATGCTGCAACTGTTACAATAGGTAGAGGAACTGGTAACAATCGTATTCATAATACTTTTGATACTAATGCTTCGTGGACTAGAGTATCAGATGTTAGATATAAAGAAGAAATAACAGAAAATACAGATTGTGGATTAGATTTTATAAATGATTTGAAACCTGTTACTTTTAAATGGAAAGCTAAATCTGATATTGATTCTTCTTTACCAGACTATGACCCAGAAGAAACAGAAAGAACAAGCGATAAAAAAATGTATGGNTTNATAGCACAAGAAGTTGAAANAGTCTTTANANAAACATAACATNACNGATTTTGGTGGATGGTTTCAAGGTGAAGAAGATGGAATACAAGGTATTTCACAAGAAATGTTTGTACATCCACTAATAAAAGCAGTACAAGAACTTTCGGCAAAAGTCGAAGAATTAGAAAGTAAATTAAACGGAGAATAATATGGCTCAAACAGTAGCAGAANNNTTAACAGCAGCAACAGATAGCGTAACNGTTATTANNGANATTAATACNAATGGNAGCNAATTCTNNNTATNTTNNANNNGNCTNNACNCAAGCAGANNTAAANGANNTNGTACAACGTAANGTNGACCACTTAGAAATTATNTTAGCTTACGANGGTGAAAATGATACACCAGATGTTGCAGGTTCTAGTGATGATAAATCATCTTACACTGGTGCAATAACAACTGGTAAAGCTTACATAGCAGCAAACTAAGGTGGAGTTAACAGGCTACACCATGTTCTTATTATGGAACATATTTCTAACATTGGTTGTAGCTCCCATACTCTACAGCATTCGTGCAAACACGTCAGAGATTAAAAGACTTGACATACTTTTAAATAAAACAAGAGAAGAAATGGCAAAAGAATACGTAACTAAACAAGAACTATCAGATGGCATGAATAGAGTGTTTGATACGTTAGACAAGATTGAAGAAAAACTTGACAAGCTTTTCGAGGTTAAATCATGAGAAAAAATAATACAAGTAAAAGAATAAAAAACTATATGGGTGGTCGTGCTGACTATCGTAATGGTGGACGTGTAACTTATCAAGAAGCAGGTATGGTTAATGATAGAGATAGGTTTAATCGAGCTAATGAAGAAGCAATGAGACAAGCTCAACGTCAAACTGATAGGACACCAACTCAACTCTCAGCTTCACCTACACCTACAGTTTCTCTTGCACAACAGCCTATAGAACAAGTTCAAGCTCCTGCAGAGATAGTTACACCTACACCTACGCCTACACCTACACCTACTCCTACACCTGCTTCAGTAGCTACTCCTACTGTTCCTTCTGGTGGTAGTTTTTTTCAAAAGTTAAGAAGTGGTGTTAAAAAACAAGCTGCAAATACTGCTGCTTTAGGACAATCTGATTTAAGTAAAAGAATTGCAGGTGGAGAAAATATTGATTCAATGACGTTTTATTGGGTTAAACCTGATGGTTCTATAGGGTCTACAGATAAAGGTTATAGTAGAGTTCCATCAGAACATAGAAATCAATTATATTTAACTCAAGGAGAAGCTAATACTAAAGCTTCTGATATTAGAAATAATAAAGGAAAAGATGGAGATGTTGAAACAGGACTTCCTAAACAACCTACAGATAAAGAAATATTTGAAGAAGAGCGTGGTAAAAGAGTTATAGAAACTGGTCAGACAGCCGCTAAAATTGCTTCTGGTGAAATACCTGAAGGTATGATACCTAAACAAGAACTTGTAAAAACTGCAAAGGGTGAAGAGTATTTAGATACTGCTGTACAAATGGGGGACCTTACTCCAATTGAAGCAGAAAAAATTAAAAATGTAACTCCTGAACAAGTAGCTCAAATGGAGGCTTCTCAAGCAGAACGTCCAGAGGTTATTGAAGCTGCTAAAATGCAAGCTCAAAAAATTACAGAGTCTCCAGAAGTCCAAGCAGCAGAAGGGGAAGTTAGAGAAGAGTCTTTAGCTAAAGCTGCTAAAGTAGATAGAGTTGCACCTATTGAAGGAGTAGATGTTGATATCCCTGAGGGAGCATTAACAGAAAGAGTAGTTGGACAAATTAGTGAAGGAGCTAAAGCTAATGCTGCTATTAATGCAGGTACAAGTTTAGCAAGAATTACAAGAGCTAAAAAACAATTAACTAAAGCAGGATTAAGTGAAGAACAAATACAAGAAATAGGAAATGACCCTGCAGCCTTAGAAGAAAGATTAGCTGATTTTAGTGAATCAGAAAGAGGAATGATTGAAGGTCTTCCAGAAGAAGCTTTAGTATCTACACAGATTAATGGTTTACTACAAGGCATGGAAGATGGCAATATTCCTGTTTGGGCAGGACCGGCAGTAGCTCAAGTAGAACAAATGTTAGCTGCTAGAGGTTTAAGTGCTTCTTCTGTAGGTAGAGATAGTTTATTTAATTCTATTATACAAGCTGCTATGCCTATTGCTCAAAGCAATGCACAAGCTATACAAAGTTCTGTAGCTCAACAAAAAAATATAGAAGCTGCAGAAGCAGAAGCTAATGCTCAAAGAAGACAACAGACAGCTACACAAAATGCTCAGAATGTTTTCAATATGGATATGGCTCAGTTTAGTTCTGACCAACAAATAGCATTATCTAATAGTAAATTTTTACAAACTGTAGGTTTAACAGAAGCTAGTAATGACCAACAAGCTGCAGTACAAAATGCGTTACTTATGTCACAAGCTAATTTAGCTGAAGCAGATTTTTATCAAAAAGCTCAGATACAAAATGCTCAAGCTTTCTTACAAACAGATATGGCTAATTTAAGTAATCAACAACAAGCTAATGTTTTAAAAAGTCAATTTCAACAACAAACATTACTAAGTAATCAGTCTGCTGAAAATGCTGCAAGACAGTTTAATGCTGCTAGTGAAAATCAAACACAGCAATTTATGGCTAGTTTAAATGCTCAAGTTAATCAATTTAATACTGCTCAAGCCAATGCAACAAAACAATTCAATACACAACAACAAAATGCTGCAGAGGCTAGAAGAGTTGGAATAGAGGCAGACATTAATAAAGCTAATGCTGCAATAGTAAATCAAACAAAACAATTTAATGCTCAGTTAGATTTTCAAAGAGAACAATGGAATGCTGCTAATCAACAAGCAGTACAACAGTCTAATGTTAATTGGAGAAGAAAAGCTAACTTAGCAGATACTGCTGCAGCTAATGCAGTTAATCAACAAAACGTACAGAATGCTTTTGGTTTAACTCAAGCAGCTCAATCGTTTTTGTGGCAAGAGTTACGTGACCAAGCATCATATGATTTTCAATGGGCTGATAATACAGCAACAAGAAAAAATAATGCAATGATAGCTGCTGCTAGTTCCGAAGGTGATGCAGCTAAAAATTGGTCAGCTAATTATGATAATGTAGCAAGCACCGTAGATAGAATATTTGGAGTAGGAGATTAATATGGCATTTGGATTTATAGGAAAAGCTTTTAAAGGAATTAAAAAAGTCGCTAAAAAAATAGGTAAAGGTATTAAAAAAATAGGTAAAAAACTTTTAGGTGCTATTGGTAAGATTGGACCGATAGGACAATTAGCTTTAATGTTTATTGGTATACCTCCTGTAATTGGTAATTTTTTTAGTGCCATACCGGGAGCAATTTCATCAGTTTTAGGAGGAGCAGGTACTGCTATTACTAACTTTGCAACTAAAATAGCTCCTAATTTAACTAAAGGATTAGGTAAAGCTTTTAATGCTATTAAAACTGCAGGGCAAGGAGCTTATAATACAATTACACAAGCAATTGGTAATGGTGTTGATAGAGTTATGAATTTTACTAAAGGAAAAGGTTTTACTTTAAGTGGAGATAGAACATCTATATTTGGTGGTGTGTCTGCTAAAGATATTCCTGTACCCGGTACAGTTACTCCTGAAACTGCAGCAAAATTTGGTCCAGATATTCCTGATGTTTCTGATATTAAAGGAGATGTATTTTCTGGTACAATAGATGCAAGTCCTGCTTCTTTAACACCTCCTTCAAGGACACCATCTTTATTAGGTCCAGATACAATAGCTACGGATAAAGTATTAGCTCCAGTACAAGATGTTAATGATATATTAAATACAGAACTTTTTCCTACAAAAGAAACATTAACTTTCGGTACAGAGGAAGCTACTAAAAAAACTTTAGGAGAAAGAGCTAAAGATTATATTTCAGAAGGAATTGAAGGAGTTACAGATACGTTATCAGACCCTAAAAAATTAGCTGCTGAAACTATCAAAGGAGGAGTAATATCTGGTGGAACAACTGCTTTAGCAAGAAGTATAGCAGGTCCACCTCCAACTCAAAAAGTAATGCATTCAAGTTTATCAGATTTTATGACTCCAACAACTCAACGACCATTAGATGCAGCTACATGGAATAATGTTAATAATGCATATTTAAAAGCAGGAAGTTCTTTTGGAGCAGCAGGTGATGCAATGACTCCTTACTTNACAGAACTAGCAAACTTTGATAACGATATAAACTATCAAAGACAAATGGCAATGTTAAATCCTACATTAAACCCAGTACGTTAATAGGAAATAAAAATGGCAGAAGAATATAATCAAGAAGGCATAGATGCTTTAGTAAATACAGGTAGACCAATTCCGGGGCAATCTTTGACAGAAGACCCTGATAACTCATATCCTTGGGAAAGTCCACCAGAGTATACTGACTTTAGAAAAGCATTTAACTATATAGCAGAAGAACTATTAGAAGAAGAAGTTTATGTTCCTCTTGTTGTTGCAATGGGGCAGGGTGTACCAATATCTGATATAACATTACAAATTCTACAAAGAGGTTTTCAAGAAGGTAAATGGAATCCTGATTTGTTTATGATGTTACTAGAACCTTTGATGTATTTTTTATTAGCTCTTGCAGAAAAAGCAGCTATTGAACCTAGACTATATGGTGACGAAGAAGATGATTTAGAACCAGAAGATGAAGATGATATAGCTAATATGAAAGCTAATAATTTAACTGCTTTAACAAAAGAAAAAGTAGGAGATATGTCTAAAGTACCTGAAGGAGTTTTACCTGCAGATATTGTAGAAGATATAGAAGAATTAGAAATGCCAGAAAGTTTGTTAGCACCTGACAACAATACAGAACAACCAAGTTTATTGGCAAAATCGGAGTAAAGAATGGCTAGATATGATGATGGTGGAATAGGGTTTGGGCAAGAACAATTTGCTAAAGCTCGTGCTTATAATGAAGAGCAAGCTAAAAAACAAGAAAAGTTTTCTAAAAGACTTCAATTAGCTAATATAGCTGTAACAGGTATTACAGGTCTTATCAATCAAAAAGCAGATGCACTAGAAACTAGCAGAGCAACGCAACGTGCTCATTACCTTACACAACTTGAAAATGCTAAAGGTTGGCAGACTATGGTTCAAGGGTATGAAAAGGAAGGACTAACTCGTGAACAAATGCTTTATAGAGAAAAACAAAAACAATTAACAAACTATGTTCAAAATGAGTTTGGTGCTGATTTTGATATTAGTGGTTATTCTGATGCTATTAATAGAATTGCTAAAGAATATTCAGATGATAAAGTTAATTTAGATTCTTTTAATAAAGCAGTTGATGCACAGTTAGCTATACCTAATTTAAGTCAAGACGATATGATAACTCGTATTCAACAAGAAGGGGCTGCACCAAGAAGTATCGCATCTTTCTTAGGTAACTCTATGATGAAACTTGCAAAGTCTCATGATAAAGAAACTATGAGTGCTGCTGATAAAGAAGCTAAAGATAGAATGATTGGTGGATTACTTGGTGAACAATTTGAAGCATCTAAAAAAGCTTTAGAAGATTATGCTGCTAGAGGAAATCCTATAGAAAAAATTGTAGACTTTATGAAAAGTGATAAAGGTAAAGCTATAAAAGTTTTTAAAGGTGCTGAACAAAGAATAGTAAAAAGAAAAGAAGTTGATAAATTTGGTAATATATTAGAAGTAGAATATATAGGTAACTTTGGAACTAGAAGAGATGGTAGTCCTGTACAAATTGGAGAATTAGTAGCAGCAAGTCAAAGTAAAAGTGCTGCTCCTGCTATTAGATATACAGAAAATGAAATTGCAACTGCTGCTGACATGATTGATAGATATGTTAGAACATCAGGAAATGTAGACATTGAAAGTAAATATGAAGAATACATGGATGATAAAAATGGNAGAGGACTAGCTCATAATGTTATGACAACTTCNAGNAATTTACAAAAACAATTTGATATTCCTGAATCAAAAGCTATGGGATTAGCAGCTAAATTTATGCTAGAACAAGATGGAGAAATATTAGATACAAGAATTAGTTTATATGACTATGATAAATTAGAAGGTGTAGTAGATACTGAAAAAGTTAATAAGTATATAGAAAGTATTAAAGCTACTAAATCTGAAAAAGCAGAACAAGAAATTGGAAGTATGTATGGAGATATAGTTAGAGGCATTAACAGGTCTAACTTATCAGAAGATGAGAAAATAGGTGAACTAAATGCTCTTAATCAAATTGTTTCTCCTTATATAGCTATTGTTGGTCCAGAGTCTAGAGTAACAACTCCAGAAGATATGGATAAAGAAACAGAAACTAAAGAACCTCTATCTGTAGAACAACTTACATCTAAATATAATCTTGATGAAAATTTAATAAATACTTTACGTAAAATTAAACCAAAAGGTTCTGTTACACAACAATCTCCATTACGTGAAGACCCTATAGATTTAGTTACTGACCAAATGTTAGCAGATAGTGGTTACATTGATAGTGTATATGCAGGTGCTTTGCCTAAAGCTTTTGCTAAACGAAAGTTTATAAAAGATTTTTATAACGACTTAGGACTATAACTTATGGTAAAACTTTATGTTGATGATTCTACTTCATCTCGTTTAGGTCGTAANTATACTCTTGACGACTTAGAAGACAACGAAGAGTTTCAAGAAGTCTCAGAAAGATTCTTAACATCGGTGGGTGAAAACTCTAATGATGTTTTTGAATACTTACGAGATTCAGATTTTAATTTATTCTCAGGCATGCAACGTGCCATAGAAAGTGGTAAATTTACTGACCAACAAAAAGAAGACTACAGATACTTACGTAAGCGTTTTGATAATGCAGACATGGGTAGCTTCAAACAATATTTATCTTTAACTAAAGATGCTACTATTGATATAATTACTGACCCCACCGCTATGCTTGCTGCAGTATTAACTCCTGTAACTGGAGGAACTTCACTTGCTATTAAATCTGGTATATCTAAAGGAGTTATTGAAGGTTCTAAAGCAATTGCAAAAGGTCAACTTAAAGACGTAGGTAAAAAACAAATTGCTAAGACTGCTGCTATTACAGGAGCAGAAGTAGGTGCATGGACAGGTTTAGATAATCACTTTAGACAGAACACAGAAGTNAATACAGGCATTCGTAAACTTTATTCTAATACAGAACTAGCAGGTTCTGCTGCACTTGGAGTAGTTACAGGTGGAGTTTTAGGTGGTTTTGTACAACGTAATGCTTTATTTAATGATAAATTAAGTAGACTTTATACTAATGATACTTACAGAAAAGAATCTAAACTTAGATATAATCTTAGAAAAGGTAAAGCAAAATTATTAGCGAAAACTATTGGTAATGCTTCAACTTTAATGAAACCTTTTGCAAGATATTCTAATGCAGCAGCAGAGTTAGGAGAAAGTTTTTCTGAAGAGTTTGCTAAAAATATTGGGGAGCGTTCAACAAAGCGTGTAGGGTTTAGTTACTTTGAAGACCTATCAAATCGTAGAGGAAACTATTTACTTGACTTTGATAATATTGTAGCACCGTTAAGAAAAACAGGTGAAATACTTCCTGAAGATGAACTTGCAGTTATACGTATACTTAGGGGTGCTAGTCCTAGAGGAGCAAGTAAAGAAGTACAAAAAGCTGCAAAAGATTTAAGAAAGTTTTTTAATAAAATAGATGAAGATGCTAGAGCAGCAGGAATTGAAACTCAACGAATTGAAAATTATTTTACAAGACATTGGAATAGAGAAGCAATTGAAAATAATAAACCACGTTTTAAAAAGTTATTAGTAGAAAAAGGTATTGTTAAAAAGAATGATGTTGATTCAGTTATAGATGGAATGTTGAATAAACAAAATGAATTATACTCTTCACATTCTAATTTAATTACACAGTCTCGTGTATTTAAAAATATGAATGATAATGACTTTGAAGAGTTTTTAACAAATGATTTAGTACCTGTAACTACCAATTACTTTATGAATGCTTCTAAAACTATAGAGCATAAGTTACACTTTTTAGGGGCAGGTAAAAATATTAAAGTTTTAAATAAGTTTAAAGTTAAAGATGGTGATGACGAAGAAACAAGACTATTATTATTTAAACAATCTAATGAAGAACTATTTAAAAAAAGATGGATTGACACTATTGAAAAAGAATTAAAAGATAAAGGCGGGCAAACTTTAACAGGTAGAGATAAAAAAGATATACTTAATACTTATAAGTCTATTACAGGTCAAGTAGATTATTTTGACTCAGGACTTATGCAAGGTGCTTATGATACTATGAAACTAGCTAATGCTATGGCTTATCTACCATTAGCTACAGTATCTTCTTTATCAGAAGCTTTTCTTACATTAGCCAAAGCACCTGTTAAATCATCTGTAAAAGGCTATCAAGATGGAATTACAAAAGGTCATAAAATTTTAACTGATGAAATGGGGCAGTTGTTAAAAGAAAAACATAGAATGTCTGATGATGAAATTCGTAGAGAAATGAATAGTGTTTTTATTGCTGTTGATGAAGCTATGGGAGATGTAACTAATCGTATTTCAGGTGAAGGATTACAAAACCCTTTCTTAAAAAAAGCAGCTAGAGGATTCTATAGATTTAATCTTCTAATACCTTGGACAAAAACTGTACAGCTTGCTGCTTTTTCTACAGGTAAAGATTTAATTACTGAGAATTTATCTAAGCTTTATGCTATTCAACAAAAAAGTAATCTTAATATTAAAAAGTTTTCATCAGATGAATTTGCACAAGATGCTAAAGTTCAAAGATTAAAAGCAGAATTATTTGATTTAGGTATTGATGTTGAACAAGGATTACAATGGACTGCAAGAGGTGCTAAAACAAATGCAAAGTTTTATAACAATGTAGTAAGAGGAGCAGGTAGATTTACAAATGGAGTAATACTTCCAACGTCTAGAGAGTCTGCAAGAGTACCTACGTTTATGACTAATCCTAAGATTGATATCTTTACACAGTTTTTAAGATATCCTACAGTATTTGGTAATACTATACTAAAAAACTTTGCTAGAGATACAATAAATAATCCTACTGTAAATGCTCCGAAGGTTGCTGCTTTTGTTGCTATGGCTACTAATGTTGCTAAAGCTACTAACTACTGGAGAAGTAACGAAGAAAAAAGAGATAGAGTAGATAGAAAAGGTAGTGATTGGCAAGACACTTTAAAAGCTTATCAAAGAGTTGGATTGCTCGGACCAATTGAATATGGTTTAAGAGTTTCAGAAGGTTTAACATATGGACAAAATCCATTAGTAGCAGGAGTAGGGGTAGGTGGTCCAGTTATAAATGATGTAATAGGAATGACATTATATAATAGAGGTTTATTAGAAACTGTAGCACGGAAACTTCCATTGACAGGCACTAAGACAGTTTTTGATAGAAACTTAGGAGACTTTATGGAAGAGTATACAGGTTTTAGAGAGCCTTATACTCCGCTTCAAAAAGCTGCTAAAGAAGCTGATAAGTTTTTTGGGGGTGTAATTAGAGAAGGAGCAAGTTTTTTAGCAGGAGAACCTGAAAATAAATCTAATGTACCAAGACTACTTAGAGCTACAGGAGGTATTGTACCTAAAGTAGACCCATATACAGGACAACCTTATGATGAAATAAGAGAACACCGCATACAATACTATGGAGGTGGACTAGCTACTAAAATGTATCAACGTAAAGGCTATAGAGACGGTTTAAACGTAGAAAAAGATGTACCTGATGTCGAAGCAGACCCTGCAGATAGGAGCGTAGATGGCACTACAGAGTCTTACAAAGACATTGCAGGATTAGATAATACTCCAAAAACTCCTGAACCTGTTAGAGTACAAAAGAATGAAGGAGATGTAGTAGAAAAACCAAATTATTTATACAATAATATGGGAAATATTGAAGCTAGATTTACAGGTTGGGCAGGTAGAACTGATGATGTTTATTATAAAAAAGGTAGAAAAGAAGGATATGGAGCTTATGATTCTCGTATAGCAGGTATAAGAGCACCCTTAAGAGATTTTAATACTAAATTAGAAAGATATAAAGATACTGATGACCCTGAAGCACATGCTGTTTTAGAATATTTAGGAGGTGGTCGAACAGGAACTTTAGAAGAAAAAATGGCAATTGCTAAAAAAGAAAATGCTAATCCAGAACAGTATATTGCTGACATGAAATACTTAAGAAATAAACTAGGACCAGATAGGGGTATTATACATGCAGTTGCTATGAATGAACAAACACCTGAAGGATTAAAATATTTTTTAGAAAGTGAAGAAGACATTAATAAAGCTATTGAACTTTCTAAACATGATTTTAAAAAAGGAACAACAACAAAAGAAATGTTAAATTTTCTTGACAATTTATTCAAATAACTTGACAGAATATAAATTTACCTGTATAATACAATAACATGCTGCTATACTTAGAAGACCAATTAGAAGGATGCTACCGAGAGTATCGCTTACATCAAATCAAACAAGACCTACCCTTTATGTCTTTAGAAGATTTTAGAAATATGTTTGAAGCAATGATGGCAGTAATATACCCAGAGGAGTAATGTTGGGCATACCATTTGAAATAATTACTATGCTTGGGTCTACCATACTTGGTGGGCTTATGAGTCTATGGTCACAGTCTATAAAAGCTAAACAAGCTCAACAGGCTATGTTAATGGAACGAGCTAAATTTCAAGCTGAAACTGTTAAAGATGCTAGAGAATATGAGAATGTAGGTTTTCAATGGACTAGAAGAATTATAGCTTTAACAGCAATATTTGCTATTGTTGTTTTTCCTAAAGTTGTTGCTGTGTTTTTTCCAGAAATTTCAGTAACAGTAGGATATACAGAATTTAGACCCGGATTTTTCTTTGTTCCTGAAAAGGAAGTTATGGCATGGAAACAAATGACTGGTCTAGTTATAACTCCCCTTGATACAAACTTAGTAGGTGCTATAGTTGGTATGTACTTTGGTGGGAGTTTAGTAAAAAAATAAACAGAAATGAAACAGAAATTAAAAGACGTTATCGAGGACGGACGTTGGAATTGGTACGGACTCGCAGACGCAGAAGAAGACTCTCAAAACGATAATTGTTATAAAGGATTGTTTTGGGATTTAGAAACCAAGAAATTCCTAAGATGGAATGAACTTAATAAGAAGGAGTGTAAATCAACTGAAAGCAGTGACCAGTAGTGTCTGCGTTGTATGTATTGTTGGTTGGGCATATTTAATAGTTGCGGGATACTATTATTTTTTCTAACCTCTACTAAAACTTAAGAGTAACTTCAAAGAACGCTATTGTTAGCTTCACAGGGAAAGTGCACCTTAAAAAAAGGAAAAGTAATGGGAGACGAATATCATCCTTCAGGAAGATTTGGAGGAGACATGGACAGAAATGAGGTTGAGATTGACCTTAATAAGTTCATGGCTTTACTTCAAGAAAAGTCTGAATTAAAAGATAGGATAAGAGAATTAGAAGACGAAAAGAATGATAATCCTTATCAACGATTTATTTTTGTAGCAGAAGCTATAGATAGTTGGAGAATAATACCAAGAGCTTTCTTAGGTGTGTATATGTATTTGTTGTACTATACAACCTTTTGGTTTATGGCATTACCTGAACCCTCATTTGAACAATCAGGTTTAATATCTATTGTGGTTGGAGCAGGGGCTGCATGGTTTGGTTTGTATACTAATACATCAAAAAGCAAAGGAGATTTTACGAAAGGAGGTAAATAGTGAAACAGGCATCACTAATATTAACATTAATTTTATTTACAAGTTTTTTACAAGCAGACCAAACAGGTGACTGTACAGCAGGTGAGCAATACTGTGAACAAAATAGTTTAGAGACAACTAATACTACAACGACAACTAATACAAATACTAATACGAATACAAACACTAATACAAATACCAACACAAATAATAATACTAATACTAATACATCAACAAACACTAATACAAATACAAACACTAATAACAATACGAATGTAAATACAAATACTAATACAAGTACAAATTCAAATACAAATGTAAATACAAATACATCAACTGCAACTTCTACAAGTACTAATGCAAATACAAATGTAAATACATCAACCAGTACCAATAACTCTACAGTAAATCAAACAGTAAACAATACAAGTACGTCTAACAATACTAATACAAATAACAATACATCAGTTGCAACGAACACAAATAACAACACAAATATAAATCAATCGACTTCCGAATCTAATGTCACAACTGATAACACGAATAATAATACCAATAACAACAATACCGTATCTGATAATACTAACAGAAATATTAACGAATCAAATTCTACCCAAACTATAAATCAGAATGTCAAAACCAAAGCTCCTCCTGCTTCTGCTATTGCTCCTAGTATCATGTCTTATTCACAGGACCTATGTACAACAGGAGTTTCAGGGGCTTTTCAAGGGCAGATATTTGGTATCTCAGGTGGGAAGGCAGTACGTGACGAAAACTGTGAACGTCTAAAGCTTTCTAAGTACCTATATGATACTGGTATGAAAGTTGCCTCCGTCTCTATCCTATGTCAAGACCCAAGAGTATTTACTGCTATGGAAATGGCAGGAACTCCATGTCCTTACGAAGGTAAAATAGGTAAAGAAGCATCTAAAGCTTGGAAAGAAAATAAACACGACAGACCTGACTACGAAGACTTAAAAGATAAATATATAGCACATTGTAAGACTACACGAAATGAAAAAGGTAAAAAGAAATCAGGAAGAACCTGTGCAAATGAGTTCTATGCCTCAAACTAAAAGTGGTGGTAAGCAATTTTTAGAACTTCTTGGTGCTATTATAATTGGTATTGGTTTTTTATTTATCTCATTAAACTTATCAGCTAACTATATCTACGAAGGCAATCAATCCTTGATTGACCTTACAAATCAAACAGGAACTACTAACCTAAACTCAGGTGACGATAGCTTATCTGCAGCATTTAATCTAGACAATTCATTTACCTTCTATGGTAACACCTATGACTCTGCTCGTATGGCTACGAATGGTTGTTTACATTTTGGTTTAGGTACAGGTAACGTAAATTACAATAACTATTGTGGTGACTATACTCCTGACCCTTTACCTCAGTATACAAATACTATGTTTGTTTTTTGGACAGACTTAATCAGAGACAACCAATCTAAAATGCTTGCCAAAAACTTTAGTGATAAAGCAGTCTTTGGTTGGTATGATTTAAAAGAATACAATAGAGCATCTGATAATAGTTTTGAAGTTATACTTTGGACAAACAATACTTTTGAGTATCGGTATGGGGCACTAGACATTATCCAACATGATGTTTTGATTGGGGAGCAAGGAAGTACCTCACAATACTACCAGTACCTTTTTCATGATGAATGTAATACAGGTACAACTAATGTCACAGGTACATGTGTAGGTACAGATTGGAATAATACTTCTAGCAATACTTCATTGGAGAATGGAGGTAGTTTATATGGAGTGGGTTCAGGTAATAGTATAGATTGTAGTGACCCATTAAATGATTCTAGTTGTGCAGGATATGCATCCGCTTATTTAACACAACAATGTAATTTAGATGCTTTATATGATATGGCATGTCCTTCATATTGGGAAGCCTATGATGACCAACAATGTGATGAAGACCCACAGTATGCTCCGTTCTGTGCAGGTTATCAGCAAGAGCAATCTATTGCTTACTTTGTAGAAGATAATTTTGATTATGGCTATGAAGAAGAAGAGTACTACGAAGAGTTTATATTTGAAGATGAGTGGTATGAAGAGCCTATAGATGATTATGTATTTGTTGAACCTCAATACGAAGAAGAAGTCTTTGTTATTATGTTTGACGAACCCTATGAAGATGAGGTATACTTTGAAGAAATATTTGTAGAAGAATCTTATGAAGCTCTACCAGTTATTGAAGAAGAATATATAGTAAGTCTTGAAAGAATTGATGAGCCTGTAATATTTGCACATACAAATGATTTATTAGACATATTTGAATTTGAAATTATAAGAGAGGAAATAGAAAATGAACTTAGTAATGATGAAAGAAATGAAGAAGAAATTGCTGAAGCAGTGGAAGAAATTGAAGAGTGGTTCGAAGAAGAACTGGACGAAATTCAAGAAGCTGATGAAGTCTTCGAGACTACAGAAAGTCGTGAAGAACTTCTTGCCGAAGCCGAAGAAATCAACGAAGAAACCAACGAAGAAAAAAGCTCAGTAAGGATATCTGCACTAGAAGTTGTAGCAGGAACACTTAGAACTGCTTCAAATAGTGTAAGCTCATATAGCACTTCTAACAGTCGAAATGGCTCGTCTTACTCAGGTGGTGCATCTAATAATTTAAGTGGCTCTACGGGCAGTTATGGAGCTTCTGGAGGTACTTCTGGAGGTGGTGTTAGTACATCTAATTCTCCTAGTATGTCAGACCAAATTACGTCTGCAAATGTACAGACTAATCAGGTCTTATCTATGAGTGGTGGAGAAGTAGGAGGCTCTACAAGTTTTAGTATTACTCCTATGCCTACGGTAGATGATTCACCTCAAGTTATGATGGCAGATGTACAGGTACAAGATATGCAAGGAGAGATTGACACAGCTATTTCAGGAGTTATGACAGCTAGTGAAGCTGACCAAGTAGCTGACCAAATAATAGCAAACAATATTAAAGAACAACAACAAGAAGCCGAACAACAACAAGAAGAAACAGGACAGTACGCAGACAGTACAACTCTTGTAGCTTACTTAGGATACGTTGCAGGTTTCGATGCGTATAGACAGGCTCAGATACCCCAACAAGATATGTGGTATGAGCCAAGAGCAATCTATGCAGGAGTAATGTTAGATGATAACACAGAAGCTTTTTATGGGTTAGCAGGTGCTAATTTTGAAACACTAGGTAACATGATAGACATGCAACCTAATTTATAACGGAGAAAAATATGGAATGGTTTGAAAATAAAACTACACAGCTTATAGCTTTAGTTAGTATCGTTGCAACCCTAGCAGGGTTTGGTTACACAGGAGCTACGTATGTTAATAGACTTGAAAACCTTGAAACTAAAATAGCTAAAACAGAAGAGACTGATGATGGTCTTGGTGAAATTGAAAAGAGATTTGAAGCTTTAGATACTTCTATAGCTTATATTAATAAAACTTTAGATGCTGAGAACACAGGTGTTATATCTAAACTAGACTCAATAAACTTATTGCAGTCTCAAATCGAAGGTCTATCTGTTGCAGTCAGACAATTAGAAAAAGACGTAGATAAGTTAGAAGACGAAAACAAGAATCCTTTAGCTAACTAGAAGACCGCATCTAGCTGAACCTCTATCTTTTTATGTAGAGGTTCTAAAGCTAGTTTAGCTTCTTGTATTGCTTTCAGGATAACGAGTCTATCTTCTTTTTGAAATCTTCCTATTTCTTCCTCAGGAAAGCTAGATAACTCTGTAACTAATTTGTTATCTGAGTCAATAACTAACTTCCAACTAATAAGGTTAGCTTCCGATGCCTTCATTATTTATCTCCGCAAAGTTTACAACATCCTGTTTGCCACGAAGTCCTGCTTTCATGTAAGACGTTGCTCGACCTTCAAAAAAGTTTTGATGTTCTACACCCATAACTTCATCAATCCAACCTAAAGGATTTTCTCGTTGGTCATAATTTGTTTTTAATCCTAGCTGAAGTAATCTTCTATCAGCTATATATCTATTGTATGCATACATATCTTTCTTTGTAAGACCTTGTATGTCTCCCATATCAAACACTAAATCTAAAAACTTATCCTCGTGTTCAACCATTTCTCTACAGATTTGATATATTTCTTTTTTGAAATCATCTGTCCAAATGTCTAGGTTTTCTTGTATAAATTCTCTAAACAGTTTTGTCATAGCTTCAACGTGCATTGACTCGTCTCGTATAGAGTATGTAACTATCTGACCCATGCCTTTCATTTTACCAAAACGAGGGAAGTTTAGCAAGATAGCAAAACTAGAAAATAATTGTAGACCCTCTGTAAAAGCTGAATAAACTGCTAATGTTTTTGCTATACTTTTTTTATTTTTAATTGTAGGTTTAAAATCTGTGACGTATTCATGTTTGTTAGACATTTCTTCATACTCCGCAAAAGCTTTGTATTCTATTTCAGGCATGCCGACAGTATCCAATAAAAGACTGTAAGCATGTTGATGAATTGATTCCATGTTTGCAAATGAACCCATCATCATTCGTGCCTCAGGTTTTTTAAAGATACGCATATACTTATCAATATAACCTGCTCCTACATCTACATCCGACTGCGTAAACAATCTAAATATCTGTGTAAGTAAATTCTTTTCTGTGTCTTTAAGTTCTTGCCAATCTTTTACGTCTGTATGTAAAGGTATTGATTCAGGCATCCAATGCATTTGATTTTGTAAAACATAGTAATCAAACATCCAAGGATGGTCAAAAGGTTTGTAATAATTTCTAGTGCTTAATAAGCTCATTTTTTCTCCTGTTCTTTAGCGTACTTATCTAGTAGCCATTTATTAAATTTTTTCTTGTACTCTTCTTCCGTATAAACTACAGAGTGTGGTGTTTTATTTTCATCGCAATGGTCTAACCACATACGTCTACAAAACTCACTAAATTTTTTTTCCATTAAAATTCCTTAGTCAATAAATCTAGTTTCTCTTGAGCAGTTGCCATTTTCTCTAATAGTAAATCCATAGACTCTATAATGTGTGGATGCTCTGCAACACCCATACCTAATGAAAAGTATGTATCTAACTCGGACTTTGCAATAGCTATCTCAGCTTCATATTTCTTTTGAAGTGCTTCAAATCTACCTTCATACATATTATCAAATTTATCTTCCATATTATTATCCTTCACAGGCTATACATTCTGTGTCTTCTAAATTAATTCGTGGTATCTTAATGTTTACATTTTCTGCATCCCTTGCTGATTCCGACCTAAAGTAATATAACGACTTTAGTTTGTGCATAGCATACCAATGTACATCATTTAGATACTGTAAATACTCGTCATGTACATCTTGTTTCTCTGTGGCTTTTGGAGGAACAAAGAAAAGATTTACACTTTGACTTTGACAAACATACTGTTGTCTCATGTGAGCGTGTTCAACAATCCATATCTGATTTATTTCATTAGCAGTTTTAAATATTTCTTTTTCTTTGTCTGTAAATACATGACCCATATGTTGAATAGAACCTTTGTTTGCTGAAATATCTTTCCATACTAATTCAAGTTCTTTTTTACTTAATTCTTTTTTCTTTAATATTTTTTCTAAATATTTATTTTTAACTTGGTAAGAACCCGATAAAGTTTTGTGTGTATATATGTTTGCACGATATGGTTCAATGCTAGGGGAAGTACCACCACATATAATAGAACTACTGGCATTAGGAGCAATAGCCAAAAGATGAGCGTTACGCATACCTGAACCAGTAATATCAGGAGCTTCACCACGTATCTCAGCAAGCGATTTACTTGCCTCCACAGATTTAGTTTTGATATGACTGAAAGCTTTGTTGTTAAAACCTGTGGCAAAGATGCCCTCGAATGGAATGTTATTCTTTTGAAGATAGGCATGGAAGCCCATTGCTCCCAACCCAAGCGACCTTTCTCTGTAAGCTGAGAAGCTAGATTTGGTAAAGCCTTCTTTACCTTCTCGTATGTGGTTTTTAAACCTTTTAAAGTTTGCATTGTAGTCTCCTAGTTCTGTCGTATCTATTGCATTATCTATAAAGTGTTGAATAATATTATCCAACATTGTAATTAAATCTTTTATAAAGTTTTCATCTTTTGACCATTCATCATAGTGTTCTAAATTAACACTTGACAAACAACAAACTGCGGTTCTTTCTTCATTTGTAGGTAAAGTTATTTCAGAACAAAGATTGCTTTGTTTGATATCTAACCCTAATGCTTTCTGTTCTTTAGGAAGAGCTTCATTGCAGGTATCTATATTCACCATGTAAGGCTCACCTGTTTCTGCTCTAGCATGAATAATCTGCCACCATAAATCTCTAGCGTTGACAGTCTTAACTGCCTCACCTGTTTTAGGGTCTATTAATCTCCAATCATTATCTTCTTGAACTGCTTGTAAAAAATCATTAGTAAGATTAACCCCATTATGTATGTTCAAACATTTTCTATTTATGTCACCACCTGACTCTTTACGTATGTTAATAAACTCTTCTATTTCAGGATGGTCTATATCCATGTAAGAGGCATAACTACCTCGTCTTGTAACTCCCTGATTAAATGCTAACATCTGAGAGTCAACTACTTTCATAAATGGTATTGAACCAGTAGAACGACTATTGTTAGCAGTAGCGATGCCATTACTTCTAATATCTCCCCAATATCCACCAATACCTCCACCTGAACTAGCGAGCCATATGTTTTCATCATAGTGAGAAGATAACCCGTCACGACTGTCAGGTACGTAATTGAGAAAGCAGCTAATAGGTAAACCCCTATTTGTTCCCCCATTGCTAAGAATAGGAGTGCTAAACATGAACCATAAAGAGGAACTGTACGTATAAAGTCTTTGAGCCAACTGAAAATCTGTAACCCCTTTGAATGTTGCTCCGAACACGGAGGCTCTTGCGAATGCTTCTTGTGCATGTGTTTCTCCTGATGCTTCATAAAGATACCTATCCTTAAGTGTATCTAAACTGAATTTATTTAATTTGTTTTCTTTACTATAGTCTATTTTAATACCTAAGTATTCTTTCTGACCAACCTTGTCTTCGACCATTACTCGTCTCCTAAATGATATTCTGTATCTTCTAATGCTATGGCAATTATAGCATAGTGTATAATTTTTAATAAATCATATTCAGCATCATTACCTTCTTTCTTACCACACCTCATAGCATACTTCATAATATTACCCATGCAAAAACCTTTACCATGCCCTGCATCAATAATCATATCAGTTGCTTGATATTTACCTTGTGCGTAATGTCTTTCATATGTACCATCTACATATCTATGTATTTGTTGTATTATATTACCTTCGTTAAATTTATATTTCATATTTATTCTATCCATTCTTTAGGTAGTGTATGTTCAGAGTACCACCTAAAATTATTTTTTTCTGCCCACTCTGCATGGCTTCTTTTAGTTCCATCTTTGCGTCTCTTTGCCTGTGGCATAGGAGAACTAGGACTAGAAAACAAAAAGATTAACTCTTGATTATCTTTAAGACACTTACGTATCCACACGTATTTATTGTATTCTTGGTAATCCCAAAACCTGCCTTTAGCTTCAAGTAAGTATTCTACACCATCTATAACTTTTGTAAAGTCAGGTTCGTATGTATGCTCTACAACATAAGAAACTTTATCTGAGTGATGCGACCACTTTGATAAAACATTTTTATGTAAAGTGTACTCCCACCCTGAGTCATATCCCTTAGGAACATTCTTTTCAGTAGGTCTAATTTTTCGTGGCTTTCGATACCCTCGTTTCATAAAATTCCTTTTTTAATTTTTTATTAAACCATTTATGAGTAAAAGAAGAAAGCATTATTTTTTTATTAGCGAACACATGAGTTTGTTCAGGCATAAAATCTTTAAAGTTTTGTGTAGTTATTTTGACTGACTCTTCCTCAGGCAATAATGACTGTAACCATTCTACAGTTAATGCTTTAGATTTCTTTCTTATCTTCTTTGCTTGTCTACCATTCATACTATTTCTTTTACATTAGGTAGCTTTTCTACCTTAGTTAAATATACATTTCCTTTTGCATATGCAAAGGTTCTTAAACCTTGACCTTCATTAGCGTCTTCGTAGCAAACAAATTTGTGAGGGCAGTAGGTACATCCTGACGGTAATTTCATGTTACCTGATACTCCGTCAGGTATTACATTATAGCATCTGTCAGGAGGGTTGTCAAGCGATATAGCTTTTTTAACTTCTTTTATTTTATTAACAATATTAGGCTTCTCTAAATCATCAGGAATAAACGTAGTCAATTCCCCTGTTTCTTTATTCATAACTAAGAAACCACCCTTAGAAGTTTTCTCTGCCTCTTCGTATCCTGCAAGTTGTGCAAGATATCCAAAGCTATCATTCTGTGCTAGCGTACCTTCCTTAAACTTTTTAAAAGCATAACCTGATGCGGTCTTAACATCTATAACTTCTCCATCTATAATGGAATCCATATGTCCTTTAATACCTTTAACTGATACTTCTTTTTGTTCTCCTGATACAACATGACCTGAAAGACGAACAAAGAATAAAAGTAAAACCTCAAGTAAATGTCCATACAAAAACTTAATAAAAGTAGGAGCATTTATTTTTTCTTGATGCTCGTCTGATAAGTTTAGGTCATACCATAATCTACGTAGTGGTCTACCTATATTAGACATTCTTAAACCATTCTTAGGTCTAGGTTGAGGAGTTGCCCAACCTCTAAGGGCATCAGACATATCTTTACCAAACTTCTCGTACTCCTCCTCAGGAATATTAATAGCTTTATCTTCTGATAAAACTCCGATAGTCTTATAGATATCCTCTACAAGAGTATCTAGTTTAGGCAACTTCTTTTTTGTTTGTTTCTTTTTCATCTTTAATTTCTTTGAAAGCTTTAATAACATCTGACGAAAATAGTTTTTGTAAGTTTACTAAAAACATACGACTCGCATTGTTATCTCCACCTGATACAGTTTTAAAAGTATCTAGTTTATCTACTATTTTTCTAAGAGTATCTGTATGGAACACAAGGGTACAGTATTCATCATCACCTATACAGAGATTATGAAACCAGTAATCAGACTCTGTTGCTCTGATACCTGAGGGTTTACCCCATGACTCATACTCTATACAAATGTTACCTGACTTTTGCCAAATATCTCTTTCTGATTTAACTTCAATCTTTTTATTAGTTAGCATATCTGCTACCTTTTCTTCTCTAACAGTACCATACTGTAAATCTAAATCAAACTTTTTTCTATCTTTTTTAGTGGGTTTCATACCAACTGTCTCCTATATTAAATTCACCCGTCAATGGGCATCTTAAATTATATTCTTTAGATGCTTGTTCTATACATCTAACTGCCAATGCACCCACTCCATTTGCATGAGATTCAGGTACTTCTATCTGCCATTCGTCATGAATGTTAGCAACTATTTTAGCAGGGATAGTTTGTAATTGTAACATATCCGATAAAATAACTAAAGCTTTTTTCATAACTATTGCACCTGCTCCTTGTAACAAAGTATTAAGAGCAGAATGTTTGTGTCTAATAAATATCTTACGACCATCCAAACCTTTTAAGTATCCTCTTGCAGACGCTCGTTCAACCCTGTCTCTAAGAGTTTTAAATGCAGGGTTATTATTGATAAAAGATTCTCTAAGTTGTTTACCTTGCTTTCTACTTCCTTGCACGATTGTACCAAGTTTTTCGTCTCCTGCACCGTAAATGAGTGCATAGATGAATGTTTTAGCCTGATTTCTTGATTCAAGTCCTGCAGACTTTTGGTTTGTTGTGTGAATATCTCCGTTGATAATTTCATTTATATAATCCTCGTCAGCCATATAGTGTGCCAACAATCTTAATTCTAATCCACTAGCATCTATACCTACTAGCTTATTGCCTTCATCTACTATCCAACAGGCTCTACATTCTTTACCATAAGGACTACTTACGCTAGGAACTTGAGCGACATTAGGATTTCTGTGTGCCATACGACCTGTAATAGCACCTGTAGATAAAACTGCACCATGTACTCTATCATCATCTTCTACTGAATCTATCCATGAACTAATCTGTGCAATTCTTTTTTGATATAATAGAAAGTCTGCGATAAGTTTAGCTTCTTTGATGTGAGTTATATTTTTTAATGTACCTTCGTCAACTATAGGTTGACCTGT
>FUFK010044490.1_pt1 | contig 25619 bp, 10 predicted proteins | sample 1021851 | NCBI WGS metagenome assembly FUFK01 (sample SAMEA51879418, study PRJEB19060) | metagenome | reverse complement strand
GGTCCGCGTTCCGAGGGCGGTTGATCCACAGAAAGACACAGAAAGAACCCCTTAATATTTTCCTGAAGAGTGGCCCAGAGCTTAGGTGCTAGGGGTTGGTTGGTTTACCTGGTTAAATGTCCGCTAAGCGTGGTCCGGGGTTAGTGGAAATGAAAAAAATTCTGATAAATTTTGTACGACTTGGGTCCCTGTAAACCGATAATGAAATCGACCTGAGCGATTGATCAAATCAAACTGTATAGGTCAAACATTGGGACCCCTCTGATATAAATCTGCCTATGGGTGGGTGTGGCCCAAAAGCCCACAAGTACATACAGCGGGACCCCTCTTAAAAACAAACCCATTTATTGCAGTTTGTGTGTGTCTTTATCCATATTCTCAGAGCTGATTATCCAATGAAATCAATAAGATAAATCAAAACAATTACTTGATTTTGCTAGAAAATCCTTAGTTTTTGAGTCTATACAACGAGCTCCATAGGTGCATAATTGGTACATACTAATTAGAAATTTATTTGAGTGGCAATATTTGGCAGTTTTCTGGTGCCCCCACACGGACTTGAACCGCGAACCTATTGATTACAAATTAATAGACTTGATCTTTCTGACACTTTCTGGTACTTTCTTAGGGCGATGAAAACACTATTATTTGGCTCTATTATTGACCAATTTCCAACAAATATTGAGTTTGAGGACTTTCTCAGGTTAAAAGTAGGTAGGTACATACTTGGTGCCTACGGGTACATACAACTTTATGTCCTTAATAATTCAATAAAATCAATAGCTTACATAGGGGGTTTTGTTAAAGGGTACACACCAAAAACAGTTGCCCGGGGGCCTATGTATATGATGGGGGGTTTGTTCTGTTAACCGATACAGAGATACAGAAGGAGAAATTTACCAAAGCCATACCACGGAGAAATAACAAACCACGGTACACGGTCAAAGCTCTGTGGGACAAGGGAGACGGAGCGATAACCGGGTTTCATTGTCGGGTTGGTCATAGCTCTAAGGTTTTCTATATGAGGTACAAAAACCCTAACAACAACAAGAAGCGTAATTATAAGCTGGGATCATACCCTGAGATGACCGTTAAGAAGGCCAGAGAGGAAGCCAAGAAGGTATATGCGAAGGTTATGGGGGCTGAGACTGAAGATGTACAACAAAACAGACGGGATAGGATAGAGGAAGGAACTCTTGCAGAATATAGTGAGGCCTATTGCAGTTCTCTAATAGATAAAAAATCGCGTAAATATGAACAGTATATGCATACGAAGTATATCGTACCAGGAATAGGCGATATGAAGCTATTTGATATCAAAAAGGCCGATATAGAGTCTTTGAGAAACAAATATGAGGACAAGAAACATACTGCCAATAGGATTAAGATTTATTGTGTAAAGTTCTTCAAGTGGTGCATTGAGAATGGCCATATGAAAGCTAATCCAGCTTCGGGTGTAGAAGGGTTCAGAGAAGAGCCAAAGGAAGTTGAGTGGACCCCGGCAGATGTCAAAGGAGTACAGAAAGCTTTAGAGAAATATTCAGAGGACCCAGAGCTAGAAATATCCGTNATCTTTGTTTCGTTGTTGTTTCTCACACTACGAAGGCAGAAGGAACTACTAGAACTGACCTGGAAGCAGATAGACTTNAAAGCCAAGTTAATGTTGAAGGTTAAGATTAAAAGATGGGAGTCGATTGGTAAGAGAGACTTCGAGATTGATACACCAGCACTAGCTCAGTTAAAGCGTCTTAAAACCCTGACAGGAGATACCAAGTTTCTATTTCCATCAGAGAAATTATCAGGACAACCAAGAGGATACTTCAAGAACTTCTGGGCGAAGATACGAGAAGAAGCTGGGATAACTCAGTCAATGCACGACATACGACACTACGGAACCAGAGCGATGAAAGAGATGGGCGTTGATAACGATACTATGGCTTACATACTTGGTCACAAAGACGCGACTATGCTTTCTAGGGTGTACGGTAAGAGTGATTCACGGGCCAGGATCAATGCATTGAAGGCCAGCAGAGCGAGGTTAATGATCCAATGACCATCATCGTACACGGAGAAACAGATATCATTTTCAACAATAAAGCTTGGGAGAGTAGGCAAAACTTTGAGGACTATGTAGAAGCTCCTATTAAACAGGCGGGGGGCATAGGACCTCGTTTCGGATATTGGAAAACATATCTTGAAGGTATTGCTATGGTAGCCAATACTTCAAAATACCTGGGCCCAATACCAACAAACGCCCAAATGGAGAAGTTTATAAACACAGTCAATTTATTGCTGGATCAACTTGAAACAAAGGAGTTCAGAGAGCATTACGAGGAGCTAATTGAAGAGCTGATTATGTCTGGTGAAACGACCAGGAGCTTAATTGAGAAGCGAAAAGAAAACCCAAAGAAGAAAAAAGTGACTGATGATATTAAGCTTAAGATATGCGATAGCTTGAGACGCTTTTGGTGGCACCATACAAAGCAAACTATTACCGGTTCCTTTGATAATAAAAATCCTGATATACCTGGAAACCAAGATGAACAGAATGTTTTATCTAATCCTGGGGCTTATTTTGTACAAAAGGTCTTTGATATTTACCTGGGCGTAAAGCTAGACAATAGGCAGATACGCTCACTCATTGAAGCGACAGAGAAGAAATATAATAGGGCGGAATATAAGTTTCCGTTAACCTGGGAGTTAGTTAAAGTTGATTGAAGCCATTATGCTAAAGCTATGTTTCGATGAAGGGGAACTGCAAAGATACCTGGACGAACACAATAAGATAGCCACAGTTATACACGCAAACTTTGAAGAAGAGGAGGACTCGAGGCAATGCTATTTCGTACAAATCGAAAAGTGGTAAGTGAAAACGAGTACAACTACCACAACTACCGCAAGTATTGGAAGAAGATGGTAGATAAACAATCAGATGATATTTACTACAAAGATTATCGTAGAGAGCTCTATCTTGATATTTATTTAGTATCTCTTCGATACAAGAAACCAAAAGCTACCTGGGGTTGGTTAGACTACTAGCCGTCCAAAAAACCGCGGTAAGGATTCACAGTAAGCGATAACTCTGATATCTTGCAGATATGGAAGCAGAGTACCCATTAACAGAATTAGAATACGCTACAATCCTTGGTTTATCTAAGGAAGGTGTGCGTTCTCGCAGACGCCAGGGCAAACTAGATGGTAAGTTTATTCAAAAAGGTAAACAGTACTTCTATGAGCGAGTGCGTCCAAATCAAGTAAAAACCGCACCTAAAAACCGCACCCGTGAGAGACGAAGAGGAGCTCATAAATCGTTGTCCCCGGTCCGTTATCCAAACACCGCTTTCCGTAATCACAACGAAGCTAAGATGTTGGCCAAGATCAAATACAACATTGACGATGAAACATTATCACTACTGCCAGAAGCAATACAGAAAGCAAAAGAAGCAAAGGCAGAACGAATTAAAGAAGCACGATCCGCGGTCCCCGTTCAACGAAAAGTTAATAGCAAGAACTATGGCTCAGGAATATATACAGTTGGAACGCGGACACCGGTATGGAAATCTTTAGACGCACCGGTTGCACCAAGGCATAAATACAAGTATTATTAGCCCTTGCTCTTGTCTGTAAGAGTTTANTGATCCGGGGGGTTCACCTCATCGCAAGTACTCTCCGGATCATCTATGCAAAATAGGTACCCTCAACACAATCTATATTGCCCCTCTGTATCCTCGATTTCTTTCTGAATCTTTCTAATACTTACTCTTAGTTAAAAATTAAAGGAGAAGGTTAAATGGAAGATCAAAAAGAAATGCTTACTCTAAAAGACCTAGAAGAGAAGTATGGATTTAATCCCAACACCATAATGAGAGAGCGTTGGGAGATGAAAAAAGTCAAACAACAAAAGCCAAAGTGTGAGAACGGTAAATACTATCTGAAGATTAAAGCTAAGGACGGATCAGAATATACCCAAGAAGTTAACTCTAGTGGCTTTGGTTTTAGTGTGCCAGCAACCAGGTATGGCAGAGTAATTAAATATCAAAGAAAGCTTGTTGAAGATTGGATCAACAATGCGACTGAAGATTTATCCCCTGAGGAACGAGTAAACAAAACAGCATAAGAGAAATTATTGGAGCGATGACAATAAAATCAAACAAACAAAAAGGCAGAAGATTACAGCAATGGGTAGTCTCAAAGCTTCTATTGTTATTACCTGGTGTCAAACCAGATGATGTTGTTTCACGCCCAATGGGATCAAACGGAGAAGATATTATGTTATCCCCGTATGCTCGTAAGTTGTTTCCATATTCAGTTGAATGTAAGAACCAGGAGAAGTTAAACCTTTGGTCCGCCTGGAGCCAAACAGAAAAGAACAGTTCAGATTACCAACCACTATTGATTGTAGGTAAAAACAAACACCGACCTTTGGCCGTTGTTGACGCTGAGCACTACTTTGAATTGACGGGGTGGAAGAAAACATAATGCCCTTAAGAACTGAACTACCACTACTAGACGAGTTATTTGATCTATATGACCTTGCAAGACAAGGTGGTTATGAAAAGAACTTAGATGAATTTAAGTTTGATCTAATGAACAGACCAGAAGTAATCCCTTTTCCACGGTCCGCGGGCCCTGACTTTAGCGAAGGTGGCCTTGCAACTTTATTCAAAAGGAGATTGAACCTTGCGTAGATTAAGACCATCAGACATTAAGAAACGAGATAGATTTTATCGACATAGATTTCATTCAGACGATCTGGTGGATCAAGCAGTTAAAGAAGTTTTAAACAAATTGTATGAGAAACAAAATGACGGAACCAGAATATACAAAGGCAAGATACCTGGTATGGATTACAATTACTGGAAGAACAAAAAGAAAGATAAATTTGAAAACGACCTGATAGCCGGTCTTGATAGTGTCACAGGACAAGACGGTTTAGATCAACTGACATTTAGAAAATACAAAGCACTCGGTGTCCCTGAAGAAGAAGCAATACAAATAATGAAGGACAATGGAGCTTTCCGCTTTGTGTCCAAACGAGAAGCTAAAGCTGGGACCAAAAGATTAAAAGATGATGAAACTGTTGATGAGAAGTCTCTCCACGCTTTGCATAAGATGGTTAACAAAAACTTAAACCTGATTGTAGATAATCAGTTTATTTTTTATAGCGGTAGAGAGCTTATGGTTGTTGCTGATTTCAACAAACACCATATGAGAGAGCATTATTTCGTTCATACATTTAGCGAAGATATCAATAGCCCCAAAAGCATTATCTCTACATTTCAAGATACCTTTAATGTTGAAGATAGATTTTATTTTGATTGGAACTTCAGACGAAAGAAATACAGAGGGAAAGTACCACAATGGTTTAAGTCCCCATACTATTTATACCCAGAACTAAATTTGTTTAACGGTGGCTTTGTACAACCTGAAGGAGCAACCTGGAGAAAACACGATCAGATACCCTGTATCCTCTGTGCCAACGAGTTTGTATTCACACAAGAAGCGGTCCGCGGTGCTGGCAGAGGGAGCTACTATCAGGGTGGAGCGTTCCTGTATGCATTAATGGATTATTACGAAAGAGAGGCAAAGAAATATGGACACAAAAGATAAAATTTATGGAAGTGATATCTTACTAGGAAATGTTGATCCTGATGATCTGATGTTAGGACCTAGTTTCACAAACAGTTTACACGATGAATTATTCAAAGCTAAACCTAAGAAAGTGGAAGTTAAGAAACCACAAAGGCCTGTACCAACACAAAGACCAAAAGCAATACCTAGAACAACAATGGTCAAAGGTAAGCCAGGAGAATTTAATTTAGCTGAACCAGCAAAGAAGCTGGGTGCACTAAAACAAAATATTCATAGAACCGGGAATAAACCCACAACTCAACAACTTCAGCAATACTATGAATTATCTGCGGAGATAGAAAGACGAGGTGAATCTTACTTCCAGAAACTTGCTGAACTTTATGATGAAGGAGACAACTCTAATGACAGACAAAAGTACAAAAACAAAAAAACCTAAACTTGAATTAGTCACGGACAATGAAATACACGAGAAACTGCTCACGGGAGATGGCAATAGACCAGCAATCGACAATGAAAGAAAAGATATTCTTAATGTAGAATTTTGGGAGCGACTTGTTTGGTATGCTAGAAAGCCATCAATACTCAAAGAGATTGCTGAAAAGCAGTATGACGATGAAGGAAACTACACAGGATCACTTAATCAAAAAGATTTTTTTGAAGTGCTGTGTGGTATGCCTGATCTAGTGCCCTATAAAAATGCTGATATAGATTGCGTATGTAGAGAAATTAAAAGCATACAGCTCACACAATCAGACTACTTACCAGACGGAGAACAACGCAACGCAGATTGGCAACACGGATTTAATTCTGGTTGTCTCGGAATACTTCGAGAGATTAGTGCAAGACAATTCAGCGAAGAGAATCCTGACGAAGAACTTGATTACTATTTTCCTGATCTTGATTCATAGGAGCTACTATGGATATCAAGACAGTAGCAACTCATTTTGATGGTGTTAAGTGGCAGAGTGATGACAGCTTTATGGCCCGTTGTCCTTGCCACAACGATAATGATCCATCACTTAAGATTTCATTAAACAAACANAACGGAAAGACCTGGGTCAACGGATATTGTTTCGCTGGTTGTGANTTAGACACCATCAAACAAATGTTAAGGGACAAAGGTTTTAATAAGTTTGGAAGTAGCACCAGCACCAAACAAATGAAGGACAAAAAGACTGGAGATATTTTCGTTCCTAAGGTTCCAAAGAAGGAGTTTGAGGCACAAAGAGATATACTTATGAAACAATATGAGTGGGACAAAGTTTACTTCTATTGGCACCAGTCAACAAAGAAAGCAAAATCTGATACGGTTGAGAGAAAAGGTGTTCTGTATGAAAGACCTAAAGACGAGAGTTTTTCGTATTCTCCAGCGTATCTAAATTTCTTTATTTGCAGAGTAGATAAACCTGACGGCAAGAAGGAGTTTTGGCCTTACACACTTTGGAAAGACAAAGACACAAAAGAACTTAAGTGGCGTATGAAAGGACCACCAGAGGATTACAAACGCGTTCCTTATTATCACGGTCCACATACTTTAGCAGATGTACATAAGACCGTATTAATTCACGAAGGAGAGAAAGCAACAAAACGAGCTGGTAATTTATTACTAAAGACTGATGTCAAAAACATTTCTTGGTCTGGCGGATCAAAAGCAATCGATAAAACAAACTGGAATGATCTATACGACAGAGGAATTGAAGAGTTTATTTTGTTTCCTGATAATGATGACGCTGGCAGAGAAGCTATGGATAAGATTGCAAAGAAACTTGTTGGATCAGGTGCAAAGATTTTAATAGCAGACACTTCAGATATGCCAGAGAAGTGGGACTGGGGAGACATACCAGCTAATTCAGATGAGGCGTGGGAAAAGGTAGGACAAATTTGGCAAGACGCTAAAGAGTATGTACCGCCAGCGGAACCAGAAGAAGAGTTTAATCAATCTGATTATCTTTATTGCAACACCCAAGAAAAGTTTATGCATATTGATCACGGATTTTTCTTAAGTGAGAAAGGATATAAAAACGCTATGAGAAGAGTTCTAGGTAATGCTAATGGTGTTAACGAGTGGTTCGCTAATCCAAACAACATACAGGTAGATAGAATAACCTTTGATCCAAAGCTACCACACGGTTTCAATGAAATAGATGGAACAACATACTTCAACGAATACAAACCACATAATCCTCGAAGAGTTGAGGGCGATCCTAAACCGTTCTTAGATCATATGGAGTATCTAGTTGACTGTGATCTTAACAGAAAGAATATGATTCAACGCCTGGCGTATGTAGTTCAAAACCCTGGACACAAAATTAAAAGTGCCTTGTTGTTGTTTTCTGAAGCAGAGGGAGTTGGAAAGACAACGCTNTATAAGATCATTCAGTACGNTATTGGTNCACAATATTGCACCCAGGTGCAACAACACGAAGTNGCNGGNAGATTTAATACCTGGTCCAGAAACAAACTAGTCGTTGCGATAGAAGAGATAGCAATCAAAGGGGACCATCAAAAGAGAACTCTCAATATGGATAAGTTTAAATTCTTAATCACAGAAGATGTAATCAGGATTGAAGAGAAGAATGATAAGCCCTACGACATACCAAACAATATGTTTATTTTAATGTTTAGTAATAACCCCGCNCCAATAACCATAAGCAAAGANTCCAGGAGATATCANATATGGAATGTTGAGCACAAAAAGAAGCCAGTCTCTTACTACAACAATTTATACAGTTGGTTAGACAAAGACGGCTACGCCATAATTTATGATTATTTAATGAAGGTGGACTTGACGGGTTTCGAACCTGATGGNGATCCACCTAAAACAAAATACTTTAGAGAGCTGGTTGATAGAACGCAGAACCCAGTAGAGATAGAGTTGGATCTTTTATACGAGTCTAACAGTTGGCCGTTTAGTGATGATACTAATCTAGTGTCTCCAATGCACTTGAAGGAAGCACTTAAGACAATGAAAGTTTTTGCTGGCATACACCTGATAACTGATTGGTTGAAGAAGAATGGATTTACAAATCTTAATAAACAAATCGAGTGGTTAAACAATCAACGCCCAACGATATGGACCAANAATCCTGAAGGGTGGCAGAACACAACACCAGCGAAGTTAAGAGAGTTTTACCTCGAGCCACGAAGAGATCAGCACGATAANTTCTTTGTGAATTACCAAGATGTTAAAAACCTACACATTAAGGCAGGACTAGAGGACCTAGTGGTTGCTAATATGAGGGGTTAGGGGCTGATTATTGAGTCAAAACAAACACATAAATGGCAACGGCTAACACTAGGCCCTGGTCCGCGTTCCGGGGGCCGTTGATCCACAGAAAGACACAGAAAGAACACCTTAATATTTTCCTGAAGAGTGGCCCAGAGCTTAGGTGCTAGGGGTTGGTTGGTTTACCTGGTTAAATGTCCGCTAAGCGTGGTCCGGGGTTAGTGGAAATGAAAAAAATTCTGATAAATTTTGTACGACTTGGGTCCCTGTAAACCGATAACGAAATCGACCTGAGCGATTGATCAAATCAAACTGTATAGGTCAAACTGTGGGACCCCTCTGATATAAATCTGCCTATGGGTGGGTGTGGCCCAAAAGCCCACAAGTACATACAGCGGGACCCCTCTTAAAAACAAACCCATTTATTGCAGTTTGTGTGTGTCTTTATCCATATTCTCAGAGCTGATTATCCAATGAAATCAATAAGATAAATCAAAACAATTACTTGATTTTGCTAGAAAATCCTTAGTTTTTGAGTCTATACAACGAGCTCCATAGGTGCATAATTGGTACATACTAATTAGAAATTTATTTGAGTGGCAATATTTGGCAGTTTTCTGGTGCCCCCACACGGACTTGAACCGCGAACCTATTGATTACAAATTAATAGACTTGATCTTTCTGACACTTTCTGGTACTTTCTTAGGGCGATGAAAACACTATTATTTGGCTCTATTATTGACCAATTTCCAACAAATATTGAGTTTGAGGACTTTCTCAGGTTAAAAGTAGGTAGGTACATACTTGGTGCCTACAGGTACATACAACCTTGTGTTCTTAATAAATCAATAAAATCAATAGCTTACATAGGGGGTTTTACTAAAGGGTACACACCAAAAACAGTTGCCCGGGGGCCTATGTATATGATGGGGGGTTTGTTCTGTTAACCGATACAGAGATACAGAAGGAGAAATTTACCAAAGCCATACCACGGAGAAATAACAAACCACGGTACACGGTCAAAGCTCTGTGGGACAAGGGAGACGGAGCGATAACCGGGTTTCATTGTCGGGTTGGTCATAGCTCTAAGGTTTTCTATATGAGGTACAAAAACCCTAACAACAACAAGAAGCGTAATTATAAGCTGGGATCATACCCTGAGATGACCGTTAAGAAGGCCNGAGAGGAAGCCAAGAAGGTATATGCGAAGGTTATGGGGGCTGAGACTGAAGATGTACAACANAACAGACGGGATAGGATAGAGGAAGGNACTCTTGCAGAATATAGTGAGGCCTATTGCAGTTCTCTAATAGATAAAAAATCGCGTAAATATGAACAGTATATGCATACGAAGTATATCGTACCAGGAATAGGCGATATGAAGCTATTTGATATCAAAAAGGCCGATATAGAGTCTTTGAGAAACAAATATGAGGACAAGAAACATACTGCCAATAGGATTAAGATTTATTGTGTAAAGTTCTTCAAGTGGTGCATTGAGAATGGCCATATGAAAGCTAATCCAGCTTCGGGTGTAGAAGGGTTCAGAGAAGAGCCAAAAGAAGTTGAGTGGACCCCGGCAGATGTCAAAGGAGTACAGAAAGCTTTAGAGAAATATTCAGAGGACCCAGAGCTAGAAATATCCGTGATCTTTGTTTCGTTGTTGTTTCTCACACTACGAAGGCAGAAGGAACTACTAGAACTGACCTGGAAGCAGATAGACTTCAAAGCCAAGTTAATGTTGAAGGTTAAGATTAAAAGATGGGAGTCGATTGGTAAGAGAGACTTCGAGATTGATACACCAGCACTAGCTCAGTTAAAGCGTCTTAAAACCCTGACAGGAGATACCAAGTTTCTATTTCCATCAGAGAAATTATCAGGACAACCAAGAGGATACTTCAAGAACTTCTGGGCGAAGATACGAGAAGAAGCTGGGATAACTCAGTCAATGCACGACATACGACACTACGGAACCAGAGCGATGAAAGAGATGGGCGTTGATAACGATACTATGGCTTACATACTTGGTCACAAAGACGCGACTATGCTTTCTAGGGTGTACGGTAAGAGTGATTCACGGGCCAGGATCAATGCATTGAAGGCNAGCAGAGCGAGGTTAATGATCCAATGACCATCATCGTACACGGAGAAACAGATATCATTTTCAACAATAAAGCTTGGGAGAGTAGGCAAAACTTTGAGGACTATGTAGAAGCTCCTATTAAACAGGCGGGGGGCATAGGACCTCGTTTCGGATATTGGAAAACATATCTTGAAGGTATTGCTATGGTAGCCAATACTTCAAAATACCTGGGCCCAATACCAACAAACGCCCAAATGGAGAAGTTTATAAACACAGTCAATTTATTGCTGGATCAACTTGAAACAAAGGAGTTCAGAGAGCATTACGAGGAGCTAATTGAAGAGCTGATTATGTCTGGTGAAACGACCAGGAGCTTAATTGAGAAGCGAAAAGAAAACCCAAAGAAGAAAAAAGTGACTGATGATATTAAGCTTAAGATATGCGATAGCTTGAGACGCTTTTGGTGGCACCATACAAAGCAAACTATTACCGGTTCCTTTGATAATAAAAATCCTGATATACCTGGAAACCAAGATGAACAGAATGTTTTATCTAATCCTGGGGCTTATTTTGTACAAAAGGTCTTTGATATTTACCTGGGCGTAAAGCTAGACAATAGGCAGATACGCTCACTCATTGAAGCGACAGAGAAGAAATATAATAGGGCGGAATATAAGTTTCCGTTAACCTGGGAGTTAGTTAAAGTTGATTGAAGCCATTATGCTAAAGCTATGTTTCGATGAAGGGGAACTGCAAAGATACCTGGACGAACACAATAAGATAGCCACAGTTATACACGCAAACTTTGAAGAAGAGGAGGACTCGAGGCAATGCTATTTCGTACAAATCGAAAAGTGGTAAGTGAAAACGAGTACAACTACCACAACTACCGCAAGTATTGGAAGAAGATGGTAGATAAACAATCAGATGATATTTACTACAAAGATTATCGTAGAGAGCTCTATCTTGATATTTATTTAGTATCTCTTCGATACAAGAAACCAAAAGCTACCTGGGGTTGGTTAGACTACTAGCCGTCCAAAAAACCGCGGTAAGGATTCACAGTAAGCGATAACTCTGATATCTTGCAGATATGGAAGCAGAGTACCCATTAACAGAATTAGAATACGCTACAATCCTTGGTTTATCTAAGGAAGGTGTGCGTTCTCGCAGACGCCAGGGCAAACTAGATGGTAAGTTTATTCAAAAAGGTAAACAGTACTTCTATGAGCGAGTGCGTCCAAATCAAGTAAAAACCGCACCTAAAAACCGCACCCGTGAGAGACGAAGAGGAGCTCATAAATCGTTGTCCCCGGTCCGTTATCCAAACACCGCTTTCCGTAATCACAACGAAGCTAAGATGTTAGCCAAGATCAAATACAACATTGATGACGAAACATTATCACTACTGCCAGAAGCAATACAGAAAGCAAAAGAAGCAAAGGCAGAACGAATTAAAGAAGCACGATCCGCGGTCCCCGTTCAACGAAAAGTTAATAGCAAGAACTATGGCTCAGGAATATATACAGTTGGAACGCGGACACCGGTATGGAAATCTTTAGACGCACCGGTTGCACCAAGGCATAAATACAAGTATTATTAGCCCTTGCTCTTGTCTGTAAGAGTTTACTGATCCGGGGGGTTCACCTCATCGCAAGTACTCTCCGGATCATCTATGCAAAATAGGTACCCTCAACACAATCTATATTGCCCCTCTGTATCCTCGATTTCTTTCTGAATCTTTCTAATACTTACTCTTAGTTAAAAATTAAAGGAGAAGGTTAAATGGAAGATCAAAAAGAAATGCTTACTCTAAAAGACCTAGAAGAGAAGTATGGATTTAATCCCAACACCATAATGAGAGAGCGTTGGGAGATGAAAAAAGTCAAACAACAAAAGCCAAAGTGTGAGAACGGTAAATACTATCTGAAGATTAAAGCTAAGGACGGATCAGAATATACCCAAGAAGTTAACTCTAGTGGCTTTGGTTTTAGTGTGCCAGCAACCAGGTATGGCAGAGTAATTAAATATCAAAGAAAGCTTGTTGAAGATTGGATCAACAATGCGACTGAAGATTTATCCCCTGAGGAACGAGTAAACAAAACAGCATAAGAGAAATTATTGGAGCGATGACAATAAAATCAAACAAACAAAAAGGCAGAAGATTACAGCAATGGGTAGTCTCAAAGCTTCTATTGTTATTACCTGGTGTCAAACCAGATGATGTTGTTTCACGCCCAATGGGATCAAACGGAGAAGATATTATGTTATCCCCGTATGCNCGTAAGTTGTTTCCATATTCAGTTGAATGTAAGAACCAGGAGAAGTTAAACCTTTGGTCCGCCTGGAGCCAAACAGAAAAGAACAGTTCAGATTACCAACCACTATTGATTGTAGGTAAAAACAAACACCGACCTTTGGCCGTTGTTGACGCTGAGCACTACTTTGAATTGACGGGGTGGAAGAAAACATAATGCCCTTAAGAACTGAACTACCACTACTAGACGAGTTATTTGATCTATATGACCTTGCAAGACAAGGTGGTTATGAAAAGAACTTAGATGAATTTAAGTTTGATCTAATGAACAGACCAGAAGTAATCCCTTTTCCACGGTCCGCGGGCCCTGACTTTAGCGAAGGTGGCCTTGCAACTTTATTCAAAAGGAGATTGAACCTTGCGTAGATTAAGACCATCAGACATTAAGAAACGAGATAGATTTTATCGACATAGATTTCATTCAGACGATCTGGTGGATCAAGCAGTTAAAGAAGTTTTAAACAAATTGTATGAGAAACAAAATGACGGAACCAGAATATACAAAGGCAAGATACCTGGTATGGATTACAATTACTGGAAGAACAAAAAGAAAGATAAATTTGAAAACGACCTGATAGCCGGTCTTGATAGTGTCACAGGACAAGACGGTTTAGATCAACTGACATTTAGAAAATACAAAGCACTCGGTGTCCCTGAAGAAGAAGCAATACAAATAATGAAGGACAATGGAGCTTTCCGCTTTGTGTCCAAACGAGAAGCTAAAGCTGGGACCAAAAGATTAAAAGATGATGAAACTGTTGATGAGAAGTCTCTCCACGCTTTGCATAAGATGGTTAACAAAAACTTAAACCTGATTGTAGATAATCAGTTTATTTTTTATAGCGGTAGAGAGCTTATGGTTGTTGCTGATTTCAACAAACACCATATGAGAGAGCATTATTTCGTTCATACATTTAGCGAAGATATCAATAGCCCCAAAAGCATTATCTCTACATTTCAAGATACCTTTAATGTTGAAGATAGATTTTATTTTGATTGGAACTTCAGACGAAAGAAATACAGAGGGAAAGTACCACAATGGTTTAAGTCCCCATACTATTTATACCCAGAACTAAATTTGTTTAACGGTGGCTTTGTACAACCTGAAGGAGCAACCTGGAGAAAACACGATCAGATACCCTGTATCCTCTGTGCCAACGAGTTTGTATTCACACAAGAAGCGGTCCGCGGTGCTGGCAGAGGGAGCTACTATCAGGGNGGAGCGTTCCTGTATGCATTAATGGATTATTACGAAAGAGAGGCAAAGAAATATGGACACAAAAGATAAAATTTATGGAAGTGATATCTTACTAGGNAATGTTGATCCTGATGATCTGATGTTAGGACCTAGTTTCACAAACAGTTTACACGATGAATTATTCAAAGCTAAACCTAAGAAAGTGGAAGTTAAGAAACCACAAAGGCCTGTACCAACACAAAGACCAAAAGCAATACCTAGAACAACAATGGTCAAAGGTAAGCCAGGAGAATTTAATTTAGCTGAACCAGCAAAGAAGCTGGGTGCACTAAAACAAAATATTCATAGAACCGGGAATAAACCCACAACTCAACAACTTCAGCAATACTATGAATTATCTGCGGAGATAGAAAGACGAGGTGAATCTTACTTCCAGAAACTTGCTGAACTTTATGATGAAGGAGACAACTCTAATGACAGACAAAAGTACAAAAACAAAAAAACCTAAACTTGAATTAGTCACGGACAATGAAATACACGAGAAACTGCTCACNGGAGANGGCAATAGACCAGCAATCGACAATGANNGAAAAGATATTCTTAATGTAGAATTTTGGGAGCGACTTGTTTGGTATGCTAGAAAGCCATCAATACTCAAAGAGATTGCTGAAAAGCAGTATGACGATGAAGGAAACTACACAGGANCANTNAATCAAAANGATTTTTTTGAAGTGCTGTGTGGTATGCCTGATCTAGTNCCNTATAAAAATGCTGATATAGATTGCGTATGTAGAGAAATTAAAAGCATACAGCTCACACAATCAGACTACTTACCAGACGGAGAACAACGCAACGCAGATTGGCAACACGGATTTAATTCTGGTTGTCTCGGAATACTTCGAGAGATTAGTGCAAGACAATTCAGCGAAGAGAATCCTGACGAAGAACTTGATTACTATTTTCCTGATCTTGATTCATAGGAGCTACTATGGATATCAAGACAGTAGCAACTCATTTTGATGGTGTTAAGTGGCAGAGTGATGACAGCTTTATGGCCCGTTGTCCTTGCCACAACGATAATGATCCATCACTTAAGATTTCATTAAACAAACAGAACGGAAAGACCTGGGTCAACGGATATTGTTTCGCTGGTTGTGAGTTAGACACCATCAAACAAATGTTAAGGGACAAAGGTTTTAATAAGTTTGGAAGTAGCACCAGCACCAAACAAATGAAGGACAAAAAGACTGGAGATATTTTCGTTCCTAAGGTTCCAAAGAAGGAGTTTGAGGCACAAAGAGATATACTTATGAAACAATATGAGTGGGACAAAGTTTACTTCTATTGGCACCAGTCAACAAAGAAAGCAAAATCTGATACGGTTGAGAGAAAAGGTGTTCTGTATGAAAGACCTAAAGACGAGAGTTTTTCGTATTCTCCAGCGTATCTAAATTTCTTTATTTGCAGAGTAGATAAACCTGACGGCAAGAAGGAGTTTTGGCCTTACACACTTTGGAAAGACAAAGACACAAAAGAACTTAAGTGGCGTATGAAAGGACCACCAGAGGATTACAAACGCGTTCCTTATTATCACGGTCCACATACTTTAGCAGATGTACATAAGACCGTATTAATTCACGAAGGAGAGAAAGCAACAAAACGAGCTGGTAATTTATTACTAAAGACTGATGTCAAAAACATTTCTTGGTCTGGCGGATCAAAAGCAATCGATAAAACAAACTGGAATGATCTATACGACAGAGGAATTGAAGAGTTTATTTTGTTTCCTGATAATGATGACGCTGGCAGAGAAGCTATGGATAAGATTGCAAAGAAACTTGTTGGATCAGGTGCAAAGATTTTAATAGCAGACACTTCAGATATGCCAGAGAAGTGGGACTGGGGAGACATACCAGCTAATTCAGATGAGGCGTGGGAAAAGGTAGGACAAATTTGGCAAGACGCTAAAGAGTATGTACCGCCAGCGGAACCAGAAGAAGAGTTTAATCAATCTGATTATCTTTATTGCAACACCCAAGAAAAGTTTATGCATATTGATCACGGATTTTTCTTAAGTGAGAAAGGATATAAAAACGCTATGAGAAGAGTTCTAGGTAATGCTAATGGTGTTAACGAGTGGTTCGCTAATCCAAACAACATACAGGTAGATAGAATAACCTTTGATCCAAAGCTACCACACGGTTTCAATGAAATAGATGGAACAACATACTTCAACGAATACAAACCACATAATCCTCGAAGAGTTGAGGGCGATCCTAAACCGTTCTTAGATCATATGGAGTATCTAGTTGACTGTGATCTTAACAGAAAGAATATNATTCAACGCCTGGCGTATGTAGTTCAAAACCCTGGNCACAAAATTAAAAGTGCCTTGTTGTTGTTTTCTGAAGCAGAGGGAGTTGGAAAGACAACGCTCTATAAGATCATTCAGTACGCTATTGGTGCACAATATTGCACCCAGGTGCAACAACACGAAGTGGCNGGTAGATTTAATACCTGGTCCAGAAACAAACTAGTNGTTGCGATAGAAGAGATAGCAATCAAAGGGGACCATCAAAAGAGAACTCTCAATATGGATAAGTTTAAATTCTTAATCACAGAAGATGTAATCAGGATTGAAGAGAAGAATGATAAGCCCTACGACATACCAAACAATATGTTTATTTTAATGTTTAGTAATAACCCCGCACCAATAACCATAAGCAAAGACTCCAGAAGATATCACATATGGAATGTTGAGCACAAAAAGAAGCCAGTCTCTTACTACAACAATTTATACAGTTGGTTAGACAAAGACGGCTACGCCATAATTTATGATTATTTAATGAAGGTGGACTTGACGGGTTTCGAACCTGATGGTGATCCACCTAAAACAAAATACTTTAGAGAGCTGGTTGATAGAACGCAGAACCCAGTAGAGATAGAGTTGGATCTTTTATACGAGTCTAACAGTTGGCCGTTTAGTGATGATACTAATCTAGTGTCTCCAATGCACTTGAAGGAAGCACTTAAGACAATGAAAGTTTTTGCTGGCATACACCTGATAACTGATTGGTTGAAGAAGAATGGATTTACAAATCTTAATAAACAAATCGAGTGGTTAAACAATCAACGCCCAACGATATGGACCAACAATCCTGAAGGGTGGCAGAACACAACACCAGCGAAGTTAAGAGAGTTTTACCTCGAGCCACGAAGAGATCAGCACGATAAGTTCTTTGTGAATTACCAAGATGTTAAAAANCTACACATTAAGGCAGGACTAGAGGACCTAGTGGTTGCTAATATGAGGGGTTAGGGGCTGATTATTGAGTCAAAACAAACACATAAATGGCAACGGCTAACACTAGGCCCTGGTCCGCGTTCCGGGGGCCGTTGATCCACAGAAAGACACAGAAAGAACCCCTTAATATTTTCCTGAAGAGTGGCCCAGAGCTTAGGTGCTAGGGGTTGGTTGGTTTACCTGGTTAAATGTCCGCTAAGCGTGGTCCGGGGTTAGTGGAAATGAAAAAAATTCTGATAAATTTTGTACGACTTGGGTCCCTGTAAACCGATAATGAAATCGACCTGAGCGATTGATCAAATCAAACTGTATAGGTCAAACNNTGGGACCCCTCTGATATAAATCTGCCTATGGGTGGGTGTGGCCCAAAAGCCCACAAGTACATACAGCGGGACCCCTCTTAAAAACAAACCCATTTATTGCAGTTTGTGTGTGTCTTTATCCATATTCTCAGAGCTGATTATCCAATGAAATCAATAAGATAAATCAAAACAATTACTTGATTTTGCTAGAAAATCCTTAGTTTTTGAGTCTATACAACGAGCTCCATAGGTGCATAATTGGTACATACTAATTAGAAATTTATTTGAGTGGCAATATTTGGCAGTTTTCTGGTGCCCCCACACGGACTTGAACCGCGAACCTATTGATTACAAATTAATAGACTTGATCTTTCTGACACTTTCTGGTACTTTCTTAGGGCGATGAAAACACTATTATTTGGCTCTATTATTGACCAATTTCCAACAAATATTGAGTTTGAGGACTTTCTCAGGTTAAAAGTAGGTAGGTACATACTTGGTGCCTACNGGTACATACAACNTTNTGTNCTTAATAANTCAATAAAATCAATAGCTTACATAGGGGGTTTTNNTAAAGGGTACACACCAAAAACAGTTGCCCGGGGGCCTATGTATATGATGGGGGGTTTGTTCTGTTAACCGATACAGAGATACAGAAGGAGAAATTTACCAAAGCCATACCACGGAGAAATAACAAACCACGGTACACGGTCAAAGCTCTGTGGGACAAGGGAGACGGAGCGATAACCGGGTTTCATTGTCGGGTTGGTCATAGCTCTAAGGTTTTCTATATGAGGTACAAAAACCCTAACAACAACAAGAAGCGTAATTATAAGCTGGGATCATACCCTGAGATGACCGTTAAGAAGGCCAGAGAGGAAGCCAAGAAGGTATATGCGAAGGTTATGGGGGCTGAGACTGAAGATGTACAACAAAACAGACGGGATAGGATAGAGGAAGGAACTCTTGCAGAATATAGTGAGGCCTATTGCAGTTCTCTAATAGATAAAAAATCGCGTAAATATGAACAGTATATGCATACGAAGTATATCGTACCAGGAATAGGCGATATGAAGCTATTTGATATCAAAAAGGCCGATATAGAGTCTTTGAGAAACAAATATGAGGACAAGAAACATACTGCCAATAGGATTAAGATTTATTGTGTAAAGTTCTTCAAGTGGTGCATTGAGAATGGCCATATGAAAGCTAATCCAGCTTCGGGTGTAGAAGGGTTCAGAGAAGAGCCAAAGGAAGTTGAGTGGACCCCGGCAGATGTCAAAGGAGTACAGAAAGCTNTAGAGAAATATTCAGAGGACCCAGAGCTAGAAATATCCGTNATCTTTGTTTCGTTGTTGTTTCTCACACTACGAAGGCAGAAGGAACTACTAGAACTGACCTGGAAGCAGATAGACTTNAAAGCCAAGTTAATGTTGAAGGTTAAGATTAAAAGATGGGAGTCGATTGGTAAGAGAGACTTCGAGATTGATACACCAGCACTAGCTCAGTTAAAGCGTCTTAAAACCCTNACAGGAGATACNAAGTTTCTATTTCCATCAGAGAAATTATCAGGACAACCAAGAGGATACTTCAAGAACTTCTGGGGGAAGATACGAGAAGAAGCTGGGATAACTCAGTCAATGCACGACATACGACACTACGGAACCAGAGCGATGAAAGAGATGGGCGTTGATAACGATACTATGGCTTACATACTTGGTCACAAAGACGCGACTATGCTTTCTAGGGTGTACGGTAAGAGTGATTCACGGGCCAGGATNAATGCATTGAAGGCCAGCAGAGCGAGGTTAATGATCCAATGACCATCATCGTACACGGAGAAACAGATATCATTTTCAACAATAAAGCTTGGGAGAGTAGGCAAAACTTTGAGGACTATGTAGAAGCTCCTATTAAACAGGCGGGGGGCATAGGACCTCGTTTCGGATATTGGAAAACATATCTTGAAGGTATTGCTATGGTAGCCAATACTTCAAAATACCTGGGCCCAATACCAACAAACGCCCAAATGGAGAAGTTTATAAACACAGTAAATTTATTGCTGGATCAACTTGAAACAAAGGAGTTCAGAGAGCATTACGAGGAGCTAATTGAAGAGCTGATTATGTCTGGTGAAACGACCAGGAGCTTAATTGAGAAGCGAAAAGAAAACCCAAAGAAGAAAAAAGTGACTGATGATATTAAGCTTAAGATATGCGATAGCTTGAGACGCTTTTGGTGGCACCATACAAAGCAAACTATTACCGGTTCCTTTGATAATAAAAATCCTGATATACCTGGAAACCAAGATGAACAGAATGTTTTATCTAATCCTGGGGCTTATTTTGTACAAAAGGTTTTTGATATTTATCTGGGCGTAAAGCTAGACAATAGACAGGTACGCTCACTCATTGAAGCGACAGAGAAGAAATATAATAGGGCGGAATATAAGTTTCCGTTAACCTGGGAGTTAGTTAAAGTTGATTGAAGCCATTATGCTAAAGCTATGTTTCGATGAAGGGGAACTGCAAAGATACCTGGACGAACACAATAAGATAGCCACAGTTATACACGCAAACTTTGAAGAAGAGGAGGACTCGAGGCAATGCTATTTCGTACAAATCGAAAAGTGGTAAGTGAAAACGAGTACAACTACCACAACTACCGCAAGTATTGGAAGAAGATGGTAGATAAACAATCAGATGATATTTACTACAAAGATTATCGTAGAGAGCTCTATCTTGATATTTATTTAGTATCTCTTCGATACAAGAAACCAAAAGCTACCTGGGGTTGGTTAGACTACTAGCCGTCCAAAAAACCGCGGTAAGGATTCACAGTAAGCGATAACTCTGATATCTTGCAGATATGGAAGCAGAGTACCCATTAACAGAATTAGAATACGCTACAATCCTTGGTTTATCTAAGGAAGGTGTGCGTTCTCGCAGACGCCAGGGCAAACTAGACGGCAAGTTTATTCAAAAAGGTAAACAGTACTTCTATGAGCGAGTGCGTCCAAATCAAGTAAAAACCGCACCTAAAAACCGCACCCGTGAGAGACGAAGAGGAGCTCATAAATCGTTGTCCCCGGTCCGTTATCCAAACACCGCTTTCCGTAATCACAACGAAGCTAAGATGTTAGCCAAGATCAAATACAACATTGATGACGAAACATTATCACTACTGCCAGAAGCAATACAGAAAGCAAAAGAAGCAAAGGCAGAACGAATTAAAGAAGCACGATCCGCGGTCCCCGTTCAACGAAAAGTTAATAGCAAGAACTATGGCTCAGGAATATATACAGTTGGAACGCGGACACCGGTATGGAAATCTTTAGACGCACCGGTTGCACCAAGGCATAAATACAAGTATTATTAGCCCTTGCTCTTGTCTGTAAGAGTTTACTGATCCGGGGGGTTCACCTCATCGCAAGTACTCTCCGGATCATCTATGCAAAATAGGTACCCTCAACACAATCTATATTGCCCCTCTGTATCCTCGATTTCTTTCTGAATCTTTCTAATACTTACTCTTAGTTAAAAATTAAAGGAGAAGGTTAAATGGAAGATCAAAAAGAAATGCTTACTCTAAAAGACCTAGAAGAGAAGTATGGATTTAATCCCAACACCATAATGAGAGAGCGTTGGGAGATGAAAAAAGTCAAACAACAAAAGCCAAAGTGTGAGAACGGTAAATACTATCTGAAGATTAAAGCTAAGGACGGATCAGAATATACCCAAGAAGTTAACTCTAGTGGCTTTGGTTTTAGTGTGCCAGCAACCAGGTATGGCAGAGTAATTAAATATCAAAGAAAGCTTGTTGAAGATTGGATCAACAATGCGACTGAAGATTTATCCCCTGAGGAACGAGTAAACAAAACAGCATAAGAGAAATTATTGGAGCGATGACAATAAAATCAAACAAACAAAAAGGCAGAAGATTACAGCAATGGGTAGTCTCAAAGCTTCTATTGTTATTACCTGGTGTCAAACCAGATGATGTTGTTTCACGCCCAATGGGATCAAACGGAGAAGATATTATGTTATCCCCGTATGCTCGTAAGTTGTTTCCATATTCAGTTGAATGTAAGAACCAGGAGAAGTTAAACCTTTGGTCCGCCTGGAGCCAAACAGAAAAGAACAGTTCAGATTACCAACCACTATTGATTGTAGGTAAAAACAAACACCGACCTTTGGCCGTTGTTGACGCTGAGCACTACTTTGAATTGACGGGGTGGAAGAAAACATAATGCCCTTAAGAACTGAACTACCACTACTAGACGAGTTATTTGATCTATATGACCTTGCAAGACAAGGTGGTTATGAAAAGAACTTAGATGAATTTAAGTTTGATCTAATGAACAGACCAGAAGTAATCCCTTTTCCACGGTCCGCGGGCCCTGACTTTAGCGAAGGTGGCCTTGCAACTTTATTCAAAAGGAGATTGAACCTTGCGTAGATTAAGACCATCAGACATTAAGAAACGAGATAGATTTTATCGACATAGATTTCATTCAGACGATCTGGTGGATCAAGCAGTTAAAGAAGTTTTAAACAAATTGTATGAGAAACAAAATGACGGAACCAGAATATACAAAGGCAAGATACCTGGTATGGATTACAATTACTGGAAGAACAAAAAGAAAGATAAATTTGAAAACGACCTGATAGCCGGTCTTGATAGTGTCACAGGACAAGACGGTTTAGATCAACTGACATTTAGAAAATACAAAGCACTCGGTGTCCCTGAAGAAGAAGCAATACAAATAATGAAGGACAATGGAGCTTTCCGCTTTGTGTCCAAACGAGAAGCTAAAGCTGGGACCAAAAGATTAAAAGATGATGAAACTGTTGATGAGAAGTCTCTCCACGCTTTGCATAAGATGGTTAACAAAAACTTAAACCTGATTGTAGATAATCAGTTTATTTTTTATAGCGGTAGAGAGCTTATGGTTGTTGCTGATTTCAACAAACACCATATGAGAGAGCATTATTTCGTTCATACATTTAGCGAAGATATCAATAGCCCCAAAAGCATTATCTCTACATTTCAAGATACCTTTAATGTTGAAGATAGATTTTATTTTGATTGGAACTTCAGACGAAAGAAATACAGAGGGAAAGTNCCACAATGGTTTAAGTCCCCATACTATTTATACCCAGAACTAAATTTGTTTAACGGTGGCTTTGTACAACCTGAAGGAGCAACCTGGAGAAAACACGATCAGATACCCTGTATCCTCTGTGCCAACGAGTTTGTATTCACACAAGAAGCGGTCCGCGGTGCTGGCAGAGGGAGCTACTATCAGGGTGGAGCGTTCCTGTATGCATTAATGGATTATTACGAAAGAGAGGCAAAGAAATATGGACACAAAAGATAAAATTTATGGAAGTGATATCTTACTAGGAAATGTTGATCCTGATGATCTGATGTTAGGACCTAGTTTCACAAACAGTTTACACGATGAATTATTCAAAGCTAAACCTAAGAAAGTGGAAGTTAAGAAACCACAAAGGCCTGTACCAACACAAAGACCAAAAGCAATACCTAGAACAACAATGGTCAAAGGTAAGCCAGGAGAATTTAATTTAGCTGAACCAGCAAAGAAGCTGGGTGCACTAAAACAAAATATTCATAGAACCGGGAATAAACCCACAACTCAACAACTTCAGCAATACTATGAATTATCTGCGGAGATAGAAAGACGAGGTGAATCTTACTTCCAGAAACTTGCTGAACTTTATGATGAAGGAGACAACTCTAATGACAGACAAAAGTACAAAAACAAAAAAACCTAAACTTGAATTAGTCACGGACAATGAAATACACGAGAAACTGCTCACGGGAGATGGCAATAGACCAGCAATCGACAATGAGAGAAAAGATATTCTTAATGTAGAATTTTGGGAGCGACTTGTTTGGTATGCTAGAAAGCCATCAATACTCAAAGAGATTGCTGAAAAGCAGTATGACGATGAAGGAAACTACACAGGATCACTTAATCAAAAAGATTTTTTTGAAGTGCTGTGTGGTATGCCTGATCTAGTGCCCTATAAAAATGCTGATATAGATTGCGTATGTAGAGAAATTAAAAGCATACAGCTCACACAATCAGACTACTTACCAGACGGAGAACAACGCAACGCAGATTGGCAACACGGATTTAATTCTGGTTGTCTCGGAATACTTCGAGAGATTAGTGCAAGACAATTCAGCGAAGAGAATCCTGACGAAGAACTTGATTACTATTTTCCTGATCTTGATTCATAGGAGCTACTATGGATATCAAGACAGTAGCAACTCATTTTGATGGTGTTAAGTGGCAGAGTGATGACAGCTTTATGGCCCGTTGTCCTTGCCACAACGATAATGATCCATCACTTAAGATTTCATTAAACAAACANAACGGAAAGACCTGGGTCAACGGATATTGTTTCGCTGGTTGTGANTTAGACACCATCAAACAAATGTTAAGGGACAAAGGTTTTAATAAGTTTGGAAGTAGCACCAGCACCAAACAAATGAAGGACAAAAAGACTGGAGATATTTTCGTTCCTAAGGTTCCAAAGAAGGAGTTTGAGGCACAAAGAGATATACTTATGAAACAATATGAGTGGGACAAAGTTTACTTCTATTGGCACCAGTCAACAAAGAAAGCAAAATCTGATACGGTTGAGAGAAAAGGTGTTCTGTATGAAAGACCTAAAGACGAGAGTTTTTCGTATTCTCCAGCGTATCTAAATTTCTTTATTTGCAGAGTAGATAAACCTGACGGCAAGAAGGAGTTTTGGCCTTACACACTTTGGAAAGACAAAGACACAAAAGAACTTAAGTGGCGTATGAAAGGACCACCAGAGGATTACAAACGCGTTCCTTATTATCACGGTCCACATACTTTAGCAGATGTACATAAGACCGTATTAATTCACGAAGGAGAGAAAGCAACAAAACGAGCTGGTAATTTATTACTAAAGACTGATGTCAAAAACATTTCTTGGTCTGGCGGATCAAAAGCAATCGATAAAACAAACTGGAATGATCTATACGACAGAGGAATTGAAGAGTTTATTTTGTTTCCTGATAATGATGACGCTGGCAGAGAAGCTATGGATAAGATTGCAAAGAAACTTGTTGGATCAGGTGCAAAGATTTTAATAGCAGACACTTCAGATATGCCAGAGAAGTGGGACTGGGGAGACATACCAGCTAATTCAGATGAGGCGTGGGAAAAGGTAGGACAAATTTGGCAAGACGCTAAAGAGTATGTACCGCCAGCGGAACCAGAAGAAGAGTTTAATCAATCTGATTATCTTTATTGCAACACCCAAGAAAAGTTTATGCATATTGATCACGGATTTTTCTTAAGTGAGAAAGGATATAAAAACGCTATGAGAAGAGTTCTAGGTAATGCTAATGGTGTTAACGAGTGGTTCGCTAATCCAAACAACATACAGGTAGATAGAATAACCTTTGATCCAAAGCTACCACACGGTTTCAATGAAATAGATGGAACAACATACTTCAACGAATACAAACCACATAATCCTCGAAGAGTTGAGGGCGATCCTAAACCGTTCTTAGATCATATGGAGTACCT
>FUFK010080088.1_pt1 | contig 25635 bp, 43 predicted proteins | sample 1021851 | NCBI WGS metagenome assembly FUFK01 (sample SAMEA51879418, study PRJEB19060) | metagenome | reverse complement strand
GAAACAAAATATTCGTTTTCATTTAAAAACGCGGCAGAATTTTTTTCTTTACCTCTTATATCATACCATCTTCTAAATATATTGTGATGTAATATAACTCTATCTCCCTTTTTAGCAGGGGTTTTTACAAGAAGTGGTGTTGATAATATTTTACCTATTCTATTTACAAATTGATAATCTCTTTCTGTTATTTCTGTATTTAATATTAATTCTTTATTATCTATTTGTTTTGAATTGTTGTATCTATTATCACAAGATATAATATAATTATAGATTGATCTCATTATTTGTCCATTAACCATCCTATAAAACAAAACATAATCCAACCAAACGCTATGCTTAGTATTGTAAGATCTTCAGTATTCAATTTAATAGTCTAGATTATATTCAACGGATATAGCCATGTTAGAATTAAAATGTTTCCATGGTAATACCTCATCATTTTTTTTAATAAATATTTTATATGCTTTATCTTCTTCTATAATATCACATATAGTATGGCCGCCATATACTTCTTGACCTACAGAATAATGCATTGCTTCATTTTTATAGTCTTGCCCTATTGATATTTTTCTTATTAACTTCATTTTTTATTATTTTGCAAATTAAATAAAGTATGAATTATTATAGCAACAAGACCGTGTAAAAATATTTTTGGGTATGCAAGTTCTGCTGGAATAGCTTGATTAAATACGCCAAACATATATAACATACATACAAACGCATTTATACCTATTATTGATTGCCCTAACCAATATCTAATGGTATCATTCCAAAAAATTTTTAAGCCTATAAATATTATTGCAATTATACTAAATTCAATTAAAAACTGTTTCATTTAATTAATATGTCCAAAGTGTTATTGGAGGTGCATCAGGATAACCGATACCTACGTGCACAAAATTATTTTTTCTACTAACTCCTATTCTTGTAAAGCCAACTTCTATTGCAGCTTTAACTAATTTAAATGTTTTTTCGCCACCTACAGAAGCTATATCAACTGCAGCACCATAGGCATGCTCACCCGGTGCTTTCTTTTTTGCTTCTATAGGATGATCTGGACTTCTATAGGTAGAAGTTAATTTTAACGGTCCACCATATGCTTCTCGAAGATTATCTAACATTTCAAGAAGCTTTTCGTCCATCATTTCAAAATTACTGAATTCAGATGGATTAAAATATTTCATTTACTTTTTTAATTTTTGTGTTATGCCAATTATAGTATATATTATTGTTAAAAGTAAAACTACAGTTTGTAGCATCGGATTTATATCCGGCATAATTGAAAAGGTTATACCCCCAAGACTGATCCCATATATTTTTAGATCTTGCATTTTTTTATTTATGTTTACTATTTCCAAATACTTTTTCTACTCCACGCGATCCAAAATAACCACCAATTACAATTGTAAGAAGACCGGTTATAGAATCTAAAGGGTAGCCCATATACCAGCCGGCTACATAACTTATTGTTAAAAAAACTAAAGTTAAAGGACGAACATTAGCCGCAAGCCATGAACCCGAAGTTGCATCTGCTACCCAGCGTCTTGTTGTACCATCTATTTCAGCTCTTTCAATATCTAATTTTTTAAGCGCAATTTTTTTATCAGCTTCTGACATATCAGAGCCGCCTATAATAGCTTGTATTACAGAACCTACAGGTGTATCACCTGCTATTGCACCAACGACGTTAGGTATTTTTTCTAATAAGAATTTCCCAACGCCGGTATCTTTAAAACGTTTTTTTGCCATATTTAATTTTATTTAAATGCCATATATATAAATGTATCTCCACTTTTATTTAACCAGTTTGCAGCATTAAGTAATTCAAAACTGGTGCTATTAAAGTTAAGTCCGTTTGTTTGTGTATAATCGCCACCCGCATAATCACCCCAAGCCGCAAGATTTCTTGGATTAGATGGACTTCTTTGATTATCCCATATAGACCAAGATAAACCCGTTGTTGTAGCGTTTTTTATTAAAACCCAAGAAGGCTCAAACCCTACTGTAACAGTCTTACCTGAAGCCCCTGATCCGGTATATTGCCCAATAGAACTATGCCCTGTAACTGAATGATAACAATAAGCAATTTGGCTTGATGAAGCAGATGACCAAAATGCACCTGTTTGGGGAAGCTCTAAAGTAGTAGGATTCAAAGTCATAAAACTACCAGCACCATAAGCATCACCATCATTTAAAGATAACCAATTAGTTGTAGTATTACCTGTAGATACATTGGTATAAACTCCCCAATCTTGAGCACTATCTAGCCTTTTAGAAAATACTATTTGAGGAGCTTGGCTCAACCCATGCCCAACAGTCATACCCACTGTATCATTAGGATAATAAGTAATTATACTAAACCCAGCAGCACGATTTGCACTAACCGCACTTGTAATATTACCGTCATTATTTATAGTAGCTAAATTCCTATCGTGATCCGCAGCTTTCCAATTCCAAGATACATAATCTTCTCCATTGGTGTTTGTTCTACCCCCAGCTCCAGTAATTGTATAGCCATCTGCTTGTACTGATGTAGGCATATTAGTAGATGTAGCGTTTGCGGAGTTTGCATCACTTGCTAAATATGGCGCTGGTGATACAATACCTCTTACAGAATCTACAAGTGCAGAGCTATCTGTAGTATCTCTATTTCTTGTCCATATAAAATCTGGTTTAAATCCTAAGCCGGTAATAGCGTGCGTACTTCCTGTGCCTGTATATATTTTAGTTTTAAAACTATTAGCTTTAGTTGGGGCTGTAGTATCTGGATTTGCGGCTATAGCCATAAATAATATTTTATCACCACTTTTATTAACTTCTGCATCAGAAGTAATTAATGAAAAGCCATTGGTGTGAAAATTTAATATATTTGAATTAGTAGTTTCAGCTGTACTATCATTAGCAAATAGTCTTGCATTGTTAGGGTTTGTAGTACATCTTTTATTATCTAACATATACCACCTGTAAGCAGTATTAGTATTTTTTATTATTACCCAAGCAGGTTCAAAACCTGTATAAATAAAAGGTCCATTATTTGAACCATTCCCAATATAAGAGCCTATGCGTTGATAACCATCCACATTTGCAAAACAGTATGTTATTATATCACCACTTGTATTAGAATACCAATTAGTAAATGTTGTATCATTTATACTAAAGTTAGCATAAATTCCAGACATATCTGCTGCTGTATTAGTAGAATTTAACATTAAATAATCAACACTACCGTCAATAACATCTGTAATTGGAAACCAATTTGAAGTACTATTAATACCTTTTTGAATAATTAAACTAGGTTTGGTTGTGAGCCCATGCCCCACGGTATTGGTTATAATTGTACCTGTTGCGGTATATTTTACAACACTAAACCCAGATTCAGGCGATGCACTAACTGTACTTGTAATTGTTCCAACATTATTAGTTACGCTAGATGATGCTCCTTTCCAATTCCACGATACAAAATTATTACCACTATTACCAAAGCCTCCACCACCTCCAATAGTAAACCCATCAGAATTAAATGATGTTAACCCATCAGACGTGGTATCTTCTGCATTTTGAGCATTAGTGTAAGAGTGTTTAGTTGCACCTCTTATGGTATCTTGTACATTATGCCAATTAGCAGCACTTCTATCTTTTATCCATACGAACGCTGGAGCAAAATTTAATCCAGTTATATTTTGTGATGCTCCTGTGCCGGTATATAATTTTGTATTAAAATAGTCTTCAGGAGCTGTTATAGTATTAGCACATTGTATTTCATTATAAAGTTTTGTAACTTCTGCAGCACTAATTGTTTTATTAAATATTCGTACTTGATCTATTACACCATCAAATTGTTGTGAGGCGCCAGTTGTTGCTCCATAATTTCCTAATACAAAAGCATTAACACCAGCAGCTAAAGATTGAGAGCTTGTGCCTGTTGACCCCAATTGAGAGCCGTTAACATATCCTTTCACAGCTGTGCCGTCAACAGTAACAACTAAATGTGCCCATTCTCCATAATGTGCAAATGTACCAAAAGTTATTGTTGTGCCCAGGCCACCTGCTGCATCATTTACACTTGCTCCAAAATTTTGACTATATATTCTAATTGAAAACCTATGAGTCGAATTTGTACCAGACGAATTAAAATCTCCAAATAAATATGTATCTTTTGTGTTTGAAGTTTTTATCCACCCAGACCAGCTGAGTTGCGTTCCACCGGGCCAAGTAAGCCCTGTAGTCATATAAGAGTTAGTCCCGTTAAATTTGCCGGCAAAACCATATTTACCTTCAACATTAAAGTTTACATTATTTATTGTTGTTGCATTATAAGAACCAGTTTCATCTGACCAATCAGCCATTTTATAATATGCGACAGTAGATGGATTATCTATTGTTGCTGATGCTGCTGAAGTTGCGGTTTCAATATAAAGACTGTTTATTTCGGCAGAACTTAATTGTTTTGTAAAAAGTCTTACTTGATCTACCATACCAGATATATGACCAGATGTAGAACCATAATTTAGTCTTTTAGCCCCAATAGTCATTCTATTGAAGTTATTGTAATACATTCCATATGCACTACCATATGTAGAATCATTATCTAATTGTCCATTAATATATAGGTTAGCACTAGAAGAATCTTTTTGGGCTACTACATGATACCAAGTATCTGTAGACAGTGATGAACTAAGAATATAATTACCTACACCAGATGAGCTAACCCAATAAAACGTAATTTTATTACTATTATTATATTCTATGTCCCAACCATATGCACTTCCAGATCCAGTGTAGCCATACATAGAAAGAATAGCAGGATAGCCACTACTTGCAAAAGTGGATGGTGTTTTAACCCATAAAGAAACCGCAAAGTTATTACCCATTACAGTTCTCATGTTTTCTATATCTATAACGCTATTACTGCCATTAAATACAGCGCCTTTATCAAATTTGCCTGTAGCATAAGTTATATTAGATGCAGTGCCACTGTAATCATATCTTACATTTGATGCTGTTCCATTATAGTTTGTAGATAAATCATTTGCATTTCCCTCAAAAGTATATGCTGCAATACAACTATAGTCACCTAAAACTTGTAAAGTATTAGCCGTGCTTGTAGTTTCATTATAAAGCGTTGTTACTTCTGAAGAACTTAATGCTTTATTAAATATTCGTGCTTGGTCTATTACACCGTTATAACGATAAGATGCACCAAAATATCCACCAAAATAATATTCTGTATCTGAAAAATCATTAGTTAATCCCTGGGCGGTATAGGTCCCTAAAGAACTACCATTTAAAAATAATTGCCATTGGCTGTTATAGGTTCTTGTTAAAACTACATGGTTCCATTGATCTGCAGTTAAAGTTCCTGTATTAAATATATTATAATAGTTACCACCAATTGATCCAATCCAAGGTCGTAATACATAACCATACATATAAAAAGCAAGTCCCGTACCACCAATACTACTATCGTAACCTTTTTGATAGAAAGGTATATAATAATTGCTAGCAGATAATCCAGAGCTAGGCTTTAGCCACATAGAAATAGAAAAAGAACTACTCCATGGAAGAGATGAAGAAACAGTTACTAATGAGTTACTACCATTAAATTCAGCTCCTTTGCTAAATTTACCTGTACTATTTGAAGTATCATTTACGTTATCTTCAAATCTATATAAAGCTGTAGACTGAGTTGAACCTGCATCTAGTATTTGCGTAGTATCTGTAGTACAAGCAGCTTCCCCACCTGTGTTAATAATTCTTTTATTCAGCATTGTCGCTAAAGCTATAAGTATATTTTAATATTGATTCAACAGTTGTAAGTGCTGCAACTTCTGTTTCTATAGTATCTACTTTATCTCTAATTTTTTTTCTATCTGCAAGTATATTATCTGGTATTGCAGTACCTAATTCTGATTTTCTACTTGAATACCAATCAGTTATTGCTAATAAACGGTTTGCATCAGCTTTAACAGAAACAATAATATTTGCTTTTAATTTATCTTTATCATATACAGGTTTTGTTTCTTCTGTTTCTTTGCCTTCTTCATCTAATACTGGATATGTAGCATCAAAATCAATATTGCTTATTGTATATGTAAATACTTTATTATCAGCATCCCAAAATATTGGTGACAACTGTTGAGTTACTTTATCGTATTCAGGAATTACAACGTCATAAAAACCGTAGTCTTCTTTATTTGTAACTTTTCTGAAATTAATATGATAACCTTTTTCGTCATTCCATTCATTTGGAAGTCTATTAAAAGTTTGTATTGTTCCTGATCTTTCTATTGCTACCATTATGATGCTTCTTTTGAAATTGATAACCAGTATTGGCCGGTTGCTGTTTTAGTTACTTGTATTAAATTAGCAACAGAACCGTCATAAGTTCCTGATATTATTTTAGTTCCTGTAGGCCATGTAATTGCATAATCCCCTGTTAAAACAAGATCTTTAACCATGCCTATTGCATCGTTAGTATATGTAAATGTTGTAGCACCACTTAAAGTTTTTGTAAATACCTGTGATGCAGTCCAATCTATTGCAGTACCTGACAACGCTGATGATGTTGTAAACTCATCGCCTAATACTTTTGATGTTATTTTTGTTAATGCCATTTTTAGTTAAATTGTATATTTCCTGTACCTGCGTTTGTAAATGTTGTTATTTTGTCTGATCCAGATGTAGTTGTTGTCCCTGATAAACCACTTATTGTATAAGTATTTGGGTATCTAAGTATTACTATTCCACTACCACCAGCACCTCCATTATAATACCCGCTTCCACCACCACCACCAGCGCCACCACCTGTATTAGCTGTTGCATTTCCTCCGGTAGAACCTTTACCCCCGCTTGCACCACCACCTATTCCTCCTGATCCAGGATTTCCGCTTGAATTAAGCCCACATCCACCGCCACCGCCACCAGCATAATTAACTGCTGATCCGGTTATAGAGTTAGACAATCCAGCCCCACCATTTCCTCCTGCGCTTTTATCTGTAGCATTAGCTCCTGCACCTCCAGCGCCGCCACCTCCGCCTGCAGACGCATCACCAGATGCAACATTAGGCGAACCAGACCCACCATCATTTCCCTGGCCTGATGTACCTGTACCACCAGCACCTGATACATAAGATCCACCACCACCAGATCCACCATTTGCACCGGCTATAGTAGAATCACTACCACCACCACCACCACCTGTTGATGTTATTGTGCCAAAAACAGAATTAGAACCGCTAGCTCCTTTTACACCAGATTGTGTACTACCCGCTCCACCAGCCCCTACTGTTACTGTATAATTAGTTGCTGCGCTTATACCTAAAGCCGTACCTCCATAATTAGTTCTATATCCTCCAGCACCGCCGCCTCCGCCATAAGCCCATCCGCCACCAGCACCACCAGCAACTACTAAGTAACTAACATCAAAGGTATCTAAAGTTATATCATTTCCAGTCCATCCCTGAGTAGCATCTTGATATACTAATCTTACAAGAGCATTTTCTATTTTACAAACTTTATCATCAGTCTGTCCCTGTATTTTTTCGCTACCGTTAGCACTAATAATTATTTTATTTGTATCGAAGGTTCCAGCATAGTCTTGTATTGCTATTTCAGAACCTACTACACCCGCTGGTAAACTAATTGTTACAGATCCCGATGTTGTATTTACAAAATAACCCTTGCCTGCCGCGGCGGTAAAATTAGAAGTTTGTATAGTAGATTGCCAGTCGGTACCTAAACCTCCATCTATTAATTCAGATTTTACTTTAGTTTGTGCCATCTATTAATTATCTCGTTCTGTTAAATCCCATTTTTGATTTTCTTCATCCCATGTATAATGTTGCCCATCATTGGGGTATTCTACAGGTGCCTCCCATGTACATGAATTAGGATTTAACGTCCAACTATCATATTCTTTAGGAGGTATAAATGCATCTCTCGCGTGATCATAAGTATATCCTATACCAGCATAATTTTTTCTAAATGGTGTACCCCCTAATTTATGTTCACCCGCTAATGTATTATAAGAAGTTCTTTTACAAACTTGTTCACGAATGTTACCATAATGTATTTCCCAATTTGTGGGCCCATCTGTTTCATCTTTACCTACTATTACTTCAGTAACGATATTTTGCATATTTAAAAAAGCGTAATGTGCCATATTGTTTAACTAAATGTTATTGTTCCTCCTCCACCAGTAAAAGTTGTTACTTTATCTGATCCGTCTGTTGCAGTTGACCCAATAAGTCCTGAGCCTATATTTATTGTGTTAGTATTAGGATAACGTAATATTACTACGCCAGAACCTCCTGTTGCGTTAGTTCCCGCGCCACCACCACCAAGATTAGCACCACCAGCATTTGCACCTGTAGTACCATTAGCACCACCTCCTGCGCCTCCGGTACCGTGTGACGAAGCTCCTGATCCACCTCCACCGCCAGCATAAGTTACACTACTACCTGTTATCGCTACAGCTTTACCTGGGCCCCCATTTCCAGCGGCAGCACCAGAATTAGCAGGTCCTGCACCAGTGCCTGCAGCACCGCCGCCACCGCCGCCACCATAATTTGTACCGCAGCATGGTCCAGAAGGACCTCCAGCATAACCTTGATTAGTAGTTCCTGATCCACCACTAGCAGAATATAATCCTCCTGCACCACCACCACCAGAACCACCAGTTGCACCGTTATAATTTACATTTCCTGATCCACCTGGAGAACCACCACCTCGTCCTCCAGCTATTGAAGTTATAGTAGAAAAAACCGAATTATTTCCGCTTGTTGCAGCTGCACCACCACCTCCAACTGTTACAGTATAATTAGTATTAATACTTGCAACAATTGCTGTTTCAGATGCACCACCACCACCTGAACCTCCGGTCCAAGAAGTACGTAATCCTCCTGCGCCACCCCCACCTGGGCCATCACCTCTTGTGCCACCACCCCCAGCCACGACTAAATATTGTACTGTAACTAAAGGTGGATCATCTGTTAAATTATCAGAAGTCCAACCTTTTGTAGCATTTTGATAAATTAATCTTACAATAGCATTTTCAGTTGAATTTTTAGCATTAGTGCTTCTACCTTGTATTTTTTCACTGCCGTTTGCATCAAATATTATTTCGTTAGTATCAAACGTACTTGCATAATCTACAAAATGTATTTCATCACCAGCATTACCAGCTGGTAAACTAACTGTTACAGTATTTGATGAAGTATCAACAAAATATCCTTTACCTGCAGCTGCTGTAAAATTTGAAGTTTGTATTGTTGATTGCCAATCAGTTGCATTAATTGTAGCATTGCCAACTGTTATAGTACTAAATGCCATAACCTCAATAGTATAACCATTTTGAGGAGCTGTAGTAAATGTTAGTGTTGTACCTGATATACTATAAGTTGATTTTTCCTGATAAACACCTTGTATAAAAACAAATGTTTTAGTCTCGTCACTAATACTTTGAGATAACGTGAATGCTGTAGTTGATCCATCACCTGTAAAATTGTTTTGATTTAGTGATGAAGCATTGACTGCTTTTATATGAACAACTTCTATAGCAGTACCGTTCGGTGGAGCGGTGGAGAACGTTAATGTACTGCCAGAAGTTGAATAATTATCTTTACTTTGATATACACCGTCTAAATATACTTGTGTAGCATTTTCATTTGATATGCTCATAGAAAGCACATATGCTGTAGTTGAACCGTTACCAGTAAAACTGTCTCTTGCAATAACACCATCAACAGCAACCATATGTATAAGTTCTACAGATGTACCATTAGCAGGTGCAGTAGACATTGTTACAGTGCTTGCGTTTGTTGTATAATTATCTTTAGATTGATAAACACCATCTAAATATACTTGTACATTATTTTCATTTGCAATTGCAGATGTAGTGTTAAATGCCGTAGTTGATCCATTTGCTGTATATACATTTTTTTGTACAGTTACAGTTCCACCACCACCACCTGATGCTGTAGAAGCTATAGTTACTTCCTGTGCATTATTTCTAGTAAGTGTTATATTATTACCAGCTGTAAGCTGTAAAGTTGAATCTGTGCCTGTTCCTGCGTCTAATAATACATCGACATTATTACCATCTTGTGTAGCACTCAATGTATATGTATCGCCTTGCGATCCTGTGCCAAACTTAACATAACTACCCATAAGTGAATGAGCAGAACATTGGTAATATAATATAGGTGGAGTAGAAGTTGTAGGTATAATTTGTGTATATGCACCTGAACTACCTGGTGTACCATTTGTAGTTACTCCTGTTGTATAAGCTGTTGTTTTAGCAGCATCTTCATAAAATCTGAGAGGATGAGTAGAATTAGAACTATCTGCTTGATCAAATTTATATGTATTACCAGGCGTAAATTCTAAATAAGCACCTTCAACTCCATCTATAGTATAACCACTAGAACTACCATTACCATACTCGGGATGAGCATTAGTTTTAGTTACTACCTTAACTACAAGAGTCTGAGCAACATCTGTATGTGCTATTGCTCGGTGTCCAGAAAGCTCTAACGGCGACTTAAATTTCACACCCATGTATTAAATTTTTTGTATAAGCACTCTTATATCATTTGTAGACGGTGCTACTGTAAACGAAATTGTTACATTATTTATATCTGTTCTTACAACATCAGCAATGACAGTATCATAAGATGAATTATCAAATAATTGCACAATAACATCTCTAGATCCAAGCGCATGATTTACTGTATAAGAAGTATTAGACCCATCACCTATACTAGCTGAAAACTTTTTAAGTGATACAAAACCGCTTGTTACAGAAAAGTTATTTGAGTCATAACCTGAAATACCTTTAACGGTAGCACCAGATGTTGCTGCTGCAGTTGCTAAATCAACATTAGATTGAACAATTGTAAAACTTGATAAAGCAGGTGATGAACTAGCACCAATTGCTACTTCGACTATAATTAAATCGCCTACTCTAACTTGTTCGCCTAAAAAACTACCGTCAGCAGTTACTGTATAAGTATCTCCTTTATCACTTGCTATACACGAACCCCCTGTAAGTGCAGGTGAATTTGCACTTGCATCATATGCACCTTTATATTCTAATAAGCCCGTTGCAACACTGTCTACATATGCTTTAGTTGCAGCATCTTGTGCGCCTGTTGGATCTGTAACATTTTGTATTCTTGCATTAATACCTGTGGTTACAAAATCATATATTTGGTCTCCTGTAGCAAGAGCTGTTCCAGCATTTGCAACAGCGCCAGTTGTTATTGCTAAACTGGGTATTGGCCCAGTTCCATTTGTTATAGCAAGCTGATTACTTGTTGTAGTTTGAATCTCTGTTATATCACCTCCAGCGCTTACAAAAGCGGAACCATTATAAAACTTAAGAACATTATCTGTAGTATTATAATATATTTGGCCTGCAACAGGAGAAGACGGGTCCGAAGACGCAGTCTGTATTACAGCCTGTTGTAACTGATTTTTATTTAGATCGAGATTATTTAAATATTTTATTGCCATTTTTTTTTAGTTTAAATATGCTTTTCCTATTACTGTTTCTGTAAAAGTAATCACAACCTGATTTGAATTATTATATGTTACAGCACCTACAACTATGTTGTCTGAGTTATCAACTACAGTAACACTTGGGAATCTATCTAAATTATGATTTATTGTCCAAGTATTGCTTGCGCTGCCTTGTGTAAAAGTAAATGTTGTTTCGTTTGTAAATCCCGATGGCGCTATTGAAGTAACACCACCTACTGGATCACCTGCACTCCCCCTATGAGTTAATGATAATAAATATGCATCTGTTAAATCAGATTTTGCACTAACCTCATACATTGCGTAGCTTGTGTTACTAGATGTGTCTATATCTGTAATTCTAATTAATTGATTTGTAAATAATCCTATAATAGGATTTATATCAACTAAGTTTCTATTATATCTACTAACTGCAATACCAGTTATATGTGCCCATCCAAAAGCTGAAGGAGCTGTAGGATCTACTTGATACCTAAATTCACCCGAAGCTAATGTATTGTTTAAATATTTACCTGCATAATTATATTGTAGTCCCGCTCTAAGAGGATCTGCACCACCTGTTTGTGCAAAGAATGCTGCAATAGTTTCAATTTGATATGACTTGCTAGCATTATTACTGCCAATATCTGTTCCTACTAATTTATCTCCACCAGTGATAGTGGTATCTAATGGTAGTTGTTGTATTCTTGCCATACTATGATCCTGTAAAGTTTAAATATCCTGCTGATAATGTACTGGTGAATGTTCGGGAAATACGCCTTATATTACTTACATTAGCGGTGTAAGTTACAGTAGTACCATTTACTACTCCGCTAGATTGATCAACTGTAACACTATTTACATCATCTCTTCCTGCACCACCACTATATTTTGTAAAAGATCCTGCTGTATATGTGTAACCGGAGCCTTGATCATTCATAACACACGATCCTGTTCCTGAACCACTATTCCCTGTATACGAAAATCCCCCTGTTAATATAGCCCCAGAGTTATTTGTAAATATACCAGTACCTGGTACATTATTTGAAACCACATCATATTGCCATGTTGTTGTAATTGGTTGTGGTGTAGCGGTAAATGCTAAAGTAACTTGAACAGCCTGACTTTGTCCTACAACAGGTAATATGTATTTTATATAAGTTTGTTCAGCTGATTGTGAATGCAAAGTTCCGCTACCTGTACCTGAGATCCATCCAGTGGGCTGACCACTCCCATAGGTTACGGAACATGAAACATCACTAGCACTAGTAAATTCTTGACCCATAGCTGGAAATACATATACTGTAAGATAATTGTACCAAGTAGCACCCGCAGTTAAAAGAACAGAACTACTTGATGATGCACCAAGTACTGTACCTGCTGAATTAACTGATGTAGAAGTGTGTGTTGATGCACTACCACTTACTACAGAATAATTAATTGTATGTAAATAAGAAGGAGCGGGACCCGCTGCTTGTTGTACAGTATCGTAATTTTGTAAATTTGCAGGAGAAAAACTAGTTGGAGTACTGCTGCTAACTGTTGCTACAGTAACTCTTGGGTATCTTATTGCTGCACCGGTAGCTTGTGCACTTATACTTATAGAATGTGTATTGACTACCACCTGCAGGTAATGTTTGTGTACCAGATGGTGCTGTTGCACCAACACTACCTGTTAAAGTATATTGCGCTCCTTCTGAACCTGTTACAGTAAAATTTACATTTTGGGAGCTATTAGTTATACTGCTTACAGTAAAAGTTAATCCAGAAATAAAAGCCTCATTAGGATACACTTGTTCGTGACCTATATAACCTTTTGAAATATCTACAACTCCTAATTTTGCGTCTGCTATAGCTATATTAGTAAAATTAACTGGCATATTACGCTGTTATTATATAAAATGTATCTGGATCGTATTTGTCTATTTGATAGCCACTTGTTGATGTAGAAGAATAATTAGGTGTAAAAGCAACTATAACTGAAGTTGCACTTACAATACTGCTAATGCTACCAACTACTCTTGCAGTAGCACCGCCCGTACCGCTATATCCAGCACTTGTTACATATACAACATCACCTTGTGCAAAATACTGAGAATCTGTTACTGTAAAAGTTACAGATGATTGATTAGTAGGTGCACCACTAGTTGTCGCACTAGTCATTTTTAATTGGTCATACTGTGTTTGTGTGCCTTGCCAAAAGTTCAATAAACTCTCGCTGTTACCATCAGCAGCTTTGTAATAATGTTGACCACCTATTCTTGTTGTTAAATTTGCCATTTTTTATTTTTTATTTTTTAAGATCCATAAGCAGTGTAAAAGTCATATGTACTGTTTACGCCACTGCCGGTTATTCCAAACCCAATTGATGAACTCCAAGCACTCCCGTTATTTGGAGAAGTCCATCTTAATTGAGTAGCTGATATACCAAGAGAACCAGAACCGGTGCCTATAGTAAATGTAGCAGTAGCTTCACTGTATTTTCTAATTGTTCCATCTACGGTAATATAATTTGGATTACCAAAACCTGTATCTAAACCATGCCCAAATGCATTAATAGTAACAGTTAAAGAACTTCCCGTATTATTTGTATACGTAAATGTATCGGATAAACCAGTTTGAGCAGGGAGTGTTCCTGCGGTTCCAGCAAACACACCTAAGTTAGAACTTGAATATGTATTGCTAAATGATCCGGTAAATGCAACTAAATTAGTTAATCCACTAATAGTTAAAGCGGTATTTAATGATGATGCTGTAGGATAATTACCACCTATAGTTATAGTTAATGTATTACCCATGTTAGAATTATTATAACTTTGAGAATATGTTAATCCTGAGGGTAATCCAGTTACAGTAGCAGTTCCAGAAAGAATATTACTAGCACCACCTGTTATAGTAAATGTAGTACTAGGGAATGCAGTACCTGGCGCTCCTGTACTTGATGCTGGCGAAGGTGCTGTATATGTAAGGCTTTGGCCTGTTGGGGTAGCAAATGATACAGTTACCTCATTAATATAAAAAGAATTTGTACCTTTATAACCGTTCTCAATGTTTGTTGCAGCTTTATATAGCTTCCCACTGGCTATTTCTGTAGTCCCTTTATATACTGGCATATTAAGCTGTTACAAAATATAGTGTATTAGCATCTTTAGATCCTAGTGCTGCGTATTGCGCAGCTGTACCCGTCCAGACTAAAGCATTATTAGCTGAATTTTGATCATCTACGTTTGTAGCTGTTGTAGCTGAAACTGATGCTGTTGAATTATTTACAGGATTGGTAGAACTACCTCCTGGATAAAATGTTTTAATATCTGCCATGTCTTATGTTATTAGCCAACCAATTGTACTGTTTACATATAAACATCTTATTGGTTGATTATTACTTATTGTTATTGATTGACTAGATCCTTCTATTGTAGTGCTAGCTATAGTAACTGTACCTGTACCTGTTTTTTTAAGTACCACCTCATTACCAGCTGATAAACTAGAGCTAGGTAATGTTACAGTATAATTTGAGCTACCTGTTAAAACATTTATTGAATTTACAGTAAGAGTTGCTGTACCTGTAATTACGTGGCCAGTTGCATTAGTAATTCCTAAAAGCCCTGCACTTGGTAAGTCTATTGTTAGTGATCCCATTAGCTTATTCCGTTTATTACCCAACCATTAGCAGAATCAGTATAATACAATTCAAAAGAAGAGGTTGATTCATCTAATAATAGGCTTGTTGTTCTCATTATTTTTTGTGATCCATTAGGCACTATCGTCCACGTGTATGCAGGTTTTTCATATACTCCTGTTGCACTAAAGGCTGACATATTTGTAAACTTTATACTGTTTGTAGCAACTCCTGCTGGTAAAGTTAAAGTTTTATCTGCAGTTATATTGCTAAGTACATAATAACTCCACGCTGCTGCTGTAGCAGAATCTGTTAACACACCACCAAAAGCATACCCTTGTCCTATTATAGCTTGGCCGTTTGCAGGTGCTTCAATCCTAAATGAATCAAAAGTAATATTTGCAACAGGTACGTCATTATTCCCACCGAAATCATAATTAGCGCCGTTTGCAGAAGCTAGTATACTAAGTGGTGAATGAGATACTGCTTTTGTTGAAGTATCATAAAACAAGTAATTTGATTTACTAGCACTTGGTATACTGTTTAATTTCAGTGTTTCTGAATCTATATTGAATGTACTTGTATGTAGATTCATCGTACCATAACCTTGTCTACCAAAAGTTACTATATTTGTTGCTGCATCAAATGCAACCACTAAATATATATTTACTGATTGATCTAATATTTGGCCTCCTGCTGAGGGGAAAGCTGTTGTGTATGTACTTTCTACAAAATATAATTTTTGTCCAGAAGGTATATTAGTATGTATATTACTAAAATCTGTTCTATTTGCAGAAACTATTGTTGTAGATGTTGCGCCTGTAGAAATTGCTTGCGCAGATGTAAGTGTAGCGGGTGAAGTTGCAGCTTGAAATAAAGCACCAGCAGCATTTTGAGTACCATAAAATAATCTACCCATTGAAATATTACCAGCAGTGCCTGCTAGTGTTTCTGTAAGGCCTGGTATTGCTTCTGCAACACCTGATGATAACTCGGGTAATGTATAATAATTACCGTCTATTTTTATAGATGTTAAATTACCTTGATTTGATAAACTACCAAGAGGTGCGTTACCAGATACTTGTTGTTGTGCTAAAGCACTGCCAGAAGAATCTTGTAATTGCACGCCTGTAGAAGATAGAACAGATCTTGTACCGTCGGTGTTAATAGCAGTAAATGAGTTTTGTCCCATTATTGTTCTACCATTATTAGCCGTTGTATCTGCATCTTTTACAATATCTTGCGTAAACCTAGTGTCATTAGATATTATATTATCACCATTACCACCTATATTTAAATTAGTACCGTCTGTTGTTAAAGTAACATTTGGTGCTGTATCACCAAATTCAATACTTCCTTCGGTATCTTTAATTTTTATAGGGCCGTGGACTGTAAGTGATTTAGGGTCTGTATCAGGATTATCTGTACCTATTTCAACATCTCCTTCAATATTTAATCCTCTTGTTATTTTTAATCCTCCAACAATTTGTGTTTCAACTTGTTGTGAACTTTCATGTTCTAAAAATGTAAATGATGTAAACGCTACTTGACCTCCTGTATAAGTTTGTCCTGAGTCTAAAGTTACATTAAAACACCATTCTGTATATTTATTACTCCCCGATGTTATATATTTACTATCATTAGCAGCAGGACTATCACTTGTTAATGTGCCTGGATTAAAAGATGTTACAGTACCTGTGTAAGTAACTCCTCCTAGTACACCTGTGAATGTTGCTGAATTATCGGCAAAAGCCTGAAAATCGTAATCTATACCAAATTGCCCATCATTATAATCACGTATAATTAAAAAAACTTGGCCTGTACCAAGTGTGTTTAAATATATGTCCGCACCAGTATTTACTGTGCTGCTTTTTAATACGACATTAGTTAATACCGAGCCTGCAAGTGTTCTTACTTGTGCTTTTTCAAATGCCGTGCCTTCTCTATTTACAGAAAGAAAAAAACCTAAAGGTACTATATCTGGTATAACAGCAGTACTTTGGCTGCCATTGATATAGGTCTTTAGGCTATCTATAGTATAATTTTTGGTTGCTAATGCGGAACTTGAGTTTGCATCAGTACCCAAAAGCTTATCAGACCCTTCAATTGTAGAGTCGATCGTATATGTACTGATTCTTGCCATTATTTATTTTTTAATAAAGTTCCTTTTTGAGCTTCTTTAACTTTTCTAGTTATAGGCTTTGTTACTGCTTCTGTTGATTTTTTAGCATCAACTTGAACACCTGGTAAGTTATCTTTTACTATTATTTTCATTTTTTTATTTTTTATCCGTTAGTTATAAGTGCAGCAACTACAGCGTTAACTGTAATAACGTCTCCTGTAGCCCATTTATATTCTTGTTGTAAGCCTTCAGGGGCTTTTAACATAATTATAGGATAATTAACGCTTCCCTTGGTTATTGTCATTACAGCTGTAACACTATTAGGTCTTACTTTTACGTTGTATACTAATTTAGCAGCATCTGTTTCATATGTACCATCAGCTTTTAAAGTAGGCCCACTAGTCATAAAGTCTCTAAGTACAACACCTGTTATTATATCACCACTACTTGGATTTCCTGCAGTATAAGTTATTGCTCCCGTAGTAGAGCTTATTGTTGGTGTAACTGTTAAAATTGCCATTTGTTTCTATTTTTGTTTGTTAAATTTTTTAATAGCCTCACTATATACTTTGTCTATATAGCTTTTTCTTTTTAATATTTTATTTCTTTTAGTTGATTCAGGAATATTTTCTTCGCCTATTAATATTTTGTAAATCCTATTAATAAGCATCTTACCTTTATAACTTACTTTATATTTGTTATGGTCACCTATTCTCCCTTTGCCAACGTGCACTTTATCTATCCAACCATTTTTTTGTAATCGATAAAATCTTGTTTTATCCCACGAATAATATATTGTACCGTCTTTAAAATCATTTATAGTAAAATAATTTATAGGATCTAAATAAAACAATAATTCTAAATCAGAAATGCTAAGTTCATTATTTTTGCATGCCCACCTTGATACTAATCTATAATTTTTTAAAAAGTCAACTTTAAGCTCTCCTCTTTCAATAAAATCAGATCTATCCATTATAATATAGCTACTACATCTCTCAATGTAATAACTTTATATATATTTTTATCATCTTCAATATCATGGCCTGCGACTTTATCAAATACTATTTGATCATTTTTTTTTAACATATCGGGCCCAGATGAAATAATAGTTCCTTTTCTATATCTTATATCTTCCCTGTGTTTTTCTGCAAGCTCTAAACCTCCATCAGTTTTTACAATATTTTCAACTATCTCTTTAAGTATTATATAATTTCCTATTGCTTTCATACTTCTCTAACATTTGAAATTACACAATCTGTTGATAATATTGTTGTTGAAACAGATATTGCATTTTGTAATGCAGTTTTAGTTACAAGTAATGGATCTATAATTCCTATTTCTAAAAACTTTTTTCTACATCCACATGTAACATCTATACCCTCACCCCAACTATGTAACGTAGTTTTAGGGTTTAAACCTGCATTAGTGAGTATTTTTGTAAATGGCGCTGTAAGAGCATTTTTAAGTATATCTATGCCTCTTAATTCTCCTGCGTTTAATTTCATTTCCCAATCTATAACTGCAGCATGCGCTAAAGCGGTACCACCTCCCGGTAATATACCTTCTTTTTTAGCTGCTCTAACTGCGTGAATTGCGTCATCTACTCTGTCTTGCTTTTCTTTTAATTCAACCTCTGTAGCCGCTCCAACCATAATAACAGAAACACCACCACTTAAAAGTGCTATTCTATCTGTTAAATGCTTGGTCATTACAGAATGTTCTTCTTTTGCAAGAGCAGTTTTTAAATACTCGATACGTTCTTTTACTTCTTTATTCTTTTCTGAAATAACAAGTACAGTACCATCTTTATCTGAAACAGCACGATCTGCTGATCCTAGCATGTCAGGGGTAATCGCATCAATCGAATCCCCCAGGCTCTCATCAAAAACAGTAGCCCCGACAAGCAATGCTAGATCCTCCAACACATCTTTTCTTTTTAGCCCAAAGCTCGGAGGGTCGATCACATTGACCTTAATATTGCCCTTTGCTTTATTCATAGCTAATGCCGTAAGAGGCTGAGATTCCAAAGGAGCAATAATGAGCATGGATCTATTGGACTTAATCGCATGCTCTAAGATTTCTTGAATTTTTCTAATATTAGGTATATCAGAAGCACTCATGAAGATGAGAGGATTTTCTAATTCACAAAGCTCTTTTTCTTTATTAGTATAAAAATGAGGAGCTTTACAGGTACTACCTATCTTAGTACCTTGAACATTTTCTATATAGGTGTCATTATTAGGTGAGGTTTCCATGGTTACAATACCATTTTCGCCAGCACTTTCAAAAGCACTAGCTATAATACCGCCTAATTCTTTATCATTATTAGCAGATATTATAGAAACGTCATGCAACATTTTAGTATCAACAGGTTTTGCTTTACTTGTTATATGTTTTATAACTTCTTTAGCAAATCTATTAACACCAGATTTTATATCCCTAAATGAAAATTCATCACCTTTAAGCTTATAATAAGAATCTATTATAGCTTTTGTTAGTACAATTGAGGTGGTTGTACCATCACCTGCGATTGAAGCTGTTTTTTGTGCAGCTTGTTTCATCATAGAAACGGCTACATTTTCAATAGGATCTTCAAGTAATATGCTATTAGCAACTGTAACACCATCTTTTGTTACGTGAGGATCTCCATAATCGTTCTCAATTATTACGTTTCTTCCACTAGCACCTAGTGTAGAACCCACAGCTTCTGCTATTTTATTTATTCCGCTTAAAAGCTTTTCTTTTGCACTTTTATCGAAATGTAACTTTTTTACTAGCTTTGTTTTGCCGAATTGTGACATTTAATTTAATTTAATTTAATTTTTTATTTTAGCAGTTCCATTTACGCCTAGCAGCTCTACCTCTTTCTGAAGTCCAGCTTTTAGAACGCGCACAAAAAGATTTTCTTCTCTTTGCTGCTTTACTGCCTTTTTTTAATTTAGATGGAGGTGTGGTAACTGCAGTTTTAAGTTTACTGCCCGGGTTGTCTCTTCTATATTTAGCAACCCCTTTAGCGGTCATACCACCGCCGGCTTTCTTACCAGTTCCTCCTTTTTTATTAACTTTGGCATAATAACCAAGAGATTTTTTTCTTGAAGGTGCGTTTTTACTTGGCATAATTATGAACCCATTAACCCAGATATTACTCCGCCAAGCAAGTCAATATTTTTTGAATCTTCCCCAGCATCATCTGCCATCTTTCCAAACTTTGTTGCGTAATCTGTCTTTGTACCCCCTTGGGGCTCAGCCTCTGTTTCTTCTTCTTTTTCTTTTTTAGGATTATACCCTGAATCAAAAGCTTCTCCCATTGCTGCAAATTTATCGCCACCAGAGCCTGGGTCATCAGCTAATACACTAGCTATACTAAGTAGGGGAGCTTGTTTCATTAGTGAAGTATCTTTTTCACTAAAAGCACCTTCGGTGTCTTTTTGCTTAGACCCCATTTTCATTTTGAATTGATTGTTAATAGCGTTTTTCATTTTTTTTCTTTTTTAGTTCCTTTACCGTCATTACCACGGTTTCTTTTAATTGATTTAAATTTTCGATCTTTATGATCGTAATCTTTACCTTTAATATTCTTACCCACTTTCTTTGCAGCTCTTCGTTTCTTTTGGCTATCTGCTCTTTTTATTTCTCTAGAGCGCGAATTTGCATAACGCAAATCTCTTTTAGCTTTAGCTGTTTTAGCTTTGCGGGTTAATTTTTTACGAATCATCTAATCCTTTAATTCTTTTTTTTGCATATTGTATGTCATCAAAATCCATTGCTGCTTTAAGAATAATCTTATCCATAACATCATCTTGATTTTTTAACATTTCTCTTTGCAAACTGATAACCATTTTTTCTAAATCATCTTTAGACTTAGTTAAATGATCTATTATAAGTTGTTTCTTTTCAATGTCAGACTTTAGTGCATTTACATCATCCGGTTTGGTGCCAGTGATGCTACTTATGATAACCGGTATTGATGCCGCTATGGTACCGATCAACATCATCACTACTTCTTTATTTGAATCCAATACTGGAAATTGAAGTAATGTGATAATTATTCCTATAACAAATAGGAAAACAAATAAACTGCCCACGTATGAGCGAAGTTCTTTAGCCACGCCGTTTTTTGGAAGTAACATTTTTTTTAGCTTTAGTAGTTTTTCTTCTTATCTGAGAAGTCTTTCTTCCCATTCCTACCCTTTTCTTTTCAGCTACCGCCCTGCGCTTTTCTGAGGGTGACATTTCTCCCCAAGTTTTTACTGTTTTGCCGGATATTCTTCTTGAGGGCCTACACTTTTTAGTGTTTTTATTTTTACGAGAACCGCAAGGATTACCTTTTTCGTCAGTCCATTTTTCTTTAAACCACCTTTTAAGGTTTAAACCAGCTTTGGTTTTTCTTACGGCCATTATTTTTTATGTACCTTTTGAATATTAAAGTTAGCATATAACGATGCACCTTTATGTTTTACAAACTTTCCAGTATGTTTCATTAAGTTATAACTGCTACCTTTTTTCATCCAGTGGTATCCAGCAGGTGCCTTAACCTTTTTTATTGCCATCTTTATCTATTACGCCCCTTCCTATAAGAACGTCTTTTTGAGTTACCTTACCATCACCTGATAAATCTTCTAACTTTTTAAGTGGTGATCCGCAAGGTTTACTTTTGCTACTCATTCCAGCGGCCCCTAAATTTTGTGGTCCTATTCCCATTACTTTCTTTTTTTGTGTATTGTATAATATTCTGTATTTTTTTTATTTCTAACTGCTCTTGGTTGAGGAGAATTTGTAGGCCCAATTGATTGTGGTCCTCCTTTATCAGAATCGTATTTTTTCATTTTTTCAAAGAAAAGTCCTCGATTGCTTGCCATATTATAACTTCTACTAGGTCCTATTATAGTATCTCTTGCAGTATCTACATTTAAGAAATTAGCTAAATCTTGATATTTTTTATTTTTTTTCTTATTTCCGTTTTTCTTTAAAGGTGATTTAGCCTTACTTAAAGAAAAATGTTTACTTAGGTAAGACATTACTTTTTCTTTTTATTATATTTAGGCATACCAGCCTTTTTTGCGCGTCTAGCGGCTCTAGCCGCACCAGCAGCTGGCCCAGCAACAAATATAGTTCCTAAACGACTAATAGATCCAGCCTTTTTTGCAATTTTTTTAGCTGCTCTAGCTGTTCCTTTAACGTTTCCTTTAGTCTTAGAAGATTTTTTTCTTTGGCTAACTCTTTTATGGTTCATTACTTTCTTTTTTTACGTTTTCTTTTCTTTTTAGCAGCTTGCTCGTTACGGCTCGCCCATACAGCTTTACGCTGTGCTGCACTTTTGTAAGGCATAATTATTTCTTTTTACCGTACATTTTAGGCATACCTTTCTTTTTAGGCATTCCCTTTGCTTTACCATGCATTTTAGTCATACCTTTTTTCTTAGGCATACCTTTAGCAGTTTTATGCTTTTTATACATTCCCATTTTTTTAGTACCTGGCATATCTTTAGTATTTAATAGTTATTATTTCTTTTTAGGGCCGCCACGTTTGCGGCATTTGGCAATTGCTCCCGATGCATAAGCAGAGGGGAATACGTCGTATCTAGCTTTTACGCTATAATAGCAAGCATCCTTCTTAGTTAAAGGAGAGGATGCTGTGCTACTATAATGTTTACTTAAAAAAGTTCCTTTCATTTATTTAAATGTTTTAACAACCTTAGGTCCTTCGATAACCTTCAGTTTCTTCTTGTAGTGTTCTATGGAAGAATCGATTGCTTTCTCGGCACCCTCGATTGTCTCTCTGCGAGTAACATCTACCCATGTGTCCTCGTTGTCAAGTTCTCGATGTTCCGTTTGNTAAAAGCCATTTGGCAATTCAACGATACGCCAGTTACTTTTTTCAGTAACATGTTTCCAAAGATTAATAATATTTTCTGGTATTTGCGGTTGTGCTTCTTGCATACCGGTATTCCAGGTCTTGTAACTATAATATAGTGTCATAACTATAAGGTTTAATTGGTTAGTAATGGTGGGCCTCTTTATTTAATACCCCGGGCCCAGTTTGGTGTGTAACATTTGGTTATATAGATGTTGTGCTAATAAGACCTCGTGTGGGTTATCCGTGCATACATCTTTAGTAATATTTTTATACAGTTCGTATTGTTCCGCTCTCTCTAATTTTGCCGTACCGCAGCTACTCAGGGCCGCAAGTACAGCGAGGTGAATCATCGTTTTCATGTGTGTTAGTTTGCGCTAGATGTATTTCAATCATAGCAGCTGTTAGTTTGTCCACAGCCTTGCGTATTTCTTTTAGCTCATTTCGAATACCATTGGCTTTTATGTGAATATAGTCTTTACTCATTACATTTGAATCAAATTAGTTAGATATATATAGGTTTTGTATTACACGTAACGTATTGGCAATCAAGCACATAGGAAAAGTGTATTATATAATGCCCCCATATATGCAATAAANNGNGNNTTTTTCTGAATATATTGCAGTAAATCANAAAAAACGTCGTGTATAGTAAAGTACACAGCAATTTTAACTCATTGATTGTCAGTTATTTGCATTATTTGCAGAGATTCGTGTGATTTATCGAGTTATTGGTGACAATTATACACTTTTATTGTCATATATACGGAGATTCGACACAATACCTATAATATTAATAAAAATACATTAACAAATCTTAGTACTTAATTTATATTTTATTTATTTTTACATTATATTCAATGAATTTAAGTTTTTATTAAATTATTATAAGTATCTATTATATTATAGTACAATATTGACAAAAAGGGACATTTTTTATTGAATATATAAAAGTACACAACAAAATAAAGATAAAAGTGATAATATAATAAAGAAATAAAATGTTAAAAACTTATAAAATAAAATATAATAATAATTTAATAAAATATTTTAACACAAAAGATTTTGAAACTTTATTAAAATATATTAAAAATAAAAATAATATTATCTTAATAAAACAAACAAATAAAATACCAAAAAATAAATATATAACAAACCTTTAAAAAATAAATTATGTCAAATTTAAAAAATTTAAAAACAAAACATTACTTATCAAAAATATTAAATACTAAAAAGTTTACATTAAAAACTAACTCTGGAAATATACAAAAGTATATTGGATTTAAAATAAATGACTTACTAATATTCAAATGGTACCATAAAAATCCAAACATAATTGACTTTACACACAAAGGTTTTACTTATATAAATATAAAAAATATACCTAAAAGTACACTACAAAGTTTATAAAAAAGTGATAATATAATAAAGAAATAAAATGGATAGAGAAGAAATATATAATGAAGTAATACAAGAATACAGTGAATTACAATATAAATATGAAGGAGATAAACTCCAAGATGAAATAAATAAAATAGTTGATAACATAATAAAAAATAAATAATATGAAATTAAATAAAATAATACAAAGTTACAAAAATTCAAATATGAATAAAGAGTTATTAAGTTATAAACTAAAAAGATATTATAACTTAAATGAAAATGAAAGATTGATAATTAAAAATAATATATAATATGATAATAATAAATAAAATAACAGGTAGAGATGTTTCCAGTGAGTTTTTAGGTCTAATGGAAGGAATAATAACAAATGAAGAATTTGAAACCATAACATTGACTCCCGGAAAAACTGAGAAACTGGAATTGTTTAACTAAAAATAAAATAAAATGAATAATATAGATATGAATCACATAACCCAAATGTTAGAAAACTCAAAAGAGTTAGGTAGAATAAATGGTATTGTACAAAATTTACAATTATACGAAACTCATTTACCCAAAAACATAAGGGATTATTTCAGAAATGAATTAGATAGAATTTTAAAAAGTGTAGATAATATTAAATTATAAATAAAATGAAAATATATTTAGATTCAATACAAAAAGAATTTCATCCTGATATTTTAACAAAATATAATATATTACAAATAAATTCAAATGACATTGGAAATTGTTATGAATTAGAATTTGAAGGAAGTGAAGAAAATTTAAGAAGATTTTATAATAAATTCTTTAATACTGGAGAAAGTTTTGATAATTATATAAAATAAATAAAATGAAAAAAAGATTTGATATAGAATTAGGAGTATTCTTACATGAATTAAGTAAGAACACATTTGACTGTGACGGTTTTGATAGTCTAGATTTTAGACATAGAGAACATATAAGAAATACAGTGGTAAACAGAATAGATAACTTATTAAATATGGATAATTATGATTAGTATTAGAAACGGAATATTATTTGATTCAAATCAAAAAATAGATAGAAAAATTGCAACAAATATTTTATTAAATATAAAAGTTGCTATACANAAACTAGAGAAATTAGAAGCGGATTA
>FUFK010016838.1_pt1 | contig 25637 bp, 20 predicted proteins | sample 1021851 | NCBI WGS metagenome assembly FUFK01 (sample SAMEA51879418, study PRJEB19060) | metagenome | reverse complement strand
CTGAAAGCATCTAAGCGGGAAGCCCACCTCAAGATTAGATTTCCCTAAAGAGCCGTTCAAGACTAGGACGTTGATAGGCAGGGTGTGGAAGCACAGCGATGTGTGTAGCTAACCTGTACTAATTGCTCGTTTGGCTTGACCATACAACACCCAAGTGGTTTGTAATTATCTATGAAGTGACAATTATGCGTCTGTCACGCACCTTCAATTACTTGAAGGTCCCTTGACAGACAAAACGCGCAATGGTTATTCATAGAATGGTCAGCATTATATCGATATCACCTTTATCCTTGATTCAGTTAGGATAAGTGGTACTTATCAAAAGTCACACAAACAGACTCATATCTAACCCCCTTTGCTGACGACAATAGCACGATGGCACCACCTGATCCCTTCCCGAACTCAGAAGTGAAACATCGTTGCGCCAATGGTAGTGTGGCTCCGGCCATGTGAGAGTAGGTCATCGTCAGCTCTCTATTCCTAAAAGCCCCCTTAACAATTAAGTTAAGGGGGCTTTTTTTATACTTTACTTTACTAAATTAATGATAATTACTTATACGAATGTAGTTTAGGAAATAAAATTCGGTTGTACTTCATAGAGTATTTTGGGCTATACTTAAGTTCAGTTATTATACATAACTGTTTTGATCACTTTAAATGGAGAAGTACAATGGCAGTCAAACATACACCAACTGGTGAAGTTCATAGTGGAACTAAAGGTGGGCATACTGGTTGCGGTTCTGATACCAAGCTACACCCTGATCATTGGGTTAGTAGCTCAGAAAGAATCACTTGTAGCAAGAATGGATGTAAGAATTGATAGCTCATTTTTTAGCAAGATTACTTTATATTACGAATAGAGTGGTTCGTTTATAATTTAAGTAATATTTATTTATTAATAATTGTTGAAGGTCTACTTATTTCAAGCCTATTGTTTTATGTAAGAGCTACTAATTTTTATTACGTCCAAGTATATGGTTGTGGAGAGTAAAATTGCAAGTTGAGTATTTGATAATTATTGATTCTAGTAATCCTTTTTGCAGAGATAAAAAATCATTTGATAATTTTTTACAATCTAATGCGGATATTAGTATTCGTAATGGTAAGTTTAAGCACAAATCTATAGAGCTTGGATATGAATTACAGGGTGGAGAAACAGAAGTAGATAAAAATAGATTCTTTCATATGAAGCTCAAATGCGATAATCCTAAAAGAATGGATGAATTTCAAGATGCATTGAAGGCTACTAGGCAGCTGTTATATATGGCGTCTGATAAAAAGCCTCAAGTATTATGGGATGATATTAGTCTCTACTATTCAGAAAAAGCATATCCAACTATACATGAAGTAGAAAATTTAATGAGGAAGTTAATTACGAAGTTCATGCTAACTATTGTTGGTTTGGATTGGACTAAGGAAGCTATCCCTGAAGAATTGAAGAATTCAACTAGAACAAAACCGGCAGGCAATAATAACTACTTATATGAAACTGACTTTAAGGATCTTTCAACCTTCCTGTTTGATGAATACCGAACATTAGATATAAAAATTTTGAGTGAAAAGATTCGCTCTTTAGAAGAAGAAAAGGATGAAGTATCTTTAGCTGAGTTTAAAGGGTTTCTACCTAAGTCAAATTGGGAAAGATATTTCCGAGAACATGTTAACTGTGAAGGCTCATATATTGAGTCGCGTTGGGAAAAGCTTTATGAATTACGGTGCAAGATAGCTCATAATAACTTCTTTACTAAGGATGATTACGAGAAAGTTTCAAATCTAGTGCAAGAAATAAAACCTAAATTAGAAGATGCCATCAAGAACCTTGATAAGGTCGAGGTCCCAGAAGAAGAAAGAGATGAACTAGCTGAAGTTGTTGCCAGTAAAACCAATACACTTTACGGTGAATATATCCAAAAGTGGAAGCATCTGGAGAAATCTTTATCAAGTTTAGTACAATCAACAACGCTAAGTAATAATATTAAACATAATCGTATTCCAATCTCCGTAATAACGAAAGAATTAATAAATCAGGGCGTTATTGACAAAGAATTCTATTATGAATTTAGAGAAGCAAATCATATAAGAAACATGATAGTTCATGGCTCAGGAACTCATTTCACAAATGAAGAACTTTTATATCGTATTAGTAATTTGGATAAGTTGAACGACTACGTTTTTAATATTGAAGTTTCGAATGAAATTAACCTTCAAAAGCCAAGTCAAAAAGTAATTAGTAATTAAACAATATTTTTACTCGGATAATTTTGAGTAATTATATTTTTGAATAGCCTGTTAAGTTTATCATGAAATTTTCAAAACACAGATAGCAAGAAAATATGTTTAAGGAAGTAACTTTTCTTTCTATTATAAAAAAAGCCCGTATTAGCGAACCAATACGGGCTTTAATATTTAATAGAGTATTGAACAAACTAGCCTAACCACTAAGCACCTTCACCAAACTTACCACTTTGGAAGTCAGTGACGGCTTGCATGATTTCTTGCTGACTGTTCATGACAAACGGACCATATTGCACAATCGGCTCACGTAGTGGGCGACCAGTGATTAAGATCACTTTGGTATCCTCACTACTATTGGCTGTGATTGTAACGCCATCAGCACTATCATTGTTTTCAAGAATAGCCATAGTCTTAGTTGGTACTTCTCTACCTTCAATATCTACCGTACCACGATAGACAAAGGCAAACGCATTATGATCGGCTGGAATGGCTTGGCTAAAGCTCGTTCCTGCGGGTAGATGAATATCCAAATACGTCGGCTCAGTGATGTCGCGCGTGACGGCCCCTTCGACGCCATGCGATGTACCTGCAATGACCGTAACGTTTACGCCATCTTCAGTTGTATATTTAGGCAAGTCCTCACTTTGGAAGTCTTTATACCAAGGGTCATTCATTTTATCTTTGGCAGGTAGATTAAGCCAAAGCTGGAAGCCTTCCATCGCGCCGTCTTCTTGTTCCGGTAGCTCTGAGTGGATTACGCCGCTCGCCGCTGTCATCCACTGCACGCCGCCGTTTTGTAATAACCCTTCGTTACCCGCGCTATCACGATGACGCATACGGCCTGTAATCATATAAGTAATGGTTTCAAAGCCGCGATGCGGGTGATTGGGGAACCCTGCGACATAGTCATCTGGATTGTCACTTTTAAAGTTATCTAGCATCAAGTAAGGGTCGAGGCGCTGTTGCAGCTGCTGCGTCAGTACGCGAGTGAGTTTAACACCAGCGCCGTCTTGGGTATCGACCCCAGCAAAAAGCTGCTCGATTTGACGCGATTGGGTCACAATATCTTTTTTNCTATTCGCTACAGTATTATTCATTATTCTTTCCTGATTCTTTAATATCTGTTGGTGAGCATTGATTTATTACTCTTAGCTATTTATTTGAGGCCAAAGGGGATATATTTCAATANTATTATATAGTTTANANTAATAANTGATAATGATAATTAAGTTTTATTTAATAAATTATCAGTACAAAAGGGATTACTATTAAAGAGTAGCCAATAATAAAAATCTTACTTACCTACTGAGGTTTAATTGCTAAACTGATGAGCATTAACCAATACCATGCTTAGAATAGAGAACGGATAATATGGCAGTCGATTTAACCAATACTTTAATAGTGGCTATATCAGCGACAGCATTGTTTGACTTAACGGAGTCTGAGAACCACCTTTTACAGCTACTACAGCAGCGCCCTGACGAGGCAGTAAAGGAGTTTCGCGATTATATGGCGAAGCGTGAAGATCAGCCATTAGATAGTGGTGCAGGATATCCATTAATCAAAGCGCTGCTGAATCTAAATAATTACTGTAACGACTGTCTATCAGCGGATTTAACGACCGAGTCGCCACTTGTNGAAGTCGTCATCGTCTCAAAGAGCAGTCCTGATACTGGCATTCAAGTGCTCAATGCCATTCGTGACAACGGTTTGAATATTTCACGTTCCGCCTTTGTATNCGGAAGTCCNGTNGCNCCNTATATNAANGANTTTAANGTNGATCTGTTTTTGACGACCAACCGTGAGGACGCTCAGCAAGTCGCCGATGCCAACATTTGCGCTTGTGCGATATTGGACGCCACTCCNGTCAANACTTANGAGCTNGATACCGATCAGCTACGCATTGCCTTCGATGGTGATGCGGTNTTNTTTGACGACTCAGGNGAGCTATTGTATAAACAACAAGGCCTACAAGCTTTTCATGATAGGGAAGCTGAGATGATCGACTTACCGATCGAAAAGGGCCCTTATGCCGAGCTATTAATTAAGCTATCAAAATTGCAGCAGCGCTTACCTGCCAAAGTGCATCACTGTCCGATTAAGATTGCTTTAGTGACGGCCCGCAATGCGCCTGCAGACCTGCGAGCGATAAAAACCTTGCGAGCTTGGGGCGTAGATGTGGATATGGCNTTCTTNTTGGGAGGGCTTGAGAAAACATCGGTGCTCAAAACCTTTGCCCCGCATATCTTCTTTGACGACTCTATAAAGCACATAGATGCGGCGCGGCGCTTTATGCCGACCGCTTTAGTCCCTTATCGTTCGACGTCGTTACTGCACGGTGATAGCTATCTAACTACTGATAAAGATGCAACATTATTGTCATTCAAGCCTGCTGTGCGCCCACTATTTGTAGTAAATCATTGAGCATGTACAGATAAGCGAAATTTAAACAATAGGATGATATATGAATTGGCAGCAATTGCTCAACTTGATTGTGGCGCGAATAAAGCAGGTTGTTGGTTTATACGCTTTTGTACTCATACCGATGTGGGGTATGTTTTTTCTGAATGAAAGCGTGCTATTTGGCTTATGGAATATCTTCGGTATTGTGCCGCGCACCCTAGATTTNGGTAGTATGATAGGCGTGATAGCGTCATGGACGATGCACGGTAATTTTGCTCATTTGATGGGCAATACTTTTATATTATTGCAGATATTGTTTTTGTTTGGGCTGTTTGAAAACAATGCGTATCGTACAATATTGAAGCTTATTGTCGCCTCAGGAGTGGCCACTTGGGTGATAGCATCACCCTTGACCATTCATATTGGAGCGTCGGGGTTATGTTTTGCGATGCTTGGCTATATGATAGGCGGCGCTGTTTTTGCACGGCGTTGGGGCTATTTGCTTGCTTGTATTGTGATGGGAGCAGGGTATTGGCTGACCATTAAACAAGGTCTAATGCCGCAGCCAGGGGTGTCTTTTGCAGCGCATTTCGGTGGTCTGTGCGCCGGATTACTAATAGGGGCCAACTCAAAGCACGCTTATAAAACGACTAAGCCGCTCTAAGCCAATTGGCTTGCAACAGCACGTGCCGCCTTTGTTGATAAAGCGCTTACGTCTGATCTGTGCAGACATTGATATATAATGGATCTTCTGTGCTTAATGGACGCCATGCGGTCGTCTGCTTGACATGCTCATCGAGAGTCAGCTCGCTTGTCTTGTCTTGAAACACATAATCTGCGCGTGCAGGGGCAGCGCAGTTAATCACTTGCGGTATCTGCTGCACACTTCGACGTCTCTCAAACAAATATAAATTTACCAAGCGCATATCTGGATTATCTACGTGCATCGTAGCATTGCCGCTATCCGCCGCGATAAAACGCAGTATCTGCGGTTTTATATAAGACCAAGGACGAAACCATTCTGAGCTCTCGGCAGTTTTTACTACGGTTACGCCCTCAGGTAGCTTAGCGACTTGCTGATGGTACCAGTTGTACTCTTGATGAATTTGAAAGCCAAAAATACCAATAGCGGCAAATAAAGGCACCAGCCATTTTGGCGCGCGCTTGCCTGCTATTTTGGTGAGGTGAGTTATAACAAGGGCCAAACCTGCCATGCCAAAAGCGGCGGCTATGGTAGCGATAAACTCAAAAAGCATAGAACTTTCCTTAATGCGATCAGCACTGAATATAACCAAAACAGCTTAGAGACAGTCTGTTTGTGCCAGTGCTGGTATAGTGATAAGCGAATAAAAAATCACTCACAAGCAGTTGCTGCCTGTGAGTGATAGATAAATAACCGATAGATTTCACTGTTTATACAATAGCTTAGTGGTCGATTGCGCCGCCAGCTCCACGCGGAGAACGTACGCTCTCTACTAGCTCTTGAATGTGCAGTGGTGGTGCTTTGGTTGCGTAAGACACCGCGAAGGCTACGGCAAAGTTCAGTACCGCACCGATAGCACCAAAGGATAATGGTGAGATGCCAAACAACCAGTACTCTGCAGTATCAGGGAAGTTCGCCGTACCACTAATGAAGAACCAACCTTTGAAGACAAAGATGTAAACTAAGGTGGTGAGTAGACCGGTGAGCATCCCGCAGATAGCGCCTAAGTTATTAATACGCTTAGAGAAAATACCCATCATCAGTGCTGGGAACAAGGATGCTCCAGCAATACCAAAGGCAAGAGCAACCACCTGTGCTGCAAACCCTGGCGGATTGAGTCCGAGCCAAGTTGCGACGACAATGGCAACTGCCATAGAGATACGGGCGACTTGCAACTCGCCTTTATCGGTGATGTTTGGATTAAGATTACGCTTAATCAAATCATGACTGATAGCGGATGAAATCGCAAGGAGTAGGCCGGCTGCTGTCGATAGTGCAGCGGCAAGGCCACCTGCAGCGATCAGACCGATAACCCAAGGTGGTAGCTGCGCAATCTCTGGGTTNGCGAGTACTAAGATGTCATTGTTCACATCCAGCTCGTTACCTGCCCAGCCAGCATNAGCAAAACGTCCATCAAGTGCAGTATCGTTGGCAACACGAGCCTCTTCGACGGCTGTAGTAGCCGCGCCAACATCACCACCTTCGGTTTCGGCATTGGTTAAAGCCAGCTCCGCTGCGCCAAGGCCACTATCGTTATACATCTGAATGCGGCCGTCATTGTTGAGATCGTTGTACTTAATCAGTCCCGTATCTTCCCATGTTGCCATCCAGTCTGGACGTTGGTCATACTCTAAAGGTGCTTCTGCAACCCCTTGTGGATAGACCGTATCAATGAGGTTTAGACGAGCCATCGCACCTACCGCTGGAGCGGTAAAGTACAATAGCGAGATGAATACTAGTGTCCAACCCGCTGTCCAACGTGCATCAGCCACTTTAGGAACGGTGAAAAAGCGAATGATAACGTGTGGTAGGCCAGCTGTACCAATCATCAGTGATAAGGTAAACAGCACCATATTGAGCTTGTTCGGGACGTCAGCGGTATAAGCGGTAAAGCCTAAGTCAGTGACGACTTGATCAAGCTTAGTTAAGATAGGAATGCCTGACTCAACATGGTTTGAGAACAAGCCTAGACCTGGGATTGGGTTACCGGTTAGTTCTAGCGAGATAAAGACTGCTGGAATGGTATAAGCAATCATTAGCACCACGTACTGTGCTACCTGCGTGTAAGTAATCCCTTTCATACCGCCTAATACGGCATAGAAGAAGACAACGACAGCAGCGATGATCAGTCCGGTATCGTTTTCAACTTCTAAGAAACGAGAGAAAGCAACACCAGCACCTGTCATCTGACCGATAACGTAAGTGGTGGAGGCGACAATCAAACAAACCACCGCAATCATAGCGGCGGTCTTAGAATAAAAGCGATCGGCAATGAAGTCTGGAACCGTAAACTTACCGAATTTACGTAAGTATGGGGCAAGCAACATAGCGAGTAGTACATAACCGCCTGTCCAGCCCATCAAATAAGTTGAAGCACCATAACCACCAGCAGCAATCAAACCTGCCATGGAGATAAAGGACGCCGCACTCATCCAGTCAGCAGCGGTAGCCATACCGTTTACAACTGGATGCACGCCGCCGCCTGCAACATAGAATTCACTGGTTGAACCAGCACGAGCCCAAATCGCGATACCGAAGTACAGCGCGAAAGACGCCCCTACAAAAATAATATTAATCAGATATTGGCTCATGCTCTACTCCTCGTCTACGCCGTATTGTTTATCCAACTTATTCATACGCCACGCGTAGAAGAAAATTAGAATGATAAATACGGCAATGGAACCTTGCTGAGCGAACCAAAAGCCTAAGTCAGTACCACCGATTCTGATACCTGCTAAGAGGGGACGCAATAAAATTGCGAATCCATAAGAACATAGTGCCCAAATGACTAGGCTACCTAAAATGAGACGGACATTGGCGCGCCAATAACCGGATGGATCGTTGTGGTTCTCCATAGGACAACTCCTTTTGCCTAACAATAAAACAAGATGGTCGAGCCGCTGCTAATGAGTCATATTGACTTAACGATTGAGAGTTAACACTCGCGGCTTAACGTCTATCGCACTCATAACTCAGTGCTATCTATATAAAGCTGAACCATTTTGGCTCTAAAGACTTACTCGACTCTCAATACTTATATAGAGATTACAAGTATAGAGGTTACAAGCATAACGACTAACGGCTTACTTAACCAGTTTTATCAAATATTAATTGATATATGACAGTGTCTTCACATGTAAGCGTCGTCAAATCACAATAAAATTTGCACATTTAAACATTCGTTATTGTCTTGCTTGTCGATGACTATACTGAACAGTCATAAACTTATTAGGAATATATATAAAAATGAGTCAATTAACAATACGTAATCTAAAATTACTTTGTGGTAACGGTATGCTTAAACTGTAAATAAAAAGAAGTTATGAGATGAGTTGAAAGCGCAAAGACAGGTATACTGTGCCCTTGACAAGATAGATTAAAATGATAAAGCAAATAAGATAACGAAATTCAGAATAAATAGTTGTCATTTATTTAGTAAATACTTATACGAGTACTATCTTTTGACGTGATTAGGATAGTTCACTTTTATTTGCTAAGGTTATTTTAGATGTCTAGACAATAAATTATTTTTATGATAGGGAAAATTGATACACAGTGGTTTTATGGATAAATACTGGTATCAATAATAAAGAGAAGAGATGACACCATGGGTCGAAGTATTGCGGAGTGGTTCAACAGTATAGTGAACTACGGTGTGAGTATTATTTGGGGTAATAATGATTGGTTGATCGCTAGCAATCCATGATATGGCTTGTTGATGTTTTTACTGATTGGCGCGGGTCTGTACTTTACGGTAGTGACACGTTTTATGCAGTTTCGGCATTTTGGACATATGTGGAAGCTTTTATGGGTGTCTAATCAAGGACGCAAAGATGGCGGCATCAGCTCTTTTGAAGCCTTGATGACATCGCTAGCCGCGCGCGTCGGTACTGGTAACTTAGCTGGGGTGGCGATTGCTATCTATTTAGGCGGTCCGGGCGCTATCTTTTGGATGTGGATGACGGCAATAGTCGGTATGTCGACCAGCTTTATCGAATCGACTTTAGCGCAGGCTTACAAAGTACCCCATACGGATAATGTCTATCGCGGCGGTCCTGCNTATTATATCGAAAAAGGTCTAGGCAAGCGCTGGATGGCGGTATTTTTCTCCGTTTGTCTGCTAGTTGCTTTTGGCTTAGCATTCAATGGCGTGCAGTCTAATACGATCGCGCAAGCGACGAATGAAGCTTTTGGTATTCCGACTTGGATGACCGGTTTGTTGTTAGTAGTGTTAGTGGCACCAGTAGTATTCGGTGGTCTACGCTCAGTGGCGCGTATTGCAGGTAAAATCGTTCCGATAATGGCGATTTTGTATATCTTATTAGCGCTGTTTATTATCATTACTAACTTTAGCCAGTTNNCTGCAGCGATTGCTTTAATCGTCAAATCCGCATTTGGTTTTGAGCANGCCGCGGGCGGAGTGTTAGGTTATGGNATCGCTCAAGCTATCATTAATGGGATTAAGCGTGGTCTATTCTCTAACGAAGCGGGTATGGGTTCAGCGCCCAATGCGGCGGCTACTGCCCAAACCAATCCCAATCATCCAGCGGTGCAAGGCTTTATGCAGATGCTTGGGGTGTTTATGGATACGCTAGTCATCTGTACGGCCACCGCTTCGATTATCATATTGTCAGGCGTGGTGGACCCCAATGTCGAGCAAGAAGGTATTCAGCTCACGCAGTTGGCTCTATCTCAGTACGTCGGTGATTGGGGTGTTATCTTTGTGGCCATTGCGATTTTCTTCTTCTCGTTTACTTCCATNATTGCTAATTATAGCTATGGTGAGTCTAATCTTGAGTTCATCTCTGGTAGTAAAAATGCNAAGGTGATGATTATGATCTTCCGCTTTATGGTTTTAGCAATGGTATTTGTCGGCGCTATTGCCAGCTTGCCTGCCATATGGAACTTTGCTGATCTATCAATGGGACTTATGGCATTGACCAACTTAATCGCTATTATGTTGTTATCGCCAGTGGCACTTAGAATACTGCGTGATTATGAGAGTCAGGTCAAAGCGGGCAAGACTGGCGATCAAATCAAATTTGATCCAGATGATTTTGTTAAATTAAAAGACGAGGCCAACCGTGATGCTTGGATTGACTAAGCGTTAACTGGGCGTTGCCGAGACGTTATCTTTACTTTGCATAAGCATAAAAAAACCGCTCTTAGATAAGAGCGGTTTTTTAGTGTTGTTTCCCTAAAAGCCAGTGCTTGCCTGTTTGGCTAGTGCTTACATGTTCGGATAGTGCTTACATGTTCGGATAGTTAGGACCACCGCCGCCTTCTGGGGTTACCCAAGTGATGTTCTGCGAGGGGTCTTTGATATCGCAAGTTTTACAATGCACACAGTTTTGCGCATTGATAACGAACTTAGCGCCTTCGGCATCTTTCACCACTTCATAAACTCCAGCTGGGCAGTATAAACGCGCAGGCTCAGCATATAAGGGTAAGTTAATAGCGATAGGTACCGTTGGATCTGTTAGCTTCAAGTGTACCGGCTGATCTTCGGCATGGTTCGTATTTGAGATAAACACTGAAGAGAGTTTATCAAAGATAAGTTTGCCGTCAGGCTTAGGATAAGTAGGCTGATATGCATGAGCTGCACGCTCTAAGTGATGATAGTCATGCGAGTTATCATGAATCGTCAAAGGCATCTTACCGCCAAGCAGGTTTTGGTCGATAAAGTTGAACGCGCCGCCCATCCATTGACCCATACGGTGCATAGCCGGTGAGAAGTTACGTGCCTCATAGTTATCTTGATACAACCAAGACTCTTTGTACATCGTACTATAAGCGACTACTTCATCATGCTGACGGCCGGCTTCTATCGCTTCGAAGATAGCTTCAGCAGCGAGCATACCCGACTTCATAGAAGTATGCGTACCTTTGATTTTGGCTGGGTTTAAGAAACCAGCGTCATCCCCTGCTAACACGCCACCTGGGAAGGTAAACTTGGGTAAAGAGTTGAGGCCACCTTTGGTCAGCGCTCGTGCTCCATATGAGATACGCTCGCCGCCTTCTAAGATATTGCGAATAAGTGGATGCAGTTTTAGGCGCTGCATCTCATCGAACGGTGACATATACGGGTTAGAATAAGATAAGTCAATGACCATACCGAAGCTGACTTGATTGTTTTCGGCATGATAGAGCCACCAACCACCAGAAGATCCGGTATCACTCAACGGCCAACCAGAGCCATGCAGTACCACGCCTTCTTCATGCTTAGCAGGATCGATGTCCCAAAGCTCTTTTAGGCCAATACCATAATGCTGTGGGTCAGAGTCATTATCAAGTCCGAAACGGCTGATCAAACGTTTGCCTAGATGGCCGCGGCTACCTTCGCTGAAGATAGTGTATTTTGCTAGGAGCTCATAACCAGGCTCAAAGCTTGGCTTCTCTTCACCGTCAGCGGCAACACCCATATCGCCAGTCAAGATACCTTTGACCGAACCATCATCATTATAGAGAATATCAGCAGCAGGGAAGCCTGGGAACATCATCACTTCAAGCTCTTCAGCTTGCTCAGCGAGCCAACGTACGACATTACCTAGTGAGACGATGTAATTACCGTCATTATGCATGAGGGCTGGAACCACTGAATCCATAAGCTTTGTGGCTTTGGTCGCCGAACCAAGCATATAAACGCGATCTTCAATCGCAGGGACATTAAGCGGTGCGCCTTTCTCTTTCCAGTCCGGAATCAGCTCATCTAGGGCGCGCGGCTCGATAACCGCGCCTGATAAAATATGCGCGCCAAACTCAGAGCCTTTTTCGACCACGCAAACCATAAACTCATCGTTACCCGCAGCGATAGCCTGTTGACGCAGACGAATAGCAGCAGATAGGCCAGCGGGTCCGCCGCCGACAACGATAACATCAAACTCCATTGATTCGCGTTCAATCTCGGGTTCTGGTTCTGGTTCTGGTCAGTGCTTGTACAACTGCTTCTTCNGGCTGGTTCTTCGTAACGGGCTCTTCGGCAACTGCTTCTTCGGCGACTGGCTCTGCCACTACTTCTGCTTTATCCACCGAATTCGCTTCTACTTCAGTAGCTTCTGTCGTTACCACCTCATTAGTGATATCAGATTCTGCATCTACAACTGGCGCTTGCTTGTCTTGTTCTTGCATACCTACTCCTAAATTCTTAGTGGCTTATCTCAGAACATTATTCGCAATGTCATTGAATAAGACTTGCTCTATTTGCTGTCTAAGATATTGGGCTACTCGATAAAGCTGTCTTTGTGATCGTAATTGAAGGGACGCTCACACAACTGGTTCAAAAAATCGTTACTCATTATAAAAGAAAAACACCACAAACACGATACGCATTTATGGACATCAGTGTTAAGGTGAGGCGTAAACGCTATCATGAGTATAAAGATATTGAGCCGCTTGACCTAAAACTAAAACGTATCACTCAATCATCTATAGCAAACTTTAATGAATAATATATCGCTAACAAGGAAACTGCCTTATGGATAAGAGTAATAAATCCGACAGAAAAAATACTGACGATACCGCCAAAGCCATGCAGGATATACCATCGGACCTAACTAACATGGAGGCGCTTAGCCACTATTTAAAGTCATCAGCAGGCTCTCGTCAAGGTCGTAGTATACCGCCGTTAGAAAAATGGCATCCTGAACAGGTTATGGATATGGACCTGGTGATAAAAGCCAATGGCGAATGGTGGCACGAAGGTACACATATGACGCGTGAGTCACTAGTCAGTCTATTTGCAACTATTTTATGGAAAGAAGATCAAGGCGGCAAAGCAGAGTATTTTCTGAAAACGCCAGTACAAAAACTACGCATCACCGTCGAAGACGCGCCGCTGCTCATCAATGATGTCGGTATCGTCAACGAAGAAGGTGTCAGCTGGCTTGAATTTACCACCTCAACCGGCGATGTCGTCCGCCTAGATCCCAAGCATCCTATAGAGCTACGGGCTTTTCATANTGATAGCAAAGACGATTCTCACACTCACAATGATGCTGATGAGCAAATTCGCCCTTATATGATGGTACGTAATGGTCTAGAGGCGCTGATCGGTCGCAATNCTTTTTATCATTTAACAGACATCGGTACGCTGAGTGAGCAGGCAGGAACGACGGTTTTGACCTTAAAAAGTGGTGGTCAAGAGTATCAGCTCTCCATGCCTTAAGATGAATAATTAAACTATAGCGGCTAGCTGCTATAAAGGCTAGTACTTTAAGTTAGGNCAGCTACTATAAAGGCTTAGTCTAGTTTCCAGCTTTTACCGCTTGTGAGTAATATTTATAAGACCCAAAACTCATTTCATCCTCTACTCACTATGTTTTGTCGAGATTGAGAATAAATCATCGTTATCTAGTATATACTCTTCATCTGATAAAAGTGCCAGTACNNTAGGATATNGATAANCGGCGATAGTTAAGCTATGAGGCGACTTGAGCATATCAAAGGCGAGTGATAAATGACGCCGCTATAAGTTCCGGCTTAAAGTTCCCTATCGATAATACTATTTATAAAAACAATATGGCCAAAATGAATAACCAAGCAGCATCTAATGGCGAGCTAAGCAATGCTCGTACTATAAATAAGATGGATAATGCGCTAAACGCGGCCTCAACTTGCGTACCAGAGCANATGTCAAATCAAGCGCTTAATGAAGCACCAATAGGCGTCTTTGATTCAGGTATAGGCGGCTTGTCTGTGTATCTGCATTTGGCTCAGCAGCTCCCTGCCGAGCGTTATTTGTATTATGCCGATACCAAGCACGTCCCGTATGGTAATCGCGACAGCCAAGATATCCAAGCGTTGACGCTAACCGCAGTGCATTGGTTATATGAGCAAGGCTGCAAGATTATCGTCATCGCTTGCAATAGCGCGTCTGCGCATGCGCTGACGACAGCCCGCGAGCGCTACCCGCAGATACCTATCGTAGGGTTAGTACCAGCGCTCAAGCCTGCGGTGTTAGGTAGCCTTAGCGGCCGTGTCGCTGTTATGGCAACCAAAGCGACTCTTGAAGGGATTTTACTCAATCAAGTCATCAAAGAGGTGGCTAAGCCAAACAACATAGCAGTGAGCAAATACTTCGATCCAGAATTAGTGCCGTGGGTTGAGGCGGGGATGCCTATCATCTCGCCAACGGCTCTTCGCTTGCGGCAACAGCTACAGCAATTGGCTGATGACGGTATTGACTATTTAGTGCTAGGCTGTACGCACTATCCCTTTTTTAAGGAATTTTTGTTGCAAGCGATAGCTGAGCAACAGCTGCCGATTACGGTAGTAGATTCAGGNCAGGCAATCGCTGCTCGAGTGCGATCCTTGCTAATAGAAAAACAGCTGTTAGCGGCGTCAGATAACACTGAGATGAACAACGCATTAATGCTTTATGCCAGTAAGTATGATGAGACTTTGGGTCAAGTTATCAAGCGCCTGCTTGGTGAGCGCATCAATATTCAATACGTCGCCTAACAAGAAAAATATCTAAAAACTCGGTTGAGTATTGAAAAAACGCCTAACTGTATTGTGTTAGGATAAATATATAATAATAAAGCTGTGTTTAGACACTGTGCAAGTAGCAAGTATGATTGCAAGCATAAGTGAGAGCATGAGCATCGCTAAATACTGTAGAGGTCACTTTGTCAAACCGTCGATATCACATTCATGTTATCTGCGTTGCCCACAGTCAGCCCCTGATTTTGGATAGTTTGGCAGTGTTTTTTCAGTCGCGGGCATTTCTGACGTATGATCTCTCAACGCATCTATCACAGTCAGCGTTATACGGTCGGCAATGCGTTGATGCTTGTGATTATGTACTGATGGTGATTGGCGATAGCTATGGCGCGGTGCAAAATACTGGGTTTAGTCAAATGCATNTNAGTTACTTCAATGCCAAGGCTCGAGTCAAGCCTATGATGACGCTCATAAAAAGACATTATGATCCGGACGTGGTCAGTGAGTCTCTCAAAGGTTTTATTCGTATGGTAGAGCAAAAAAACAATCAGGTGCACTATTATGACGACAATACAGACATTAAGCAGCTATTAAATAATATACACGCTGATATGATAGAAAAGTCGAATTTAGCGCCAGAGTGGATAAAGGTTAGGGACCTTGATAGTAACACGGCGGCGAATACTCAAGGAAGTTTAAACCCTCAAGCAGGTCATCTAGCAAGTGCTCGTCGCCAGACTAATAACCGTTATGAAGCTAGCGATAGAGTCACTACAATGATCGAGCCGAGCGCAGCTTTCGATATCGAGTACAGCGCTCAAGCCTACGAGGATGGTAATTTAACTGACGTTATGATGACCATGTCGCTCACTTGGCAAGATGTTTTGCTGGCTTTAGGCGGCCTGCCTGCTGTTTTTTCAAGTTATGGTCTGCAAAGTCAATTCAACCGGTTAATTGCTGCTAAGGCTGAGCGTGATATCAAACGGCTCATGCCTAAAGTTCATGCTGTCGCTCGCTGTCAGATTATAAAGAGCGATTTAGATAAGCTGCAACGACTACTAGTAGCCGCCAACTGGATTCAGATAAAAAGCGCCGGCTCTGGGGTGCGCTCTACGAAGGAGCTTTGGAGTCTGACTTTCTACGCCAAAAAGTTATTAGCAGAAAATAAAGCCAACGATAAGGATAGATAACACTCCTCTACTCAAGATTAGCACGCGCCGCTTATTGGCATTCCGCACAAGATCCTATCGTCTATAACACCTTCTACGACCGAAAAATACCGCTAAGCATTCGTTAATATTGCAATAGAGTTGAGCAGAGCTACGTTTCGTAATACAAAGCATACGTGCCAACGCTTGTTAAATTTGTCTATATTCATAATAATAGGAATGACTGTTGGACGAAATAGCTGTTGTTAGACAATCGTATTAAATGATCGTATGGAATGATTGTATTAAGTAGCTGTTATAAATATAAGAATAATAAAATAAGGTCTGATGACTATTTAGTATAAATAGACGCTAGTCTTATACGATATATTCTGTAAATTATTTACTTGATTTTTACTTGGTTAAGGAGAGCATAATGAGNAACTCAAAAAGTGATGAACTAAAGCATGAGATTGATGGGTTAGAAAAAACTATGCATGATGCCGATCAGTTTCGCACGCTAGAAGAGCAAGTCGCTGATATGAAGCGCCGCGGTATCGACCCGAGTCAAGCCTATAAGGACTTGGATAGAAAGGAAGAAGATGAAGATTGGGGCGATGACACTTGGAAAGAAAACGGCAAGTGGGAGCCAAAAACACCTGCTGATCTCGATGACAAAGCCCGCGAAAACTGGGGCGGCGATAATGGCGAGCCTAATCCACCGCCTATTGTATAAACGACAATATCTAATAGTTAAAAAAACCACATCAACTTGATGTGGTTTTTTTATGTCAGTATAAAGCCTAATAGAGTTTAGTTAATACGCTCAAGACGTACGCTGCCATCACTATTGGTCACTCGGCGATAGCGGATATTGCCATTGTTACTGGCAGGCTGTATCGTTCTTTGCACAGAAGGCTGCGGGGAGTAAACATTAGGCGTGGTCGTCTGCCGCTGAATCAGCTGACCCATACGATCGGCAGGTGCTGGATTTANAGNCTGACTATTGATAGACGGATTGCCGACTGGTTGGCCATATTGATTACCATACTGGCTTTGGCGAGGGGCGGCACTGCCAATGATGGTACGATAAAACTTCTGACCGGCGCGGCCATCAGCAGGGAAGATACCGCGGCTGGTTTGATATTGCTGAATCGCGGTTCGGGTATTATCTCCGATAATCCCATCAACGCCGCCAATATCATAACCTGCGTCTAGTAGCGCTTGCTGGATGTCTTTGGCTTGTTGACGGCTGATACCTGGATCGTCGGTCGGCCAAGCGGTGATAAAGTCAGTTTTGCTACTGTCCTCACGCGTGATCAAGTCAGATAAGTGNGCAATCGCTAAGGCATAGTTCTCTGAGGCGTTGTACGAATAAAAAGTATCAAAGTTTTTGCCGACTAAAAAAGCGGGACCATCGATACCGGCTGGCAAGAGTAATCCGGCGCTATTTAAATCGTAAGGCAGNGGACGACCATCAGCTAGGGTCAACCCTTGATTACGCCAATGGCTCATCGATTTTTTGTTCTTACGGTCTGATGCTGCCCAGTAACCATCAGGTAGCTTGACTTCATAACCCCACGGCTCGCCTGTGCGATAGCCACGGTTATCCAAAAAGTTAGCCGTAGAAGCGAGTGCATCCGGCACGCTATTGACGAGGTCGCGNCGNCCNTCACCNTCAAAATCNACNGCCAGCTCTAAAAAGGTACTCGGCATAAACTGCGTCTGCCCAAANGCGCCCGCCCAAGAACCGGTCATATCATTTGGCGCAATATCACCGCGCTGCACGATTTTGAGTGCATTGGCAAACTCACCTTGGAAGTAGCTTTGNCGACGATCAAAACAAGACAGCGTCGCGAGTGACTCGAACAAAGGCTTTTTGCCAAGCGTTTGACCAAAGTTGGACTCAACACCCCAAACGCCGAGTACATGCTCCGCTTTTACGCCATAACGCGACTCGATTTGGCGCAGCGTATCACGCCATTGGTGTTTGGCNCGGATACCGTCTTCNACGCGCTCTTTNTCCACTAGCGCCGACAGGTAATCCCAAACGTCTTTTTGGAATTCAGGCTGATAGTTCAGCGATTGAATNACGCTCGGATCAGGCTGGCTTGGGCGGTAGTTATTAAAGGTGAAGCTNTCNACACTNCGAAANTTACTGGAGTTTTTGAGTCCATCTANGCACTGCTGAAANTCGCTNTTNGACAAGATCAGGTGCAGGCGGNCGAGCGGCCTGNGCGGTGCTAGTAAGGCTAAGACCAATAGCAGCGGTCAATAGAGAGAGGGTGGAGAGCTGANTCAAACGCATGGANATATCCTGTAAAGGTGAAAAACAGAGCATAAAATCAAAGATTGATTTAGAGTAACCAATATCGATAATAAAGAAAAGTACGAGCATGGCTTGGTTACGATAAGCTGACGTAGGGGTGAGGNTGGGAGAGAGGTTNCATGAGAACTGAGTTTTTTGTCACGTCATTTGCTGTCGTCTGAATAGCCGAAAAAGTCGCACTNTCCATAGTGCTATTGCTATACTGTCCCGATGCTAACTTCTATACTTTAATCATCTTGTCCTTTCACGAACAGTGTAGCCGCAACTATGAGTAATCCGATACATCCTACCAGTCAAACTCCTCAAGATATAACTCTTGCACAGCTCAAGCAGATAATGCCAGAAGCATTTAGTGAAGGTCAGCTTGATATCAACAAACTCACCGCGCTGNTNTCTGAGCAAGATATTGCNCCNGCGCAAGAGGCGTATGGACTAAGCTGGGCGGGCAAGCATCANGTNTATCGTGAGCTAAAAACNCCAACCAGTCAGACGCTAGTGCCANAGCCTGATGAATCAGTCAATTTTGATACCTCGCAAAATCTATTTATCGAAGGNGATAANNTGGCGGTGCTAAAGATACTACAAAAGAGCTATCACAGCCGTNTNAAGATGATATATATCGACCCGCCATACAATACGGGTAATGACCGCTTTGTCTATGCCGATGATTTTAGCGAGAGCATTGCGGACTATAAGGCGCGAGCAGGGCAAACCGATGAAGACGGTAATCTCACTCATAGCGACGGGATGCAATCAAATCGAAAAGAAAACGGTCAGTATCATAGCAATTGGCTAAATATGATGTATCCAAGGCTGGCACTGGCAAAGAGCTTGCTGCGTGAAGATGGCGTTATCTTTGTGTCGATAGATGACAATGAAGTGGCAAATTTGCGCTTGCTGATGGATGAGATATTTGGCGAGGAGAATTTTGTAGCTGAAATCGTTTGGCAAAAAAAGTATTCACCTCAAAATGATGCTACCTACTTTTCATTAAATCATGAACAAATACTCTGTTATGCCAGAAGTTTGAATAATTTTGAGAGAAATTTACTGCCTTTAAATGAGGAACAGATAAAAAGATATAAAAATCCAGATGACGATAAAAGAGGAGTCTGGAAAAGTTCTGACTTGTCTGTTGCTACCTACAATCAAGATTACGACTATGAGATAACAACACCATCAGGTCGTGTTGTCAGTCCGCCCCAAGGAAGATGTTGGAATACGAGTGAAGAAAACTTAGAAAAGTTGATTAAAGATAATAGAATTTGGTTTGGTAAAGATGGTAGTAATGTACCTTCTGTTAAGAAGTTTCTAACAGAAACAAACGACGGTGTTGTACCAATTTCTTTATGGGGTTATAAGGATGTCGGTCATACACAGTCAGCTACTCAAGAGTTAAGAAAACTAATGGGTGAGAAAATATTTGACCATCCTAAGCCAATACGATTAATACAAAGAGCAATGAAAATTTCATCTAGTTCTGATGATATCATCCTTGATTTCTTCGCAGGTTCTTCAACCACCGCTCACGCGGTTATGGCGTTAAATGCTGAAGATGCAGAAAATGGCAAAGCAGGTAAGCGCAAGTTTATTATGGTACAAATCCCCGAAGTCATTGATGCCAAAGATAATCAAAGCGCTTATGAATTTTGCATTAACAATAATATGCCGCCTAATATCGCTGAGATATCCAAAGAACGTATCCGCCGTGCCGCTGCCCATATCACTTCCGAATTACCTGAAACCGTGGATAGCACGGCGCTTGATTTTGGTTTTAAGGCGTACACCCTTGCCGACAGTAACTTTATCCCGTGGCAGCAGCCCGCCAGTTACGACGCTGATAGTCTAATGGCGCAGTTAGAAAAACACCTTGACCCTATCGTTGATAATGCCACCACTGACGGTATCATTACCGAGCTGATGCTCAAAGAAGGCTATACCTTGACCGCAGATGTTATAGAGGTCGACGGCTATTATCTGGTCACCCAAAACGATGCGCTAATTGATAATTTTGATGCTGACAGCTCTGATAACGCGGGCACGTCGATGCGCCTAGCGATAGTCCTAGACGATATGACCACTAGCAAAGCCACACAAATCATTGCGCGCGCTCCCAATAAAACGTTGATTATGGATCGCGCCTTTAGCGATGACGCCAATAAGGCCAATATCGTGTTGCAGTTTGAGGATGCAGGGCTGGTGGTTGGGTGTGTTTAGGGGGTATAACAGATGACTTATACGTATTTAAATCCTGATAATGCTTTTATATGGCGTATTGTGCACTGCGATAATATGCCTTGGCTTATACAAAATGGACTTCATTGTGCTAACACACCACTCCAATCGAATAATTGGATAACGATCGGTAATACAGAGTTAATAGATAGGCGTAGTACGAGACAAGTGCCAATTGGTAATGGGGGTACGCTTAGTGATTATGTGCCATTTTATTTTACGCCATTTTCACCAATGTTGCTTAACATACATACAGGTTATGAAGGTATTACAAAGGTAGATAATACAGATATTGTCATTTTAGTAGCCAGTTTATATGACCTTCAAGCCAGTAAGATTGACTTTGTTTTCACGGATAGGCACGCCTATATGCAATACGCAAATTTTTATAATGATTTAGCACACCTAAATGAGATTGATTGGGATATTTTACAAAAGCGTGATTTTAGACGGGACAATAACGATCCTCAGAAAGTAGAGCGTTATCAAGCAGAAGCCTTAATCTATAATCATCATCCTATTGACCAGTTAAAAGCAATTGTATGTTATAGCGAAGCTGTACAATCAAAAATTCAAGGGTGGTTAAACCAATACAATTTAAATGTAAAAGTTGTAGTAAGAAGTGAGTGGTATTTTTAGTAGTTTACTGAAATAGTAAGTACTAATATTCGTATTAATGGTACTTTAGTAGTATATATGACTACATTAGTAGTGATTTTGATTAATTTTAAAAAATAGCATTAGCCTATTTTTTATTCGCACCCATTGAGGTTGCGTGGAAGTAGAATATACATCACCTAGAAGGTGAACGGAGAGAAGCAATGATTACCTACACGACTGGCAATTTGTTGGAAGCGGATGTCGAAGCGCTTGTAAATACTGTCAATACGGTAGGCATTATGGGTAAAGGAATTGCCTTAATGTTTAAAGAACGCTTTCCCAAAAATATGCGAGAGTATGCCGAGGCATGTAAATCAGAAGAGGTACAAACAGGTAAAATGTTTGTCACTAGCACTGATGAGCTGATAGGGGTTAAATGGATTGTAAACTTTCCAACTAAGCAGCATTGGCGAGCCAAGTCACAAATGAGCTGGATTGAAGAAGGTCTTCAAGATCTGCGCCGTTTTATTATAGAAAATAATATTGAATCAATTGCTATTCCGCCGTTAGGAGCAGGTAACGGAGGGTTAAATTGGCATCAAGTAAGGCCTAGGATTGAACAGGCTTTAGGTGATTTGCAAGGCGTTGACATCATCGTTTATGAACCCACTCAACAATACCAAAACATTAAAAAGCAAGCAGGTGTCAAAAAGTTAACTCCAGCCAGAGCTTTAGTATTAGAACTAATACGTCGTTATCTCNTTATTGGTATGGACTGTAGTCCACTTGAAGTACAAAAANTGGTATACATGTTAAACCGAAGTATTGCTTCTAAAGGTTTNGCAGATCCTTTTNANTTNACTTTNGNAGCNAATAAATANGGNCCTTATGCTGANNATNTAAGGCATCTACTAAACAGCCTTGATGGTCATTATTTAATGTCAGATAAGCGTATTGCAGATAGCAAAGCATTCGATAGTACNATTCGTTTTAACTATGAACATAANGAGACTATACAGCATTATTTAGAGAGTCAAGGCAGCGAGTATTTGCCAGTGTTAAATGANGTCAGCCAAGTTATTGATGGGTTTGAATCACCTTATGGAATGGAGTTGTTAGCGACTATTGACTGGCTGGTCTATGAAGAGGGTATATCCCCAAAGCTTGAAGACATTAAGCAAGGACTAGAAAACTGGTTTTCACAGTCTAAAAATAAAAAGTGGGGGCAGCGTAAACTTAAAGTGTTTGATGACAGGTCTTTAGCTATATCTATTGAACATATGGCTGGGTTTAGTTATGAGTCTGCTGAAACGAACTCCTAAGCAATCCTTAGTAGTTCAAANCACGNCTAAAAACCATCAATAAAGCNNNTATANAAGTGCCAAAACCACCATGATAACCCTCACCTTTGAACCNAACCTTGAACANCAAAGCCACGCNATCAATGCCGTGGTTGATNTCTTTCGTGGNCAGCCCTCACAGTTAGATACGAGCGCAGCGCTCGATAATTTTGCCTTAGCNCAGCCNATAGANGTNNCAGGNAGTNAGNCNNTCATTAATCAGCAAATNATTAGCCAGCAAATCANCAGNCAAGCCATNGCCAATCAGCGCATTATTAGCGATGAGCAAGTNCTGGATAATATNCAAGCCGTGCAGCNTGANCATAATATCGAGCCGTCAANCACGCTNTANGACGANGANAAAAACCTTGCCNAATATGGNCTNAANGCNTCNATNGAGATGGAGACNGGCACNGGNAAGACTTACGTCTATCTGCGCAGCATCTACGAGCTGTATCAGACTTATGNCATGCGTAANTTTGTGATNGTCGTACCGTCAGTAGCGATTCGTGAAGGCGTNATGAAGTCTATCGAGATGACCAAAGCGCATTTTGCCGCCCTGTATGACAATACCCGCGTGGATGCGCGTATATACGATAGCAAAAATCTAAACAGGCTACGCGACTTTGCCACCAGTCAAACCGTGCAAATCCTCGTGATGAACATTGACGCNTTTGCCAAAGATGAGAACATCATCAACCAAGTCCGTGAACAAGGCGTTGCCCCGATTGAATATATCCAAGCAACCCATCCTATCGTCATCGTCGATGAACCACAAAATATGGAAACCGCTAAGCGCTTAGATGCTATCGCCAGTCTGCAGCCGCTGATTACTCTGCGTTATTCAGCGACGCACAAGTACAGCCGTCATCTGCTTTATAGCCTAAATCCAGTCAAAGCCTATGATGCAGGTTTGGTCAAGCAAATCGAAGTCGATTCGGTGATGAGCGATGACGCCTTTAATGAGGCCTATATTGAGCTGCTCGACATCACCGCTAAAAAGACCAAAATCACCGCCAAGGTCAGCGTCTATGCCAACGTCAAAGGCGTGGTCAAAAAGAAAACCATCAGCATCAGTGACAACGATGATCTCTATAAAAAGACCGAGCGTGAAATATATGCCAATGGTTACATTGTCAGCGGCACTAACGCTGTGGAGGGCTACATTGAGTTTGATAATGGTGTGGTGATTTATAAGGGTCAGCAAACTGGTGGCATGAGTGATAGCGTTATGCGTTATCAAATTGAGCGCACCATTGAAGCGCATTTGGACAAGCAGCGTAAGCTCTTGCCGCAAGGGATTAAAGTATTGTCCTTGTTGTTTATTGACCGCGTTGATAACTATCTTGTTAATAATGAGCTGGTTAACCAAACAGATGGCTATGTGCACTCAGGTAAATTTGCCCAGTGGTTTGAAGAGATATATCAGACGTTATTAGACAAGCCTAAATATCGTGATCTAAAACAACAATTAGCGGCGCACTATCAGGCTGGGGTGAGCGATATTCATAACGGTTATTTTTCTGTCGATAAAAAGGGACGCGCTAAAGACACCTCTGGTAACACTAAGGGCGATGATGATACTTATAGCCTAATCATGCGAGATAAAGAAAAGCTGCTGAATCTAAATAATCCGTTGCAGTTTATCTTTAGCCATTCGGCATTGCGTGAAGGCTGGGACAATCCCAATGTGTTCCAGATATGCACCCTTAACGAGACCAAATCTACCCTAAAAAAACGCCAAGAAATCGGTCGTGGTCTGCGTCTATGTGTCGGTGCAGATGGTCATAGAGTCTATGACAAGCAAATCAATATACTGACCGTCGTCGCCAACGAAAGCTATGATGACTTTGCTAAAAGTCTGCAAAATGAGATTCAAGATGATTGCGGTGTGAGCTTCGCAGGGCGGGTAAAAAATCAAGCGCACAAGCAAGCCGTTCGTTATCGTAAAGGCTTTATGCTCGATGATAACTTCAAAGCCATTTGGGATAAGATTAAACAAAAGACTCAGTATCAAGTACGCTTTAATACTGATGAATTAATCACTGCCGTTACCAGCCTAATAGCCGATATGGCAGAAATAGTCGCACCGCAAATTGCAGCCAATAAAGTACGCCTTACGATGAGTGAACAAGGCGTGGAGAGTCGTTTATTAGCCGTCAATAGTCAACGCCAGCATTATACAACGGATAATAGCTATGATGGTAGCGACACTGATGCTGACTCAAACGTGCCCCAACCCACGTGGCAACTGCCTGATATCTTGGCTTATCTGGCTCGCCATACCAAGCTGACCCGTGTGACTTTGATGGAGATATTGCGTCAAAGTGGACGTATTGATGAGATGCTTATTAATCCGCAAGTCTTTCTAGAGCGCTTAATTGCGATTATTAAGCAAGCCCAAACTGACCTGATGGTAAAAGGCATTGAGTATCAAAAAAACGGTCAGATATATGCTCAGCGATTATTAGAGAGCTTAGAAGCTCAGCCGGCGGATGTCTATGCCAGTGATGATCATTTCGGGGTTACCGATACCCATAAGACGATTTTTGACAACTTAATACCGCTGGACTCCAATACTGAGCATCAATTTGCAAACGATTGTGAGAGTATGGAGAGCGTGCGCTTTTATTTTAAGCTGCCCAATTGGTTTAAGATTAGTACGCCACTTGGCAGCTATAATCCGGATTGGGCAGTGATTAAAGAAGAAGATGAGGATGTAAGCCAGTTATACTTTGTCGCCGAAACTAAGAACACAGGTGGCAAAAGTGCAACAGGTCATGCGGTAGATATCGCCAAGCTACCACTACCGCAACAACAAAAAATCCGCTGTGGTCGAGCGCATTTCAAAGCGCTAGACAATGAGCTGAGCTTTAAAGTGGTAGAAACGGTGGCGCAGTTGTAATTTATAGTAAATAGAAGCCCTAAACGAAATTTGGGACTTCTATTTACACCTGTTGTAAAAAGCTACTCTCCCAAAACCTGATCCAATTCCTCAATAAAACCACTAATGCGCTCGGCGTTTTTACCCAGATCACTCTTACCCATTCTCGATTTACTACGAATATCGACCAGACGCTCGCCGCCTTGGTCAAGCACACGTACGACAATATCATCCTTAAACCCAAACCACATAGTGCTATCTGTCGCTTCAATGACACCTGCGCTTGCATTCGTATTAACGAGCTGCCAGCCTAAGTTAT
>FUFK010064071.1_pt1 | contig 25640 bp, 34 predicted proteins | sample 1021851 | NCBI WGS metagenome assembly FUFK01 (sample SAMEA51879418, study PRJEB19060) | metagenome | reverse complement strand
CTACATAAAACCAACCAACTAAACATATGAAACTACAACTATATACTTACCCGAAAGGGCCGGCAGCAACGCTACCTCAAGAAGAGNTAGTATCAGTAATGAACCAGTGGGGACGATTCAATGAACTTCGTATAGGAATGCTAGACGATGGGGATCGTTACACAATGCCAATTCAAACCGAACTAGGCCCTAGATCGGACACTCAGTTACTAGCTGCATTAGCTCACGGAAAACTCAAACCTGTGTATGTGGACAACATCATAGACAAAACCGAAAGGACATTTATTCTAATGAATGATGAAGGTGACGAGCTTTTTAAGTACGAGTACAAGAAAGAAGATTGCACCGACCTCGATGCTCTACGCGATGGACTTAACTACATCTTAGATCAAGAGGAACTATGAGTCACTTCTACAGTTGCAAGAACCCATCAGAGCCTCAGTTTGAGGCCGAGGTGGGTACTCCTGCACAAGCTCGCAAAGCCGGTGAAGATATTTATCCATCGGTTACAACTGTGCTAGGCATAGTCAAGGACTCTTTCCTTGATGATGTGTACAAGCCTAGAATGCTGACCGAACTTGCGAGAGAGAATCCGGACTTGCCGTGGTCCGACCTTACAGAGATGGTATACGGCACAAGACCTCACCCAAAGGATGGTGAGCTAATACCATCTCACGAATTTGGAACATCGGTTCACGCCACGATAGAGCGTATGATAAACCATCAGATACTAGGAATACAAAAAGATCCCGGTGAGTCCTGTTGGGACAAGTGGGCATCGCCCTTTTTAGATTGGATCACGGAAAATAATGTGCAAGTTATTGCTTGTGAGAAACTTGTGAGTCACGGTGGTATCAAGATTGCCGGCTCAGTAGACTTCGTAGGTATGAAGGACTCAAGAATATTCCTAGCTGATTACAAGTGCAGAGTTAATACTAAGGGCAAGGCTAAACGATACCAAAAGGACTGCTCACAATTAGCTATCGAGGCATATATGATTATGCAATTACAGAGACTACCCTATCTGCCCAAGATACGCTCGGTCATAGTGGACTGCGACACAGCAGAGCATATGCACTACGAGTGGACTGAAGAAGAAACTCAGTGGGGCATACGTGTAGCCAAGGCTGCTGCAAANCTTTATTGGATGCTTAGAATGCACCCAGTAGTAAAACAATAATATGAAACCATTACCAACTGACGCGAAAGAACGCAAGACTTACCCCATATATTCAGGGGTAATTAAATACTTTCCTCACGCTATAGCTAGGGTATCGCACGTTAGCTATCTTGGTGGTCAACAGCATCACCCTGACCAACCAGTGCATTGGGATCCGGAGAAGTCCAAGGATGAACTAGATGCTCTGATGCGTCACATGATTGAAGGGGATTGGGACAAGGTAGCCTGGCGAGCCTTAGCAAATCTAGAAAGAAAACTTACTGGCAAATGTTCGTACGAAGATGGCGAGACGGAATGATTAAGATTGAGCTAACTGACGAGGAGGTAATGATGTGTCGGCACATAGGACACTTGCGTTCTGTAATTTCACGTAGCAATAACGTCCAAGATAGAAAGCATTCCGATATGTCGGGATTAGACATAGACGCTCAAGGAGTCACGGCTGAGTACGCAGTATCAAAGCACTTCAATACATTCTTTGATATGGGACTGAGTCCAAGATCCGGCACTGCCGATGGGACGATGAAGGGGTACAGCTACGATGTGAAAAGCACCCAACACGAATTTGGAAAGCTACTAGCTACACTAAAAGAAAACCCTGATGTGGATATGTACATTATGTGCCTAACACCTGATCGGTGGACTGTAAAGATAGTGGGTTGGTGTTGGAAGAAAGAACTAATCAACGAAAAAAACATACAAAACTTAGGTTACGGNAGNGGNTATGCACTNGAGCAGAACCAACTCCGTACCTTCAAANCATAATGAGTATATCACAAATNGAAAGTAACGTAGAGCGTATACAGACACGCATCGANATGATTCGNCAGGAGTCACGAACACTATCCTTCAGAATAGAAAGGATGCTTGAGCAGCGTAAGCAACTCAGCCAAGAGAAAAAGAATCTCAAGGACTTACTAAAAGTATTGTACGAGGATGTATCTACCGCAGAGCAGACTGAAGAAGTGGAGGACTGAGAATGCACCCAAGCGGTGTCCTCTGTTGTTACGCAAGACCTCAGACTGGGTGGTGGATCACTGTCACAAGTCCGGTATGGTACGAGGCGTAGTGTCCAGGGTAGGCAACGCTCTGCTAGGTAAGGTAGAAAACTTTGCGTTCAGAAGATGCCAAGTAACTCCAAAAGAATTACCTTCAGTGCTACGAGGTATGGCCGATTACCTAGAGAGGAAGCAACTCGATGTACTGCACCCAGTAGGACTCACTCAGTTATGCAAAAAATTTAAAGGCTTGACATCACAAAAACAGAAAGCCACTTTAGTAGATCTAGGGGCGAAACGAATACAACTCACGGAATGTTCTAACGCCTCTCAACGAACCAAACTATTCCGTGAACTAACTAAACATAAATATGGAAAAGAGAACCATACATGAAAAACTACAAGGGATTCAGTCATCCCTCAAAGCCCCAAAGGGGCAGACTAATAAGTTCGGAGGGTACACGTATCGCTCCGCTGAAGATATACTCACAGCAGTAAAACCATTACTTGCTGAGTACGCTTGCACACTTGTAATCTCTGATGATATAGTAGGTGTAGAGGGTAGAGTATATGTCAAGGCTACGGCAGTCCTAGCTGAATCAGAATCGGATTACTCCATACAAGTACAAGGCTTTGCAAGAGAAGCTGAGTCACGCAAGGGTATGGATGATTCACAGATTACCGGCTCCGCTAGTTCTTACGCACGTAAGTACGCACTCAATGGACTCTTTGCTATCGATGATACAAAGGACGCTGATGCAACCAACGACCACGGCAAGAAGCCAAACAAGCCACTGGCTACTGCTGGTTCAAACTTTGATTTCTAACTAACCAAAATAAATATGGCTAAATACAATAATGAGAACACAGGGGTACTATTCCCCGAAGCTAACCGTGAGTCCGATTCTGCGCCTCACGCAACAGGAACTATAGAAGTGACTCAACCTGGTAAGTACCGTGCGGCAGCATGGAAGAACCAAAGCAAGTCCGGACCTGTTATGAACCTAAGACTTACACGTCTTGACGAGGACAAACAGCCTGAGCAGTATCGCAGAGGCAACGTCTCTAGTCAACCGACGGCCGCCGCCGTAGCGGACGATCCTTTTTAGGGTTAGTGGTACAAGGGGAGGGGGTAAGTCCTCTCCCCTTTTTTTCTTTTAACATTAAATATAAATACTATGAAACAATTATTACAGGAATACTTTGAATCAGGAGAACCGCTACTAAAGATGGATGGCTTTGANGACTGCATTGCAGGAGTCGTAGAAAGAATAGGACACAAACCAATCATTTGTTACAACAAAACTAAGGTACTTGATCAAATGGTAAAGGACGGCATGACCTATGAAGAAGCCGTAGAATATTTTGAATACAACCAACTAGGGGCATGGGTAGGTGAACGTACACCGTGCTTTCTTATAACAGAACCACAATGAAAGAATTAGAAAGAAGTTTATTAGGCACTATACTCAAAGCTGAAATCAATGACGGATCTAATGCTTTACTAACAGAAGCAAGAGAAGCCGGCATAAGCTCTGAGTTTTTCCTAGCGTACGATACACGTGCTATGTGGGACGCTATGTGCGANCTGGATTCCAAGGGTGTTATCCTTGATACAGTATCGCTGTTTACTCACTTACAAAAGGGTGACAATGAAATAAAACCTAACGAGGTTTGGTCAATCAATGACGATGGGCTAAGTGAACTGCACTACNNTAACTTAGTNAAGGAAATGGTTGAGGGCTACAGAACAAGTAGACTCTCTCGACTNTCATTNACAATCAAGGATGCACTATCAGAGGGCAAGGAATCAGAAGAGATTCTTACAACCGTACAGAGTCATTGCGACAGTATATCTTCACTTGCTCCGTCACAAGATACCCTAGAGAGTATTGTTGATGAGACTTANAAGGANGTNACNAGTAAGGTAAATTATTCTAAGTATCTAAGGACTGGTATTCAGTCCATTGACGATGTATTGTACAGGGGTGGATACGGTCCGGGTCAACTCTGCGTACTAGCATCAAGACCAGGGTGCGGCAAGACTGCCTACGCTCTGAACTTTTTACGTAACACTTGCATAAATGATAATGCAGTCCTTCTCTTCAATCTAGAGATGGGTGCTAGTCAGATTATGAAGCGTATATTCAGTATTCACTCGAATCTTAATATGCGTAGGTTCGAGGATGGACTAGCTCCAGAGCATAGGCTGAAGACCCTTCAAGACACTACAAAAATTGTCAAGGAATGGAAGTGCTACATCCGTGACCGAGTGTACAAACTTGACCACATATTAGCTACGGCAAGAGGTATGCACAGAAAGCATTCCTTAAATGGAATCATTATTGATTACTGCCAACTGATAAAACCTATGTCTCAGAATATATCTAGGGAGCAACAGGTAGCAGAGATCAGCCGTGAGATGAAGTTGCTTGCTAAGGATCTCGATGTACCAGTTATATTGCTGGCTCAGGTGAACCGTGAATCAGAGAAGGATGACCGGTCACCTATTATGTCTGACCTGCGTGAGAGTGGAGCCTTAGAACAGGACGCTGATAGTATAATATTTCTTTGGCAAACTTTGTCGGAGAGAGAAGAGCAAGCTGACTACGTTAGGTGGACTCTTGCAAAACAAAGAGAGGGTATCGGTTACTGCCAAGGCCGTATCAACTTCTACAAAGGAACCCAAAGAATGGAGGACTACTCACAATTCATATAGAATGAAGAAACACCAAAAGCGGGCTGCTAGGTACCGAAAAATTATAGAAGATTTTTTTGGTGGCTACGTCTGCGACAGGTGTCACTTCAAGGGTAAAGCAGTACAGTTTGACTGCCATCATATGCCTGGTCACGAAAAGTTAAAATCCATAAGAGACTTTGCTAGNTCCGGCACCAAGGANGAGTTNCTAAGGGAGCTAGAGAAGTGCGAACTTCTATGCTCAAACTGCCACAGACTAGAGCATTCTTCTTGACATAAGNANACAANNCAGGCATGGTATAATAATTCTATCACACAGGTGGTTCGTGTGTTAGTTGGTTCACATATAAAAATACAAGGTAAGCTGAAGGAGTAATCCCAAGCGAAGTGAGGTATTCATAGGCCTCTCTTTTGTTCAATCCTTGGGGCTGCTCTTTGTTTATCGGAGCAGCCCTTTTTTATAATTAATTAGACCTATCCTGAATAGCTTTTAGGACATCTCTTCTTTGAGGATCTTTTAGTAGGTACTCATCAAGAACTGCTTTATTTTTATCTGCTCCTATTCTTATCAAAAAATCTACCTTTTGCGGTATGTCTAAACCAAGAACTAACTTATCTACCTCTGAGATTTTTCTGTCCTTTATTTTTTGTTGTCTTTTAAAGTAATTTATAAGCAATCTTTTATTTGGATTTGAATCAGGTAAATTACTTATCGCTGTTTCCTTGTCACCAACAAGATTATCGTACTTCTCTGCTGTACTTTCTTTTATGGATCTAGGCATATCTGTATAGTTATTAGTAATAATATCTAGTATATCTAAGTTAGATAAACCACCATCTTTCATAATCTTAATTTTCTCATCCAAGGAGTAATTTAAAATTCCCATGCCCATATTGTCGTAATGCAACTTAGCCTGTTGTAATAAATTTTTTCGTGCTGTGTTATTTTCAATATAATTAGCTTCCAAATCTTCTCGACTCATATCACCTTTAGAAAATTTTTTAAATGCACTAGTATATCTACCTTTAGCTTTTTGCATTCTATCAGAGGATTGAAAAAATCTACTTCTAAATGATACGTCAGTATCGTAGGAATATGCTCTCCAACCAAATAAACTTTTAACTTCTTGTGCAACTGTTCTGTCTCCTATACCATTTATTGCATTTTCAAATCTTTCATAGGATCTAAATGTTCCAGGTTTTACTATATCCTCAAACAATACTTTTGCTATAGCTTTAGTCTGAGCAAAACCATTTGGATCCAAAGAAATTTCTCTTCCTGTTTCATCAACACCTGTAGATATTTTAAAAAGAGTTTGAAGTGCTAATGATCCTCCCTCAGAAAGTACTCTAGTTGTAAAAATAGATGCAAAATCCTCAAATGGTTGGTCACCTAAACCAGCGGAAAACGCATCTCCCATTGCTATCTGAGGAACTAAATACTCAGGTGGTACAAAAAATCCTCTTCTAGGGTTATCTTTATTTGGACTAATAACAGCAGTTGTCCCTTCCATCCAAAATGGAAGAACTGATTCTTCAAATCCTTTTAATGTTTTTTCATCAATACCATTCTCTTCGTTTTTAAGATTAACTGATGTTGTAGCTCCTGCTGTTAATGCAGCAAAGGAGGCACCTCTCTTAACGCCTAATAAGGCCATCTGTTTTAAATCAGCCCTAGATGGATCAAGGCCATAGTCTCTACCAAAATTACCTCTTATCATTTGTGTAGCAATTTTACCCTGATTATAGGATACTCTACTTAACTCTGCATAGTGAGCTATAAAAGGTTGAGCAAATCCAACCTTACTAGCTTCTCTAACTGCTGGACTTAGTTTATCGTAATTTGGAAATACGTCATTTGTCATTCTTGCAGCAGCAGCTTCTATCTCTTCTTTGCTGTAATCAGGAAAAGCTTTTTGTAATTGTTTTTGTATACCTTTCCAAGTTGTATAACGTAATGCTACGTCAGCAGCAGAATAAGCCTTTCCACCTATCTCAATTATCTTTTTTCCTGCAATTAATTTTTCAAATATATTAAAACCCCTTTTTAAAGTTTCTTCCATATCAGCAGCTGCTACACTTTTAGGACGCAGATTATATAAATCCATTTTATCAAGCTCTGCGTAAAATTCTTTTTTTGCTTTTGGCGATTTGCCGGATACAAAGTTTTCAAGAGTTCTAAAACTAGCCGCAGATTTTCGCATTCCAGAAAAATTAGGAATTACTGCATTTGAAAGAGTTGAAGTAACAGCACCTAAAGCAGCCACAGGGTAAGATCCTACATTACCTATAACCTTTTGAAATTTTGCAAAAAAGTTAGCAGTATAAAATGCGTCAATAAAAGGTGCTATAGGGTTTCTAATACCTGAATTACTTATTTGTCCATACCTTAATTTATAAATAGAATCAGCCACCTCTGGATTAACAAATATATTGCTATCTCCTGAAATTGTTTTTAATTTAAGTTCAACTTGACCTTCTCCAGCTGTTCTTGTTGCAACTCCACTGTCCAATAAAAAGTTAGCTATCCCTGCATCCTCTGCTTTTGCTGATGCTAGTCTTGATAATCTTCGTGAAGTAATTAATGCTCTTTGGGCAGGGTCAGTTATCTCACCAAGCCAAGCCCTCTCTGCTTCACCTGGGAATGTGCGTTGCCGAAGTATACTCTCTGATTCAGACACGACAGCACCTCTTCTTGAGTCTAATTGTAATGTCCTAGCAGAAACTTTGTTGAGGTCATTAATCTTTTTAGATGCTTTTTTAATAGCTTCTGCTTCAGAGACACCTGATTCCATTAAGTTATCTCTTATTTCTTCAAATGCTGCTTTTTCTTGCTGTGGTGTAGGCTTGTAGTCCGGATCCTCAAATAATCTGTACGGCTGAGTTAAGTATCCTCCTGTAGCATCCATTGATTCTTCTAGCACTTTACGAAGATCATCTCTAATCTCTGGGGCTAGATCCATAAATGCTTGGTCATCCATACCACCAATCAACCTTTCTCTTAGTTGATTTGTTGATGTCCTCCATGCAGTTAACTCTGTCTCGATCGGTACTAAAGACGGATCTAATTCACCACCTAACATAAAGCTATTTACATTCTCATCTATTGCTTCAATATTATCTGGATTAGCTTTCTTAATTCTTTCTACGGCATTGTATGTTCTGATACCTACGGATTCACCTTCTCGAATAACACCCTTAGCTTGCTCAATCTCATTTAGTATATCTCTACCAACTACCTTAGAAGGTGCTAACCAAGAGTTAATTCTGTTAAACAAACGACGAGGCTTTTTCTTAGAACCAGGAGCGTAATTATTTAGGTCACCGGCATCTATTGCTAAATTAGCACGTTGCTTTGCAAGAAGGTTCAATGCTATTTCACGTTGTGCTTCATCGAAAGTTTCTTTTACTACCCCAGGCATTAATGGACGCTCAGGTAAAGGAGCTAATCTTTGCTCTGATGGTGAAATAGGCAGGGACTCATCAAAATTAAATGTTCCGTCCTCTTTAAATAATGGTCTTTTTGCAGGAGTAAATGTTAAATCCTTATAGCTTATGTCTCCTTTAGCTACAAGTTCCATGACTTGTTCAGCAGTCTTACCCCTAGTTTTATTTATTAAATTTTTACTGACTGAAAAACCTTTATCACCAGCTAAAGCTCCGGTAAGGCCAGTAAGAACCTCTACTGCTAGTGCAGCACCAGGAGACAAGTCTGCTTCTTCTTGAAGGATTCTGCCGGCTGTTTGTCCAGTCACTGCTCCTGACTCAATAGCTAAGAATCTACCAGTGTTCTTTGTAGCTTCGTCCGTGAATTGTTTAGCAATATTTACTCCTACCTGTCCAGCCCTAGTAGTTGCTTGAGTCTTTGATGCAACTTGTGCTACTTTTAATATAGGCAACGTAAACCCAAAACCTTCTGCTACAACTCCTCCAAATGTACCTGCCTTTGTTCGTGCTGGTTCGTCTCTGACTGGTGCGCCAAAGGACAAACCCTGAATAATCTTTCGCATGGACTCACTGCCACCAACAGCGTCTTCTGGCACAATGTCTCGATCAACTATAGCGTTAGAAACTTTATTTATACCTAATGATATCAAATCAACAGGCGCGCCTAAAAGTGTAGCTATATTATTATTAAACTGATTCGATAGATCATCTGCTAGAACCTTTGTTGTTTCAATAACACCTTCAGGCTCCTGCAAGACAGTATCTTGACCCCTACTTGCTAAGTATGCGTCAGGGTCAAATGGAGTCCTAGTACTCCTATTAGCCAAATATTCGTCGGGATCAAATGCTGTGCCTTGACTCCTATTAGCCAAATATGCGTCAGGGTCAAAAGCCATTTTAATTTACATTGTTGAAACCATCTAGAATTTCTTTTGATCGTGGATCATTTGGATTTTTTATAGCAAACTCAAAAGCCTCTTTATCATTCTCACTTAATTTATTATAAAGCTGTCTATCCTCCTCACTTAATGTACTAGGATCAAAAATAAGAGAATTATCAGAATCTTCATCGCCGCTACGTTTTAAAGATCCAAATTCTTTTTCAGCAGGCATAGGTCTACCGTATTCGTCTTTGTAATTATTAGCAGCTAATATATCATCAGCCATATTTAGTTTATTACGAGCCTCTGTTTCGTTTCCTTGATCAAGAAGTTGTTGTGCTTCACGGTGAAGTTTTCTAGCTCTTTGTCTTTCTTCAGTTCTAAATTTTATTTCTTCTATTCTTTTTCCTTGAGCCTCTTGACCATCTTTTGAAGCAGTCATGTAACGACCATCCTGAGTTACAACTTTGAATCCATCAATCTCAATAACCTCTATATTAGGACCGTCTAATTTTTCTAGTTCTCCAATAATCTTTAGATCATTAGCATCTCTACCTCCAGCACTAATATAGTCACTACGAATCTTTTCTGTGACTAAACCTCCACCATCTACAATTGTGTTACCAAAAATAGCTTGATCAAAAGCAGATGCACTAACTTGAGCTTGCTCGTCTTCACGTTTCGATGTTGCTAAATCTAACGCTGTTTTTTCTAACTGCAAATCTCTTAATTCACTAGCTTGTTGAGCATCTTGTGCTATAATTAAAGTTTGTAATCCTCCTACAACTTGTTGAGCATCCTTAGCATTATACTTACCATTTTCTATGTTTCTAAGTTTTTTGCCTATATCTGTATCCGAGTCACGGACTTGTGCATAAACTTCAGGTCTACCAATAGATAGAGCTTCTAATGCTGACAAAGAAGCAGCAGTTATTTGTTTATTTTCTTGATACTTCTCAAAGCCTTCACCTATAGATTTACCTAACTGAGCAAGACTAGCAGCCTGTATATTAGCTGCGTTAGTAAATCCGCTGAAGTCCAATCTCCCTAGTCTAGGGTTAACTCGTGTTCCTGTTTGAAATGCCATAATATTTAATTAAAAAATCCTCCTGATCCAAGTCCACCTACTATACTACCAAATGCTCCAAGTCCACCTGCACTACGTGCTGCATCAGCCTGTGCCTGTGCGCCAAGCAAACCGAACTCGTTCTGTTGTCTTTGCAATGCCATGTTTATACCTACGTTTGGATCAAACAACTGAGGACCCATAGGACCTGCTGCACCAGCTTGTGCTTGTCCAAGTGTCTGCTGTCCTAGTCCAATAGCTGCTGAAGGACGGCCAAGTATAATATTACCTGCGTCACCGGCTAAGGCTCGGTTCATACCAAATGCTTGACCAAACCTACCTGACTGTATTCCTTCTTCTTGACCTATGAATCCAGCACCTAGTTGCATACGCTGNAGCTGNTCTGCCCTCCGTCTGGCTGCCATATCTTCTGTCATACCAAGAGTACTTGCACCGAATTGTTGACGCTGTAGTTGTTCTGCTCTGCGTTGTGCTGCTAAGGCTTCTGACTGTGTAAGCATACCAGCACCTTGACCTAGTCTTGATCCACGTAGACTTGCTTCTTGACCAAGTAACTGAGAACCTAAAGCTATTTCGCGTTCACGCTTTCCGCTTTCTTCCGCAAAACGATTAGCTATTTCTTGTGCTAATGCCCCTTGTCCTAGTTCTCTACCACGAGCAAGAGATGCTTGTCTAGCTGATTGCTGAACGCGTCTTTGTTCTAGTGGTGAAAGCTCACCTGTGGATTGTATAAACTCAGTGCCTCTAGCAGATATTAGTGCTTCTTGCTCTGTAGGCGATAGATCACCAAGGGTCATACCCATCTCTTGAAGTTGTCTTTCAACAGCACTAGCAGCCTCACGCCTTGCATTAACGTCGGACATACCTCGTCTTTGTAAAGCTCTTTCAGCAGCACTAGCGGATTGTACTCTACTTCCAAGTAATGCTTCTCCTCTTGCTCCTAGACCAGTTTCTCTACCAGCCCTTGCACTAGCCATCTCTGCTAATCGAGTGCTTTCCGGATCAGCATCACGGTACGCTTGAACAACTTGCGGAGCAAACCTTCGTAGTGCAGCCACATCAGCTGCTCGCTGTTGTCCTAATTGTTGTGATTGTAAATCGAAAGCACGTTGAGATGACTCCTCTAGTAAATCAAATAAACCAGGAGTTCTTTCTTGAGTCTTTGATGTTCTTTTGAGTTCTGACTTTAAACGAGCAATGTTTTTAGTTCTGTCTCTTTCTTCCTCCCTGCTTGGGCGATTCTCTCTAATATATGCTTCTCTTCGTAATCTTGCTGCTTTTTTCTGTTTACCCGTGCCTTTAGTTGGATTAGGGTGAAGTTTTCTAGCTTCAGTTGTTACTTGTTTAAGTGTTTTTTCTGATTCTAATGAAGCAAGCTCATCTTGCAGTTGTTGATACCTTGGGTTAACTTGACCAGCTTTTATACCACGAGCCATTGTTCCAATGTCGGCAAGCTCAAGACCAGTAAAAGCCTCTCTGCCAATCCTTTCTGCATCTATTAGGCGTTGTTGTAAACGAGGGTCAGTAACACCCTCAAATGAACCAAAGTTTGGTCCAAAAAGAAATTCACCTTTTGCTTCTGCTGCACTAACTTGTGGAGGTGCCTGTATTGTTGTTTTTCCTTTGCCACCCATAATATTTAATTATTTAATATTTTTTTAAAAAGTCTATTGTCGTACTGAACTCGTTTTGGAAAGCCACTTCTGTAACGTAAACTTATTTTATTTTTTTCTAGTGCTTCTGGGCAACGCTCTAAGAAATCCTGTGTAAGTTCCTTGAATGCGTCCTTACCTTCGGCAAATAGAAAGGCTAAGAATATGCTATCTCCGTCCTCTCTGTCAGCCTCCCAATTGTTTATAAAGTCCCATCCATCGTCCTCATTACAATTATACCACATGAATACACCCTGGATATCATCGTTATCGTTGTAGTGAACAATAATAGTCTTCTTAGCCCAGTGATAGGCTACCATAAGGCGTATTAGTTCCTTGTCCCAGCCATCAAATACCTTGCCGTTTTCGTGTTCTATGCAGAAGTCCACTACCTCATCCATAGCAAGTAACGCATCCCTTTGAGTTCTGTTCTCAAGGGCTACCTGTACGGATTGAAGTAAACGGTTATACGGCATTATGATACTATTTTTAAAGTCCCTGAATCACTGTAAATAGTACCAGAAGCTAAACCAGATGCACTGGTAGGAATGTTTGCAATAATTATATTACCCGATGAATTAATCTTCATTCTTTCAGTCTGATTAGTGTTAAAAACCAAGGACCTAGAATTAAGAGCATTAAATCCCCATTCTAAACTCTGACTTCCACCATTTGTTATAATCTGTAATCCAGAACTTGCACTTTGATTTCCAAATGAAGCTACAATTTCAGCAGTAGTGGTGTTAGGGCTTACAACACTAAGTAGATTACTTGGGCTAAGCTCTCCAATACCTACGTTACCGTTACCATCAATCGCCATACGAGCAGTATTATCGCCTGTAGCAAAACGTAAATCTAATACACCAGTACTACCATCTCCGTGTGCTGCAATACTTGCACCTACTCCTGCTCCGCTGGAATCAGACTGAAAAAATTCTATATTGCTTGATAGCTCACCATCAGAAAGTGCAGTATCCGTATCAGTTAATCGTAGTGTTGGACTATCCTCACTTAAATCAAGTTTAGCTATACTAATACCTCCGTCCTTAACTATAATCTTTCCGTTTCCGTCGAGAGCAGTAGTTGAATTATCTACTGCATCCGATGCAAATGTAGCATTATCTACTAAATTATTTAATTTAGCAGCCGTTACTTGTTCGCCAGTTGCAAATGTATTTCCTTTTGATAGTATTGCCATTATATTGCTTTATTTGTTGATCTCATTGTAGTTGCACCCTGAACTTCTATTGCTCGTATAATGGGTCTACCTATTGTATTGTTAAATGTAAATTGTATTCCGTAACCTCGTCTGTTACCTATTCTACCACGTATGGAAACATCTTCGCTGACAGCTAATGCTGAACCGTTAAAATCAGTCAAAGTTCCTATAGTTCCAGTATCGTCAGGGTTCTCTGTCTCGAAGTCAATGTTAAGATCCGAAGTGTTTGTATCACTGGATTCAATGTGCAAATCGAACTCCTTCCAACGCTTACGATCCAGGGTACCTAGTGTGTACTGCCTTGTAGTTAAAGAAGCTGGTATTTGAATACTTTGCTCCGTTCCCCCTATCTGTGTACTGACTCTATCTACGCCATCTACACGATGATCAATCCGGTGAACACCACCTATATCGTTGACTGCGTAAACACCACGCTTGTCACCATCCCCAAGAACTAAGAGATTGCTAATTTGATAGTTAGCGTCATTGACTGAATCAATGCTCTCCCATTGCTTGTTAAGGAAGTTGTATATTAATATAGCGTTGTTGTTATTAGAGCTATCCAAAGGAACAGCTATGTAGTACCTGTTATCAAAGTAAACTGCCACTGCATTCTCCTGAGCATTCTTATTTATTCTTTGTATGCTCTCGTTGATTGGTTCGCTAAGAGGTGTCTCTGTACCTCGAAGGTTGTATTCGTCCAAGAATTGCGTTCCATATACCCCATTATCGGACAAGAAAATAACTTGATTGCCGACCTGCTCAATAGATTTGCGAGCCACACAGCCCACCTCATCCGTCAAAACTTGTGTACTAGCACCCTTTAAATCAGTAGTGTTAGTAACTATGTGAATACTGTTACGATTAAATACTAGTAGCTTGTCCTCAGCAAATGAGTGCAGTCCTACCACGAAGTCCGATGTACCTGCGTTGAACCTGTACTGAGCAAACACCTGATCATAGGTATCTGTATCCAGTACGTCGGATGCTATGACCTCATCTCGTATGTTTCTAGTCTCAAATGTATCAGTTCCAGTTGATAAGAACTGAAACGGCATAATTAATCTACGCTGATGATAGGTAGCAAAAGGAGGTGCTGGCATATGGACAAAGCCTAGACCTACTGATACTCTCTTTGTAAAGTGTACATCACTTACGCTTCCTACGTCATCTGTGTTAACAAAAAACTTAAAGGCTGACGAAGATGCTTCTGAAACCACAAAAGAGTCCCCTGTTGTTAGTGTACTACTTCCAGCCGATGTAAGTACTACATTGTCCCCAGCAGCAAGTGTATTGGATACAGTAACTGTAGCTAAGCCATTGGTAATAGTAAAATCTGTTGAATCAAGCTCTACTGGTTGTGTGTATGTACCACTCTGTACTTTTGTAAAGTCCGTAGCTACTATAGAAGAACTAGATACTGTATAGGTTTCGTCTCCGCTAACATCTAAAGCAAAAGTAAAAGTAGTATCCCCAGTTTTTGTAATAGTTTTATTTGAACCATTTGGGTCAAGGCTAGTAAATGCTCCATCTGTGCCTGCGCCTAGTACTCCGCTAATTGTAACAAGATCACCTGTTGATAGATTGTGATTAGAACTAGTTGTTATAGTAACTAAATCAGTACTAACAGCAACAGAAGCTGCACTAATTGTAGATATTCTTAAATTATTTTCTAATGCTGTAACGCCACCCTGAAATATAAATACCTTATTAAAAGCTTGGATCATGTCCACGCTTGCACTATACGTTGTTGCTGATGGGTATCCTATATCAAAGGTTATGCTATTTGCTACATCAAGACCAACTGCCTTAGAGTTAGATGCTAGTACAATGTACTGAGTGCTTGCCTGATTTGGATCAGAGAAGTCCGTAGAGCCATATATATTATTTACTGCACCGTCATTTAGTATTCCGAACTTAACTGTTGCTGTTCCACTAGCTGATCCTTCATATGCTTGGTCAGAAATAGTAATTTGAGTACTGCTATCTTTAGTATATGGGCGATCTCCATTTACGGCTGGACCACTGCTCATTGTTACCCCTGATATGTTTACTGTTCCAGAGCTTGGAAAGTCTGTTGCAGTAATATCTGTTAGGACTACTGTAGCATCAGTTCTAGTGGCTGTTACGGACGTATCATCTGCTACTAAAGTAAACGGAAGAGTAAGAGCAGACAAACCCACAGACAAAGGAGCAGTGACTAGATCCACGCCCTTGCGTACCTGAGCCTGCCCATTGCGATCCGTGCGTATGTTCTGAGCATCAGCAAGCATACCAGACTGTAGCTGATCAGGACGTAGCCTGTTATTAAAACCAACAAAACCCACATCGCCATCCTGGGCAATGCGGTCATCGAGACTACCGTATGTTGAGTACCTTGACATTTATTAACATCTCCAACGCTTCAAGGCTAAAGCCTTTCTTGTTGGTCTTCCTTTCTTGTCCTTCATTGGACCCTTTACGCCAGCCATTCTAGCACAAAAAGATTTTTTTCTGGCTAGTTTCTTACCCCTTGGGTTCTTTTCCGTGACCGGTGGCTTTAGGTTAGCACCAGTCTTACGCTTGAAGTAAGCTCTGCCAGCAGCAGTTAGACCGCCCTTTTTACTTTTGTGTTCCTTCCTCATTAGCTTCTGACTTTTGCTCTTGGAGTGTTTGCAACGACTGTCTTTCCTCTAGCTCCTGCCTTCTTCTTTTTTCTAGCAGTACTAGCTCTTTCCGCTTTCGTGAGAGATAGAGCCTTTCTCTTAGGGAGACAACGGTCAGGGTTCTTCTTGTCCTTAGACGTTCCGCAAGGTCCTTTAATCGATCCATCAGTCCCTATGCGTACCCAGTTCTGTTCTCTCCATTGTTTGAGTTGTCCCATTATCTTCCTTTGCGTTTACCACCCTTAGCCTTCTTTGCGTAGTTAGGGTTTTTGCAGTACTTAGATGCGGCCATATTAGCGTAAGCACTTGGATAGGTGTCAAATGTACGCCTAGCCCAGGCTTTACCTTCGGGGCATATTTTACCTCCGCTTTTTGCTCTTTTTTTTGCCATGACTTGCTAATGATTTTAATAGTTTTGCTTGTCCTGCNTGAGCNTTAGAAGCCTTCTCAAGNTTTCTTGCGACGGTTAGTATTTTTCTGTGCATTTCCGCTTCTTAGTTTTTTGAAGTCAGCCCCAGTAATTTTGTTACGAGGTGCAGCTACCCTAGCTATCTTCTTCTGTTTTGGACTGTATTTACTAAATGGCATTACTTTTTTTTCTTAGCCATTTTCTTAGCAGTTTTCTTCTTAGGTGGTCTACCTACTTTACTTCCGTATGTTCCTTTTCCCATTGGCATGATATTATCTTTCGTTTATTGTTATTGTTATGGTTTAAAAGTCTTTCTAAAATATTCATCTGCAGCTCTTTTCTGCGCTGCCGTTCTTTTATCTGGACCTGTAAGCGCTTCTTTCAAAAGTTTTTCTACGTCAACTTTTCTTTTAGTATTCACAGGTTTTCTTTTGATTACGTTGTAAATTTTTTTCCCTCCCTTAGTTAATCCAGTAGCTACACCTTTTGCAACTCTCCCGGCAGGAAGAAGATTTAAACTCATTTGACTACCCTTGAACTCTGGCATCTATATTCCACTTCTTATTTTAAAGTAGCTAAATGCTACAAAAAATGCTACAATCATAGCTACCCATAAGGTTGTATCTCTTGGTTCTGGTATAGCAACTAGATCAGTACTGTAAATTTGTCCTGGTGCTGTTAGGCGAACTTGCATAGTGCCTATTGCATTTGGTGAAAATGATGAGAATACAGCAGCGTAAGTACTGTCTCCTGCCAAGGTAATAGTTCCGTTGAATGGTTCGTTATACCTTTCAAACCCTTGAAAAGTGTCAAGTTGTCCTCCACCAAATCCTATATTAGGACCATCGTTAAATATTGCAGGCTGATCAATTACAAAGTCAGCCTTGAGGTCATCGTAAATTAACAATGCAGTATCCTGGGTTCCTCCTGTTAGGTCGCTAGAATAGTTTTCAAATGTGTACTGTCCACCTACAGAAGTAGTAAATATCATTGGATTGTAATAAGTTTTACCACCCTGTGGATTAAAATCAGATACACTATAGGTTTCGTCTATGCCTACCTCTAGGTCATAGACTACGCTGTTTAGTTGTACAGCACCCCAAGCTATTGAAGCTAGTAACAAAGGGGCTAATAAAAATTTTACTTTTTGAAGATGGATGAACATATTGATGCGAACTCTTTAAACGCTCTGGATATTATATTATTCTTAGGTAGGAACATAACAACAATAGAAAATATACCTATGTACGCAAACAACATACCTAGTAGATTCTCTTTGTAGTTATCAATTATGTATTGTATCATACCTGTATTGGTTGTTCCGGTGACACTGCTGGTAAGTCATCTGGTGTTAGTAATGGCTGTTCTGGTTCATCGGATTGAACATCTGAGTGCGGCTTGACTTCATCTATTTCGTCGGCACTTTCTCCACTTTCTTCCTCTGGCACAGGTTCTGCTATCTCTTCTTCTGAGGACTGTTCTGTTTCCTCTACTTCTTCACTATCAACCTCTTCTGCATCTTGTTTAATTTCTTCTGCATCTCCTCCATCTTCCTCGCTGTTATCAGTACTTTCTTCTTGGGCTTGTGGTTCTTGGCTCTCGGTTTCCTCGGTGGCCTGTGATTCAGTTACTGTCGTTGCTTTGGTTTCTTTTGTTTGGACTGGTGCTACCTTAGCCTCTACTTTAGCTACCTCTGCTTGTACCTCAGCTACCTTCTCCTGCATTACGGCTTGNCCCCAGGAGTCCAATNANGGNAAGTCAATTAATCTATCAAGCATTGGTGGGACATAGAACCTTTGTTCTACTACATCGTTAGCTACACTAGCCACAAATACTTCTGTCTCATCTACCGCTATGTTTGTCTGAGTAACAGCTGCTGTGCTTACAGCAACGGTACCGGCTGTTCCAAGCTGAGTTATCTTGTCAACTACAGGTAACTCCTTGATTCTACCTAGGAGCGTTTTCTTAGCCCGCCTAGCACCGTCTTTAGCCGTCTTGAGAGCCTCCTCAGCGTCTTCCCGGCTAGGTCCTTCGGTTTTACTACCAAGGACTTTATCAAGGCTATCACGGAGTTCAGAGAGTTTTTGTTGAGCGTTTTTGTAATCCATTGGATTGGTGAACACCAAGAGCAGATGCTCTTAGGCTTGTCGCATACATTACATTTTTTCATATTATTTGACTGAGGATGAACCAAAGTAAAAACCTACTATGGCTAGAACTGTTTGGCGTATCTCTGGTAGTATAACATACCCGTGCAGAGTCTGGAATGTTGTACCCTTCTTGAACCCAAAGAATTTACTGTACTCACTAGCTACTGTTACGCCCTCGTCACTGTGAGCCAAGATGAAGGGAGCTATAATTACGCCAAATAGAACTGTTACTACTATTACTCTCCGTACCCAAGCACCACCATCTCCTGTGCGTTTTGCAGCTGCATCGGCACTTGCACTTGATGCTTCTTGTTTTTTTATAAGATTATTTACATTGTTTTGTTGAGCAGTAACCATTGTACCGATCAACTTAAACAAGAACCCAGATGCACCACCACCTAGCATAGCTATAAGTTCAGTAGTCATTTTAGATCCTTTAGTAACTTATAAATAGAAAGCCCTAAAAATATAAAAGTCATTACCCCAACAACTAGNCTAACNNCNCTATTNANGNTTTGTAGTCCNATACANGCAAAGAATCCTGTTGATCCNACTGTNCCTCTNAGCATNGTTTCCATTAAAATTCCTCGCTTTGTATTGCAGAATTAAANGACTCAACAGTAGANNNTTCTTCNTCNTCGGTTAAATCATAAACAGTAACATTNAANGCCCANTTNCCTTCTGCTGTAGGTTGNGCTGAAAGAACTCTTCGTGTCCCTACTCCGTGTATCCAATGAGATAAACCTATTCTNTTACCNTCTTCATCGGCACGAGCATTAGCGTCTTCTTCGTTGTCGTATATTAAATAAATCATTAGATTGAATAATAAGAGTTAATGTTACCTTCTAAAATAGTAAAATTACTTGTTTGATTGGAGTCACATATAATAATTTCTTGTATATCTCCATCCCAAAAGTTTTGAGCAGTATCGTGGTTTGCCCCAATTACAATCCCGTTCATTGTATTAGTTCCAGCATTTGCAGTAGATTTTTGAGTTGTATCTATTCTTAATCGAGAAGCAGTTCCATTAAATAAACAGGTAAACAAATGTCTGTTAGCATCAGCATCTTCTCCAGTTGCAGCAACTGTGCCAGCAAAATGAGCAAACTGACCATTGCCTACTGTATTTAATTGAAGCATATTTCTAGCAGTATTTACATCACCATCAAATATTTTTCTATTTGAATCAGTGTAAGCGTCTAATTTAGCCACAGCAAAAGCAGTATTGGGTTGAGATAAAGCTCCTTGCGTATAAGTTGCTCTGTTAAGAAAGTCATCTGTACCATCAAAATTAATACAAGCTTTACCTCCTTGTGTTAATAAAGAACCAGAGCTTACAATCTTAGGTTGATTACCTGTATTTGTATTAGTAACGTGATTATCGTTGCCTGATTGGTCATACCAAGTTTCAACAAAACCATTTACCGTATTATCCTCAGTTGGTACACCAGAAATGTTATAGTGATCAGCTATATTGCCTTCGTATGCACCTCTGTTAGCTTCTTGATCAGAGGCGTAAACTATTACTTCGGCAATCTTTCCATTTAACAAACTACCTGCTGTACCTGCATCGTTAAGCGCACCAATCATATAACCTTGATTTGTATTGTTAGAGGCTGCACCAGATGTATTACTAACAACTGTGCCATTGGTAGAAAGTAAGCGTTTGCCTACATCGTGAATACCAAATAAAAGAAAGTTTGCTCCTACTGATATACTCCCTCCAGTCAAAGTGCCATCTGCATTTCCAAGTACACTAACATTAGAGCTATTTCTCCCTAAATATGACCTTTTGTTTGTGCTATCTCTAGCACCCAGAATTAATTGCGTGCTGCTTGCAGTATCCCAATTAGCAACACCAATTAGGGTTGCTGCATTGGGTGGAATTAAAGAAGTTTCAAGGACATCATTTGTACCATCAAAGTCTATACCATTAGATACTAAAGACCCAGAGCTTACAATCTTGGGTTGGTTAGCAGTGGTAGTTTGAGTAGCGTGATTACCAGTCGCTGTACCTCCACCTTGGTCAGTTACACTTTGGTCGTACCAAGTACGAACAAATCCGTCATTACCAGAACCAACAAAAGCTACAAGCGTACCATCAGTAACCTCATCAGCAGTAAAGGACTTAATTNTGTCATCAGATGAACGACGAACTTGTACTACATACTTACCTGATGTATCACCATCGGTATCTCCACTAGATGTTACTGTAGCNTGNCGATCNCCTANACTTCTTAATGAGTACGCTGCACTTGCTATTTGAAAATNCCCTGTCCGACCATCTGATTCTAATGCTTGAATATCAAGAGGCTTTACTGTTTGAGTATTTACGAAGTCAACCAAAGCTCCTGAATTTACCTCAGAGGAAGTAAAGTCCCTTTCGTTGTTGTCGCTATCTCTGCGTACACGAACAACCTTTGGGTCACCACTAGTAAGACTTCTAAGACTATAAGAAGCAGCAGGAGCAGCTATTGAATTAATAGTCTCTCCTATTTGGTTCAGCCTGCGCTGCTGACCCAGCTCTGAGTCAAGGCTAATGTGCATATTAAACCTTGTGCAGTGCTACTAAGCCAGTGCTTACAGTTACTTGAGTAAACTGACCGTAGATAATTGTTCCGGCACCAAATGTTTTTGAGGCTAGTGTTTCTCCAGTAACATTCGTAGAAGTAATAGTACTACCTAATGTTGTATCTTGAAGAATTTGTATTGCCCCAAAACTTTGATCCGCACCCGAATCTCCAGAATTAGTTAGTATTACTGAACCTGCGGAGCTGAACTCCAATGCGTTATTTCTTGATTTTGCCATAATTAATTATTGTATCACAGGGGGTTACTATCGGGATTGCCGATTTACGTAAGTTGAGAACCGTTTGTTTACGGTATTGTTATTAGATATTATATCAACCTTCTCCAGTTCTAAGGCTAAGGATAAGTTTGCTCTTTCTTCTTCTTGGAATGCCTTGTCAGTCTGGCCGTCCATACGTAGGAAGTCAGCATAGGTTGCGTGAGCTAAATAAGGAAAGAACTCGCCTGGTACTTCTACCGTACTAGTATCGTACCCAGAGGTAACATCAAATGGAGTGAACTCTCTTTTGTATGTAACATAAGCAGAGCTATCTTCTGTATTCGAAATGTTAAGAATGTTTGCGCCATTTATATCTACAGAAAAATCGTACTCAATACTTGAGTTATTTATAAATGGTGTCTTGCGATGTATTCTATTAAAGTTTCCTATATTGTTTCGGTTAGTTTCTGTGTAAGGTATAGCTTGTTTCTGAAGAACCGTAGGCCTTCCTGATGCACTACCACTTGTAGTCCATACCTGAACTTCGTAAGGTGCTGATGTATGATTAACTATAATCTCCTCTTGATATCTTGTGCCTCCAGCACTTTGAACATCAATACTACCATCACTACTTCTAGCTACGGCAGAACCAACATCAATTACCCATTCATTATTTGAAGCAAACTTTTCAAATATAGTAGTTCCATCAATAGTAGTACCATCATCAGTACTTGTTGTTTTGGAATAAATATTAGAACCAACTTTAGCAACAGATGATCCTCCTGATTTTTGAGTTCCTAATATATAGTAATCACCATTTATTTCAGAAGCACTTGTACCAGCAGCATTTTCAATAGTAAGTCCTATTATTCTTCTTTCTTCAGAATTAACAAGGTATCGAGGCCATATAGGACTCTCGTTAAATATTTGTAAGAACCTTCTGTTAATTAGATTCGCAATATCGTCTAACTCAGCCGTAGAAAAAGAACCAACCCCAGCTAAGGATCTTATTAACTTAAATAACTCGCCGTAGGTTCTAGTCTGCATTATGCTTTGTTTGGACTTAGTTCAGGGAACTTCTTGTTGTAGTACTTTAAAAATTCTTTAGAATGCACAGTCTCATGACCGTACTTCTTTACTAGCCGGAAGTACTCCCTTGGAGGAATACTTGCAACTGGTTTACCAAGAACTGGGTGAACTGTACCCTTTAGTTTCTTGGCTTCTTTAGCTGCCGCTGCAACCCTTTGTTGTTCTGTCTCACGTTCTAGTCTAAAACCATTCTTGATTTCACGCATGAACGCGCGATCAATCTCTCCATCAGAGTACCGCTTTATCTTAGGAATGATTACATCCATATTAAAAAGGTGGGGGGCTTTTGCCCCCCAACCAGAATTTAATTAGTTAAGGTCGCAGATTTCAAACTTTAGTTTGATTTCACCTGCTGTTAACTCGTTGAGCGAATAAGGAGCATCATTGTCAGTATCTGGACTAAACAATATGTCAATGGTATCGGCAGCTGTATAAACTTTTCCGTTTTCATTGTCTAGTAATGCACCAGTATTAGCAACATATGAAATTTCAGTTGCATCAACGTGAATATCAGCAGCAGTTAAATAACCATCTGCATCATCTCCGTCTCCAACTGTAATTGTTAAGTCGTCTCCAGAGCCACTGTCATTAAAGGCAGTGACTAATTTAGCTGATGCTTTAGTTACAAGTGATCCTGCAGGAATAACATATGTGAATGTTTTAGTTGCACGATCTGCAAGAGTTCCAGCATTAGCTACTGAAAAATCCTCAAACGATATTGTAATTTCATCAGTAAAACCTTGAGAGTTTTCATTTACGGTTAATTTTGGCATAGTATTATATCTCCTTGGTTAAGGGTTAGCTAGTAATCTTACCGTGCGCACCAGGGTGGTACACGCCAAGGGTTAATGCACAGTCAACGAATCCACGCTCACCACCGCCAAGATTAGGAAGACGAGTGCTTCCCATTGGGATAAGTTCGTGAACACCGTAATACTCAGGATTAACAAGGTAACCTGTGTAATTAACTGGAGTTGTTGTAGGCATACAATCAGGGTTTGCGTTTACAATAGAAACTACACCGTGATCACTTTGGTAAAGATCAACTGATAGTTTAATTGTACCTACATTACCGTCATAGTTTACGCTACGAACACCAGCGTTGCTACCGTCAGAGGTATCAAAACCAGTACGAGCAAAGTCGCTTATGTCTTGACGAAGAGNAACATCAGCAACAAGCATTAAACTTTCTGTGCTACCTGTAACTTTGAATATTGAAGCAATAATTCCATTTAATGCACTTTCTGTAAAGCTAGTGCCTGCATCAACTATACTTGCAGTAGGAGTGCGATAAGCAGAAGGAACATCAGAAGGACCAGCAGAATCAAGCCAATCACCAAGACCGCGAAGGCGGTTTGCTGTACCAGCACCATCTTCTGTTGCTTTGTCTTGAGTTCCAGCTAGTGTAGCTTCAACGTCACGTTTTAGCTCACGGATTGCTTTTGCTTCAGCTTGTGCAATTTTAGCGGGACCTACGGAATCGACTGCTTCTTGCAGATCAGAAACCATGTAGTCACGACGGAATTTTTGGATGCGATTGCCAAGACGAGCGCGACTAGCAAACTTGTCAGTGAATGCTGAAACATCAGCACCTTCTGAGATACCAGCAGTGCTGGGTGCAGAAAGGCTGTCAACAGTCCACTCAACATTAGTTGCGGAGGCACGTTCTTTATTGGCAGATGAAAGGATTGGAGTCTCTTCAGGCGCAAGAATGGTCAAGACATCAGTCAAGTCCTCACGATTGGAGACAGCCGATCCTGTATTTGTAGTATCGAATGTATTTGAGAATGCCATTTTATTTAATTATTAATGAGTTATCGGCGCGAGGCCATTTGTAGTTTTCTAAGTTCGGCGAAATCACGAGCGTTACCTGATTGCTTGAATCGACTTTGCATTTCCTTGAGGCTCTTTGCAGTTCTTGATTGGGACTTGTCAGCGTTTGCACTACTTGTTGTTGCACCCTTGGGTGGTGTAAGTTTAACGCTTGGCTTGCTATCAACTATAGGTTTGCGACCGTAGATACTATTCGCTGCATGAGCGAACCAGTAATCCAACTGACCAGCTACATCCGGAGCTTCTTTGGATACGATCTCTTTCATCTTTTGAAAACGAGCATCGTTCACAGTAGCTTCGTATTGTGTGCGTACGTCATTGTCCTCACCATCTAGCCAAGATAGTTCTTGTTTAGCTCTTTCTTTGAAAGCAACTTCCATATCTTGAGCCGATTGCTGGGCTTGAAGTTTAGAAAGCTGATCAGGTAGAAAGGTTTTTTTAGCTTTACGTGCCTGCAAGAGGGACTTACGAACCTGTGCCTTGGTCATTTCTTGACCTTCTACTTCCGTGATTACATCATCGGCTGCATAGTCAGCACTCTCAAAAAGAAGATCCTCAGCCCAATCTACTATACCTTCTATCTCTTGGGACTTACTTTGTAATTCCTCAATCGTAGTAAGATTACTAAATGGGTTGTTTTCTACCTTTTTGGTTTCAAGGGGACTCTGCTGTTGCATTTGAGCCTCTAATTTAGCCAGCTTTTCTTCTGCTGCTTTGCGTCTTGCGGTAAGTTCCCCAAAACGTGCAACAGCTTTACTTCCTAACTTGTCAGCTAGTTCCCTTAGTTCCTCTTCGGACGCATTATCCAAATCAATCTGTGAAAGAACATCCTCGGATGTTGATTCAACTTCAGTCTCTTCCTGGGAAACTTCTTCATTAGTCTCAGTGCTTTCTGAAACCTCTTCGGTTGCTTCTTCGGTTGTTTCCTCAGTTGGCTCTTCGGCAACTGGTTGTGATTCTTCCTCAGTCTTCTGAGAAGTCATCTCGCCCAATCGGCGATTTGCAAAATCCGTAACGGATATATTAATATTGTCCACTGGTTTTGTATCTGCCCCAGAGTCAGCAGTTGCGATTTCGTCTGTCATAATTTCCACTCATTTACGCCGAGAGATTGCGATAATTTACTGTAACACAGGTGAACAGTCTTATTCACCTAAAAGTTTTCACGGTGACGATTACGTAATTCTTCCCAGTTCACAAGCTGAAGTAATTGATCGTAAGTGATGATTCGTCCTGATATTTGTTGTATGTTGTTGTTAGTTGCTTCGTGCAGTTCTTCGATGGATTCTTCTCTTAGTTGATGCACCATCTTCATGAACCGAGCAAATGCCTCGTAATTATAAAGTGTCTTTATATCGTCTTGGATATTCATATTATCTTGCGGCTGAACGCATTACATCAACCATTCTTGGTCCTCTGGACTTTACTTGTTTGTACCAGTTACTGTCAACCATTTCGTCAGCGGCTTTTTGGTAGTCATTGTTCATTAGACCTTTTTTCATTTCTACAAACTTGTTTAACTTTGTTAGACCTAGATTAAAAGCCATGTCAACTATAGCCATCC